>Ga0233425_10000220_pt1 | contig 150422 bp, 152 predicted proteins | sample Watercolumn_Towu_2_FD_181712 | JGI IMG/M metagenome (GOLD analysis project Ga0233425, IMG submission 181712) | Freshwater microbial communities from Lake Towuti, South Sulawesi, Indonesia - Watercolumn_Towuti2014_140_MG | ecosystem: Environmental > Aquatic > Freshwater > Lake | place...
CGGGCTACGCCCGCCCTCCGCCGCACGCAGCGCAAGGCCATCTTCAACAAACCAGCATCATATTATCTGAAAAGGGGGTCCCTCTTCGACGCCGATCGGGGGTCCCTTTTGAACGCCGTTTGACAGCTTCGTGGACGTGCGGAGGATGGACAGCACTTGGCGGCTCATTTCGCCCCTGCGTGACCAATCTTCGGGCGGCTTGGTGAACTTAGGCGCTATGGCCTCTATCTCAAGATCGGGAGCCACTAGCTTGATAGCCGCATCCAGCGTCTCAAGATCGCGCGCCATTTGAGACAGCGCCTCTTGAGCGCGTTTCATGTCACCAGCGAGCGCGGCACGGCGCTTCACCAGCCCTGTTACCATATAGTCTGTCATACGATGACATTACGCAACGCGGGCGATTACATCTATCCTTACGCTGGTGCGTTTGCTACATAATGCCGAGCGCTTCCGACGGAGTCATGTCCGGCAGGATGCCCGGCAAGCAGCTCGCCATCAGGGATTTGCCCGCCCCCGGCGGCCCCACCATCAGCAGATTATGCCCGCCCGCCGCCGCGATCTCCAGCGCGCGCTTGGCGACCTCCTGGCCCTTTACCTGGCGGAGGTCGGCGGTTCGTACCGGTGTTTCCACCGCACCGGGCTGCGGCGGGGACAAGGCGGACGTGCCCTTGAAATGGTTGAGCAGGCTCAAAAGATCGGGCGCGGCGACGACCTCCACCTGCCCTGCCCAAGCGGCTTCCGCCCCCTGCGCCGCCGGGCAGACGAGGCCCATATCCTGACCGCCGGCGTGGAGCGCGGCGAGCAGCACGCCGGGCGACGGCGCGGTGCGCCCGTCGAGGCCCAGTTCGCCGACGACGACATAGCCCGCCAGCGTCTCGGCATCGATCACCCCCATCGCGCCCAGCAAGGCAAGCGCGATCGGCAGGTCGAAATGGCTCCCCTCCTTGGGCAGGTCGGCCGGCGACAGGTTCACTGTGATGCGCTTGGGCGGCAGCGACAGGCCGATCGCGGCGATGGCGTTGCGCACCCGCTCGCGGCTTTCCGCGACCGCCTTGTCGGGCAGGCCGACCAGGATGAAGTTGGGCAGGCCCGCCACAAGTTGGCACTGCACCTCCACGGCGCGCGCCTCCAGCCCCAGATAGGCGACCGTCGAAACCGTAGCGACCAATGATCCCCCTTAGTGGCCGTTCAGGCCGCTTCGTCCGTCCGCCCCTTGAACCCCTGCGCCACGACATACCATTCCACGCTGCCCTTGCGGCTGGCGGGCGGCTTGGCGTGCTTGATCGTCGTGAAATGCTTCTTGAGCACCGCCAGCAGTTCCGCGTCGGTGCCGCCGGCGAAAACCTTGGCGACAAAGGTGCCGCCCTTGCGCAGATTCTCGACCGAGAACTGCGCCGCCGCCTCAACGAGGCCCATGGTGCGCAGATGATCCGTCTGCGCATGGCCGACGGTGTTGGCGGCCATGTCGGAAATCACCAGATCCGGTTCCTGCCCCAGCGCGTCGCGCAGCAGGTCGGGCGCCCGATCGTCCATGAAATCCATTTCGAACAGCGTGACGCCGGGGATCGGATCGACGGGCAACAGGTCGATGCCGACCACGGCCGCTTTCGGCGCCATCTTGCGGATTACCTGCGCCCAGCCGCCGGGCGCGACACCCAGATCGACGACCGCCCTCGATCCCTTCACGAAGTGGAACTTCTCGTCGAGCTCGATCAGCTTGAAGGCGGCGCGGCTGCGCCAGCCTTCCTGCTTGGCCTTGCGGACATAGGGATCGTTGAGGTGCCGCTCGAGCCAGCGGACCGACTGCGCGGTGCGTCCCTTGGCTGACTTGACGCGGACCTTGCCTGCGCCCGATCCCCTCACATCATCCTCCCGTCGCGATCCATGAGGCCGCGCAAAATGCCTTCACGAATACCACGGTCGGCGACGCCAAGCCGGTCGGCCGGCCAGATGTCGAGGATAGATTCGAGGATCGCGCAGCCCGCCACCACCAGGTCAGCGCGTTCGGCGCCGATGCAGGGCAGCTTCTGCCGATCCGCCAGCGTCATGCCCGACAGGCGGGAGGAGATGGCGCGCATCGATTCGCTGGGTACGATCAGTCCGTCGATCGCCTGCCTGTCGTAACGGGGCAATTTCAGGTGCAGGCTGGCCAGCGTCGTCACCGTGCCCGACGTGCCGAGCAGGCGAATGCCCTCCGCATCCCTCGGCAGGCGGCGGGCGAGCGGGGCGAAAGCCTCCGCCACACGGGCGCGCATCCGGCCATAGGAGGCGAGCCGCTCCGATGCGTCGCCATGGTCGAACGCCTCGCTTTCGGTCAGCGATACGACGCCCCATGGCGCGCTGACCCAATCGACGATGCGCGGCGCGCCGTCACCATGCGCGTCCACCAGCACCAGTTCGGTCGATCCGCCGCCGATGTCGAAGATCAGCGCAGGGCCGTCGCCTGGCTCCAGCAGCGCGTGGCAACCCAGCACGGCGAGCCGCGCCTCCTCCTGCGCGCTGATGATGTCGAGCGCGATGCCGGTTTCCCGATAGACGCGCTGGATGAACTCGGCGCCGTTGGAGGCGCGGCGACATGCCTCCGTCGCGACCGACCGGGCGAGGGTCACATGGCGGCGGCGCAGCTTGTCGGCGCACACGGAAAGCGCGGCGATGGCGCGCTCCACCGCCGCGTCGCTGATCCGGCCGGTCGCCGCCAGCCCTTCGCCGAGACGGACGACGCGGGAGAAGGCGTCAATGACGATGAAGCCGTCCGCCGATGGCTTGGCGATCAGCAGGCGGCAATTGTTGGTGCCAAGGTCGATCGCGGCGTAGGACCGCCGCTCGCGCGGCGCGTGGGCGCCAAGGCCCCGCTGCTTGGAGGGGGGCGAAAGGGCCGCAGCCTTGCTCCCATTGTCCGGGCCGGAGCGGGCGCGCTTGCCCGCGGACAGGCCGGACGGACCGGAACTCTGCGGCGATGGGCGGCTGTGCTGCACCAAGGCCGTAACTTTCTTCTCGACATCGCCAGCCCTCATGCGGAGCCGGAACTTGCTCCCATGCTTAAGCAGATATGCCGGGGGACGCAAGGCGCGTGCATTCCAGTTGCGCAGGGCGGGTCGGAGACCGCGTTTCCGGCAGGGACGGGCTAACGATGCGAGGCAGAGGCTCGGCCGATCCTGCGCCAGTATGATCTCCTGACGCCCACTATCGGCCTGGCGGATCAGTCGGATGTGACATTCGGGTGACACCTGACAAGTTTTACAAGCATCCGATTGTATTGCCCAATTCCCGTGTCTAGCCTCGACCCAGGTCTTTGGGGAGAGTTATATCATGCACATTCGCAAGAATGGTGCGGGCCTTCTGGCGCGCATGGGTCGTCCCGCCTTGCTGACGTCCGTGGCGCTCGGTGCGCTTGCCGCCGCGCCGGCCGCGCAGGCGGTGGTTCCGAGCGACGGCAAGACGCCGACGCAGATACTGGACACGGGCGTGAACGGCGTCGGCATCATGTACCGCGCCGACGGGTTCGTCTGCACCGGGACACTCATCAACCCGCGCACGGTGATCTTCGCGGCGCACTGCGTCAACGACAAGAACCCCGCGACCTATTCGACGGTCAACAACGGCGGCACGCCCGTCGCCTTCGCTTTTCAGGCCGACGCGCGGCCGGGCCTCGTCAACTGGCTGAACAACAACTACCGGACCAACACGGCGCTGTCCGTCTATAACGTCAACAACATCGCCTATAACCCGGAATCGCTCGATCCGGCCGCGCGCAGCTTCCTGTTCGGCGACGTGGCGATGGCCACGCTCGACACGCCGGCCAAGGACGTGCCGACCTGGACGATGCTGTTTTCCGCGCTGCCCGCGCCGTCGAGCATCAGCAACACCACGGGCACCAACTATCACGTCACCATCACCGGCTATGGCCGCAGCGGCAGCGGCACCACCGGCCAGTCGGTCGCGGTCGATTTCCGCCGCCGCGCGGCGGAGAATTTCCTGGGGCTGCTGGGTTCGCTCGACGATGTGGACACGTTCCTGTTCGGCGTGCCCGATGGCCTGAAGCAGAATCTCTACCAGACCGATTTCGACGATCCGGCGCGGAAGAATCCCTACGACTTCAACATCTTCAAGGACGGCGCGCTGCCCAACGAAGGATCGACGGCGCCGGGCGACTCCGGCGGCCCGCTGATCCTCGACCGAACCTTCGCGGAAAAGACGGTGATCGGCGTGCTGTCCGGCGGCAGCCGCTACTTCCTCAATCAGCCGCAAAGCTCCTACGGCGGCTCGTCCTTCTATCAGCCGCTCTACCTGTTCTGGGACTGGATCGCCGCCAACAACCCCTATCGCTACGCCACGGCCAAGGCTGGCGACGGCAACTGGAACGATCCCAGCCGCTGGGTGACGGCGCTCGACCCCAATTATCGCATCATCGACAATACGGGCAAGCTGGTGAACGGCGTGCCCACTGTCACCGGTGCGGGCGCCTATGGCGCGGATTCGGCCAAGAAGTTCGGCCAGATCTGCTATCAGCCGACCGACGGGTCGGACAACCAGTGCTATGACCTCGCGACCAAGCAGTTGATCGTCAACGGCCGCGTCGTGGCCAGCGGCGAAGAGCCTGCGGCCCCGGCAGCCGGCACCGCCGTCACCAACAATCTGGGCAAGGTCGAGATCGCCGATCTGACCGCGCAGCCCGATCAGGTCAGCCTGTCCGACACGGCGGCCGCCATCGACGGCAGCATCGTCACGACCAGCGCGGGCCTGCCGGGCGGCAGCATCGAGGAACCGCAGGCCAGCGTGCCGGTCGGCACACCGACGCTCGCCAACGGCTTGCCGGGCGCGAGCAATTTCGTGCCCAACAACGTCGCGCCGGTCGCATCGCGCGGGGTGGTGGGCCGCTATTATGACGTGACGCTGAGCGCCGCGGGCCGCACGACGCTGGACACGGCGGTGACGGTCGATCGTTTCGGCATCGCGGGCACCGGCGCGATCCTCGACGTCACCTCGACCGGCTCGCTCACCAGCCTCATGGAAATCTCGCAGCTCGCCGGGACCGTGAACGTCAATGGCACGGTCACCACGCCGGGTGACTATTTCCTGATGACCGGCCTGCTGTCGGGCACCGGCACGGTGCGCGCGCCGTTCCTGACCAACATCATGGGCACGATCGCACCGGGCACGCTCGGCACGATCGGCACCCTGACGGTCGAGGGCAACGCCATCCTGGCGTCGGGCAGCACCCTGGCGATCGACCTGGGCGCCAATGGCGTGTCGGACGTGCTGGCGGTGCGCGGCACCGGCGCTGGAGCGGCCAATGTCGGCGGCAATGTCGTCTTCACGCCGACGGCGGGCACGCGGCTGCGCTTCGGCAACCGCTACACCTTCCTGACGGCGACGGGGGGCGTCACCGGCACCTTCCGCACGCCCAGCGCTCTCACCCCGATCCTGCGGCCCGTCCTGAGCTATTCGGCCAACGCCGTTTCGGTCACGATCGACGCGGGCCGTTACATCGACGTGGTGAACGGCTCGTCGCAGACGCAGGTGTCCTTCGCCCGGCTGCTCGACCAGAACCGCAGCCTCTACGGCAATTTCGCCAGCCTCTACGGCGAAACCGACCTGATGACCGTCGCCGGCATCCAGGCCGCGTTCGAAGCCATGGCGCCGCGCACCGAAGCGCTGCGCACGTCGATGGGCGAAACGCTCAACGACAACATGGCGCGCTTCTACCGCGATCGCCTGACCAAGATCGACGGCGGGGCGATGGGCGGCACGCTGACCATGGTGGGCCAGCCGATCCAGCTCGCCGCCGCCAGCCTCAACAATATCGATCTTGGCATGGATCAGGGCGGGGCGGACAGCACGACCCGCGAAGGCGTGCTGCCCGACGATGTCAGCGCGTTCCTGGCGGGCGGCTATATCGACGGCAGCTCCACGCCGATGCGGGCCATCGCGCCGCTGGCGCGCAACCAGTTCGACGGCTGGTATGCGGCGGCAGGCGTCGAGAAGGCGTTCAACGACGACGGCGTGATCGGCCTGTCGGTCGCGTTCAGCCAGTTGAAGGGCAATACCGCTGTCGGCGACTATAACCGCTCGCGCCTCTATCAGGGCACGGTCTATGGCGTGTTCGATCTGGGCGGGGTGAAGCTGGACGCGGTCGGCAGCGCCGGCACGCTCGCCAGCAAGTCGCGCCGCGCCTTCGCCGTGGGCACCACACCCTACACCCTGTTCGGCAGCGACCAGCAGCTGGCGCTGTCGGGCGAAGTGGGCCTGAGCAAGGCGCTGGGCACCGACGCCTTCGCCATCGTGCCGCGCGCGTCGATACGCGGCGCCTATATCAGCGGCGGCAACCTCGCCGAATATGGTGGCGACGCCGCGCTGGTGATCCAGCGCAAGGCGGTGCAGAGCGCGCAGGGCCGGCTCGGCGCCACGGTCAAGGCCAACACCGGCGGCCTGCGCCCCTATGTCACCGCCAACTATGTCCATGAGTTCCGCGACCAGCCGGCTTTCGTGCTGGCCAATCTGGTCGGCGGCACCGGCCCGCTCGCGCCCTTCGCGCTGGGCGGCCAGGACAAGAACTGGGGCGAGATCGGCGGCGGCCTGACCATCGCCACCGGCAATGTGGACCTCAGCCTGTCGGCCGACACCACCGCCTGGCGCAAGGACGTGAAGTATCAGAGCTATCGCGCGTCGATGAAGATCCGCTTCTAAAAGCGGGTCGACCCGGCGAGAATGAAGAAGGCCGCCCCTTGACCGGGCGGCCTTTTTCGTGGCTGGCGACGAGCCGGTCGCAGGCAGGTCAATCGCTTAACTTCGCATATTTCCCGCAAATCCTGACATATTGTTCCAGGAGTAGGAAATTTCCTGTCAAAAACGCACCGTCTGATCCTGTTCCGGCATCATGCAGCCGAAAAGCGCAATAGGACAGGCGTCAGAGCGGCAGCAGCGCCGCCACGATCCAGCGTTCCTCCGCGCGCAGGACGCCCCAGGCGCGCGCGGCGGCCCGGCTGTCCATCGCCTCGACGCCCACGCCCCGCGCCTCCAGCGCCCGGACGAAGGCGCGTGGCGGCTGGCGCAGGCCAGCGCCGGTGCCCAGCAACAGGAATTCGGGCAGCGGACCGAGGTCGAACAGGTCGCCCAGCGCTTGCGGCGTCAGCGCGTCCACGGCCGGCGCATCGCTCCAGGCGAGCGCCCGCGCCGGGTTGAGCAGCAGGCCGCCGGGGAACACATCGTCGCGGACGCGGAAGCCACGGCCCTGAAAGCCGGTGACGATCGGCCCCTGCCCGCTTTCATCGCGGCGGACCTTGATCCCCGTATCGCTCAGGGCCGCGCTCCGTCATCGCGCGGTCCCACCCGCTCGGCATTGCCGGCGTAGCTCTTCTTCGCCGCCCTCTTCTCCGACGCGGCCGGGGTCAGCCCCAGCGAGATCAGCAGCGAGGAGGAGACGTAGATGGACGAATAGGTGCCGACCACCACGCCCAGCATCATAGCGGCGGTGAAGCCGCGCAGCACATGGCCGCCGAACAGCAGCAGCGCGCCCAGCGCCAGCAGGATCGTCACCGAGGTCATGACCGTGCGCGGCAGCGTTTCGTTGACGGACAGGTCGATGAGCGACTTCATGTCCATCTTGCGGTACTTGCGCATATTCTCACGGATGCGGTCGTCGATCACCATCTTGTCGTTGATCGAATAGCCCACGATCGTCAGCACGGCGGCGACGATGTTGAGGTCGAATTCCAGCTGCGTCACGGCGAAGAAGCCGAGCGTCATCAGCACGTCGTGCATGATCGCGACGAAGGTCGAGACGCCGAACTGCCATTCGTAGCGGAACCAGGAGAAGATCGCGATGCCGATCACCGCCAGCATCACCGCCAGCACCCCAGTCTGGACCAGTTCGCCCGACACCTTGCCCGACACCGTGTCGTAGCGGGAGAAGGTGACGCCGGGGAATTGCTGCTCCATCGCCAGCCTTGTCTTTTCCACCACCGCGTTGGCCGCGCCCGCGCCGCCCTGCTCGGGCAGCGGCAGGCGGATTTGCACGGTCTTGGGGTCGCCGAACTGCTGGAGCGAGCTTTCGCCGACATTGAGGCCGCCGATGACGCTGCGCACCTTGTCGGTCTCGACCGCCTGGGGGAATTTGGCCTCGATCATCAGGCCGCCGACGAAATCGACGCCCATGTTGAGGCCCTTGTACGCCGTCGCGCCGACGGCCAGCACCGTCAGCAGCGCGGTCAGGGCGAAGGCCCATTTCCGCATGGCGACAAAGCCGATATTGGTGTTGTCGGGGACGAGCTTGAGCAGTTTCATGGTCTTTTCTCCCGCCCCGGTCAGATATGAATCTCGGTCGGCCGATGGGTGCGGACCCAGCGGGCGACGAGCAGGCGCGTGAAGGTGACGGCGGTGAACACGCTGGTTGCGATGCCGATCAGCAGCACGATGGCGAAGCCCTTGACCGGGCCGGAGCCGAGCGCGAGCATGATGCCGCCGGCGATGGCGTGGGTCACGTTCGCCTCGAAGATGGTGCGGCTTGCTTCCTTGTAGCCGAACTCGATCGCCTGCACGACGCCCCGACCGCGCCGCCGCTCTTCCCGGATACGCTCGTAGATCAGCACGTTGGCGTCGACCGCCGTGCCGATGGTCAGCACGAAACCGGCGATGCCCGGCAGTGTCAGCGTCGCGCCCAGCATCCCCATGACGCCCAGGATCACCGCCACGTTGATGGCGACCGCGATGTTGGCATAGACGCCGAAGCGGCCGTAGCTCACGAACATGAAGGCCGCGACCGCGACCACCGCGATGATCGACGCGATGAGGCCGGCGCGGATCGAGTCGGCGCCGAGGCCCGGCCCAACCGTGCGTTCCTCCACCACCGTCAGCGCGACGGGGAGCTTGCCCGACCGCAGCGCGATGGCGAGCTGGTTGGCGCTTTCCACCGTGAAGCTGCCGCTCACCTGCGCGCTGCCGCCCAGGATCGGTTCGTTAATGTTGGGCGCGGACAGCACCTTGCCGTCCAGGATGATGGCGAAGGGCTTGTTGACATTCTGCGACGTCACTTGCCCGAATTTCCGCCCGCCAGAGCCATTGAAACGGATGTTGACGATCGCCTGGTTATTCTGGTCGAAGCCCTGGGTCGCGTCGGTCAGGTCCTCGCCCGACACCATCACCTGCCGCCGGACCGCGATCAGCGGCACGCCCGACGGATTGCCGGGATAGGGCAGCACTTCGCTGCCCACGGGCGCGCGGCCCTGCGCCACTTCGGCGGGATTGGCGGTGGTGTCGACCAGCTTGAACTCCAGCTTCGCCGTCTGGCCGAGCAGGTCCTTCAGCGCCTTGGGGTCTTGCAGGCCCGGCACCTGAACGACGATGCGGTTGTCGCCCTGCTGCTGGATTGTGGGTTCGCGCGTGCCCATCTCGTCGATGCGCTTGCGGATCACTTCGGTCGCGACTTCCATCGCGCTCTTGACCGCATTGGCGATGCCGGCGTCGGTCGGGGTCACGACGATGGTCGAGCTGTTCACCACCTCGACGTTGAAGTCACGCTGCCCCGTGAGGCCCGCGCCCTGCGTCAGCGGGCGGATGCGCTCCACGGCGGCGTCCACCTGCGCCGGATCGCGGACCATGAAGCTCAGTTTGCCGTCGCGGCTGGAAATGTCGCCGATCGCGATGCGCGGGTCCTGCCGGCGCAGTTCGGTGCGGACCTGCTCTTCCATGTTGGTGAGCCGCTGCTTCGCCACATCCTGCGTCGAGGCTTCGAGCAGCAGGTGGCTGCCGCCGGCAAGGTCGAGGCCGAGATTGACGCGCGTCTGCATGAAGCGCGGCAGGTGCGCCACGGTCGCTTCGGGCAGGAAGGTCGGCACGGCGCACAGCACGCCGATGACGAGCGGCAGGAGGATCGCGGCGACCGCCCAGCGCGAGAAGTTCAGCATGGGGGCGCTCAGTCGTTCGCGGGCTTGGCGGTGGCGGGATCGATCACGTCGGCGAGCGTGGACTTGACCGCCTTCACCTTCATGCCCGGCGCGAGTTCGATGTCGATATAGATGTCGTCCACCCGCGCCACCTTGCCCACCAGGCCGCCGCCGGTGACGACCTGATCGCCCTTCTTCACCGCGTCGATCTTGGTCTTGTGATCCTTCATCTTCTTCTGCTGGGGACGGATCAGCAGGAAATAGAAGACGACGAAGATCAGGACCAGCGGCGCCATCTGCACCAGGATGCCGGCGCCGGAGGCTTGCCCGCCCGCGGTCTGGGCGAAGGCTGGGGTAATGAACATGGGTGGGACTGCCTTGTTGTCTGTCGGTCGCGGATGGCCTTGCGGCGTCCACGCATCAAGCGCGGGCGGCTAACACAGACAGGGGGGATGAGGCAATATGATAAGGGCGCGCGACAGGTCGCGGAAAGACCGTGCGATTGAGCGCTTGCAACTTGCGGCACGGGCTTATAAAGGGCGCCCTCCGGTCGGGACGTAGCGCAGCCTGGTAGCGCATCACACTGGGGGTGTGGGGGTCGGAGGTTCGAATCCTCTCGTCCCGACCAAGGTTTTCGGGGAAAGTGGCCGTCCGGGGGACGGCCGCCCGAAAACCGCGCGGGAGTGGCCGCCATTCCTCGCGCCGTGCAGCGAACACCGTCGCTTTTTCAGTCGACCGGATTCTCGTCCGGGTCGACCGGGTGACCGGAATGCAGCTCGACTTCGCCCGCGAGTAACATGCCGTCGGCCACACTGAAGCCGCTGTCCGCGTCGATCACGCCGCCCGGCGGGAAGCGCTCCACAAAGCGTTGAAACCGTTCGAGCGCCTGGCGTACATCATCGGGCATAAAGGCTCCTGCAAGATTGCGTGTCGCGCCTTATGGCGGACAGCGCGACATCGATACGTTCCGGCCCGAGAGGATGTTCCGGCAGTCACGCGGCCGGCCCCGTCAGCATCTTCTGGGCGCTGGTGCGGATGAAGTCGGAGATCGGGCCGGACATCATCTTCAGCATCATCGGCACATCCACCGTGGCGCGGATATTGGCGTCCTCGATCAGCAGCCGGGTGGGAATGGACTGGCCCATCACGTCGATGCGCATGTCCAGCAGATCGTCCGATGGCCAGTGCGCCGTGACCGTGCCGCCGCCGGGGATATGCCGTTCCAGCTTGGGCAGGCCCGCCGCGACTCGCCGGCGCGCTTCCGCCTTGCCCAGTTGGTGCGGGATGTCGATGTCCATGGTCGCGTCCTTGATTGTGATGCGCTTATTCCTAAGCGCAGGCAGTCCATCCGTACAGCAGCAAAGCGCTGTCCTACAGCAAACCAAATGGGATAACCGATTCGCCTCAATCCATCTTGCCAGGAGGCTGCCCATGGACATTCACAACCTGATCGACGAGGTCATCGCGCGCGAAGGCGGCTATAGCGACCATCCGGCCGATCGCGGGGGGCCGACCAATATGGGGATCACCCGCGCCGTCGCCCGCGACAATGGCTATTATGGCGACATGAAGCTGCTGCCGCGCGCGTTCGCGGAGACGCTTTACCGCCGGCTCTACTGGGATCAGCCCGGCTTTGCCTTTGTGGCGGAAGTCAGCCGATCAATCGCCGCCGAACTGTTCGATACGGCCGTCAATATGGGCGCGCCGACCGCCACGGGATTTCTCCAGCGGGCGCTCAACGCCCTCAACCGCAACCAGATGGACTATCCCGACCTCAAGCTGGACAAGGTGATCGGCGCGCGTACGCTCGACGCGCTGCGCCGTTTCCGATCGCTGCGCGGAGCGGCGGGCGACAAGGTGCTGCTGAAGGCGATGGAAGCGTTGCAGGGCGAACGCTATATCGCGCTGGCGGAGAGCCGGCCGGCCAACGAGGCCTTTCTCTACGGCTGGCTTGCGAACCGGATCGGTTAGATGAGGACCGAACCAAGCCGGCCGGCGGATGATGGCGACCTGTGGACCCAGCGCGCCCGCCCCGCCTTCCTCTACCTCATGTATGCGCTGCTGCTCTGGTCGGTGCCGATCGGGCTGGTCGCGGGATGGCGGCCCGCCCTCGCAGCAGCGATCACGGCAGGGATGCGCGCCTATCTGGAAGCCTTGCCCGAGCCGCTCTACGCCCTCTTCGGCACCGGCTATCTCGGCTACACCGCCGCCCGCGCCTGGGGGAAGGCGAAGGGTACGGAGCGATAGGGCCGTCAGACATGAGAGGGGCCGCCGGGACAAGCGCCCGACGGCCCGTCATTGACATGGTCAGCGGCCGGAAGTGCCGCCCAAGGAGAATGGGTGTCGCGCTATCCCCGCCATGGAGCGAGCTATGGCCTGTCTGTCGGCCCGGTCTTCGCCTGGCACGGAAGTGGATCGACGCAGCGGCGTCGCTCAGCGGCGCATTCCCCGAATGGACTTGACCGACCCCATTGCTGAACCATGAGACATCGGATCACCTCCTTTCGCTATGTTGAAGCCCGCGTGGCCGTCGCCGGATGCAAGCCTTTGTTCGGCCACGGATCGAATGTGAGTCATTGCGGCGCGACGATCAAGGCTTGTAATTTTCTTTTTTCGAATCATACTTTCGCGTCCGCCAATCGGCCACGGCGTGGCTATCCCCGGCAATCCTCGATCACCCGTGAAAGCTCCGCCCAGGCCGGCAGGATCAGCGCCGGCTGCCCCGGCGTTTCGACAGCGATCTTCCCCCGGCTGTAGGCGATCTGGTCCAGAATGGCGTCGGACGCAGCCCGCGCCGCGACGAGTTGGCCGCCCTGCCCCGCCGCCGGCCAGGCGGCTGCGCCGTAGCTTGTGCGTACCGTCATTGCCCCGCCGCTGCCCGCCGCGCGCAGGCTGACGCGGCGGCTGGCCCGATCGCAGCGCAGTACGGCCGCGTCCGCGCCGAAGCTGGCGAGCGAGCCCGCCGCATCGCTTTCATAGCGCCAGGTGCCGGGCGTAAGCGGCCGATATTGCCAGTCGACCGGGGCGGACACCGGCGCAGCGGCGACGGACTGCGCAGGGCGAGTTGGCACAGCGGATGGCGCAGGCGCAGGAGGACGCTGCGCCGCTGAGGGACCGGACGCTGGACCGACGCAGGAGGCGAGCAGCACCAGCGCCGGGCACGGCATCATGAGGTTGAGGGCGAAGCCCCGCTTCCGCTTGGCGACCATGGCGCGCTCCCTGCTGTCGGGCCGCCCCGGCGCAGAGACGCTCAGACCGCGATCAGCGCATAGGGCCGGCCGAACTGTTCCGACACGACGAATTGCGCGCAGTTGTAGACCGGCACGCCCCGCGGCGTCTTGCCTTCGAAGCTGCCGCGATGGGCATGGCCATGGACCGCGAAGCGCACATTGTCAAAACGGTCGATCGCGTCGGCGAGGCGGGAAGACCCGAGGAAGGGAAAAATTTCCGCCGGCTCGCCCTCCACCGTCTGCGCGACCGGCGCATAGTGCAGGACCGCCACGGCGCGGTCGGTGCGCAGCGTCCGCAGCTGGTTTTCCAGCTTGCGCGCCTCATTGATCGATTCCTCGACGAAATGCTTGATCGCCCCTTCGCCAAAGGCGCCCAGCTCCCCCCGGCCGAAGCCACCGACAAAGCCCTTCACCCCGGCAAAGCCGACACCCCTGATCTCCACCGCCTGTTCGTCCAGCACGGTCACACCAGCGCCCTGAAGGATTCGCGCGACCTCCTGCGGTTGGCCGCATTCATGGTCGTGATTGCCCAGCACGGCGACGCAGGGGATGGTGCAGGCGCGCAGATCCTCCGCCAGTATCTCGGCCTCGCGCGTCTTGCCGAAATTGGTGAGGTCGCCGCACAAGGCGAGGACATCGGCCTTCTGGGAAATCTCGGCGAACAGGTCGCGATATTTATGCTCCTGCTGGTCGGTCACATGCAGGTCGCCGATCGCGGCGACGGTCAGCTGGCCGGGCGGCGCGGCTTCACTTGTTGCGGTCATGGCTTTCCTCCAGTCCCTTGCCCACGACATCGGCAAAACCCCATTCGCTGATGTCCACCAGATAATCGCGCGGTGAGAGCAGCCGCCCGCGGCAGACGCGGATATTGGGCACCGGCAGCTCGGCGCGCGTTTGCAACCGGCCCAGCAATTCCTCGAACAGCCAGAGAGGGATGCAGTGGCGCTCGGTCGGGTAGATGAAGCGGAAGTTGAGCAGGTGGATGAGCAGCACCTCCCAGTGCAGCTCCACCGCATCGAGCAGCTTCTGCCAGTCGATCGCCTCATGCTGTTTCAGGATCATGTGCGCGACGTCCGCGCCATCATAGCGGTAGCGATCCTGGATGAAGATTTTCGACAGGATGAATTCGGTGGGCGGCGTGATCCGCACATGCACCCCATAGACATCGGCATGGGATGCGTTGCGGAACCAGTCCTCCGTCACCGGCAGGCTGGCCGACGAGATATTGTAGATGACGTCGAAGAAATTGCCGTCCTTCCACACCTTGCCGATCCAGCGCTCGTCCTCGAATTCGACGTCGTGGCCCAGATGGCGGAAATGGGCGAGGATGCGCGGCGCGTCTCCCGCCTTGCAGAACACGTCCAGATCCTTGGTCGGCCGGACGATCCCGGTATGACAGCCCAGCGCATAGGTGCCCGACAGCATGAACGGGATGCCGGACGCGACCAGTTCCTTGAGGCTGTCGGCGTAGAATTGCTTCGCCTCGGGCGGCGGATCGAAGGTGGCGGGATCGCAGGTCATCGGGCACTCGGATCGGGACGGGAGAGAGGGCAACGGGCGGGGAGCCGGTTGCGTTCCGTTTTGATGGGGCAAGCGGTTGTCTTTCGGGCCGGGCGGATTAGGGTGCCCTCCTCCAAGCTCCATGCATGATTTTGGTGAGGCCCTATGATCCGACACCTGCCCTGGCTCCTGACAGCGATCGTCGGCGCGGTCGCGCTGTGGGTGGTGGCGGTGTCGCGCGGCGAGAGCGTCAACGCGCTCTGGATCGTCGTCGCGGCGGTCAGTTGCTTCCTGGTCGCCTACCGCTACTACGCCCTGTTCATCGCCCGCCATGTGATGGCCCTCGATCCGGCGCGCCCGACCCCGGCGATCCGCCGCGCCGATGGCCTGGACTATGTGGCGACCGACCGCACCGTCCTCTTCGGCCATCATTTCGCGGCGATCGCGGGCGCGGGTCCGCTGGTGGGACCGGTGCTGGCCGCGCAGATGGGCTACCTCCCCGGCACGCTCTGGATCATCGCCGGCGTCGTGCTGGCGGGCGCGGTGCAGGACGTCATGGTCCTCTTCATCTCCATGCGCCGCGACGGCAAATCGCTGGGCGAACTCATCCGCATGGAAATGGGGCAGGTGGCGGGCACGATCGCGCTGGTCGGCGCGTTCATGATCATGGTGATCATCCTCGCCGTGCTGGCGCTGATCGTGGTCAAGGCGCTGGCCGAAAGTCCCTGGGGCATGTTCACCGTCGCGGCCACCGTGCCGCTGGCCGTCGCGATGGGCGCCTATACCCGCTGGGTCAGGCCGGGGCGGATCGGCGAAGTGTCGCTGCTGGGCCTGATCGGCCTGCTCGCCGCGATCGTCTATGGCCAGAGCGTTGCCGCGTCGCCGGTCTGGGGACCGGCCTTCACCTTCACGCCGGTGCAACTGTGCTGGATTTTGATCGGCTATGGCGCGGTCGCCTCCGTCCTCCCCGTCTGGTTGCTGCTCGCGCCGCGCGACTATCTGTCGACCTTCCTCAAGATCGGCGCGATCGCGGCATTGGCGATCGGCATCGTCATCATGGCGCCCGCGCTCAAGATGCCGGCGGTGACGCCGTTCGTGAACGGCAACGGCCCGGTCTGGGCCGGCGGCCTCTTCCCCTTCCTGTTCATCACCATTGCGTGTGGAGCCGTGTCGGGCTTCCACGCGCTCATTTCCAGCGGCACCACGCCCAAGCTGATCGCGAGCGAGGCCCATGCGCCGCTGATCGGCTATGGCGCGATGCTGATGGAGGCGTTCGTGGCGATCATGGCGCTGGTGGGCGCCTCGATCCTCGACCCCGGCATCTATTTCACCATGAACAGCCCCGCCGCGCTGATCGGCACGGACCCGGCCAGCGCCGCCGCCGCCGTCACCGCCATGGGCTTCCCGATCGCGCCCGACCTGATCGCGCAGACGGCAAGGGACGTGGGCGAACATACGATCATATCCCGCGCGGGCGGCGCGCCGACGCTGGCTGTGGCGATGGCGGAAATCTTCAGCCATGTCGTGGGCGGGCCGGCGATGAAGGCCTTCTGGTATCATTTCGCGATTTTGTTCGAAGCGCTGTTCATCCTGACCGCCGTGGACGCGGGCACGCGCGCGGGCCGTTTCATGTTGCAGGATCTGATCGCGCTGGCGGTGCCCTCCTTCAAGGACGGCAAAGGCCATGCGCCCGGGGTCATCGCCACCGCGCTGACCGTCGCGGCCTGGGGCTTCTTCCTGTACCAGGGCGTCACCGATCCGCTGGGCGGCGTGAACACGCTGTGGCCGGTATTCGGCATCTCGAACCAGATGCTCGCCGCGATCGCGCTGATGCTCGGCACCGCCGTGCTGTTCCGTATGAAGCGCGCCCGATTCGCCTGGGTGACGGCGCTGCCGACCGCGTGGCTGCTGGCCTGCACCCTGACGGCCGGCTGGCTCAAGCTCTTTTCCGCCGATCCCAAGGTCGGCTTCCTCGCCCATGCTACAAGGTTCGACTCGGCAGCGACAGCGGGCGAACTGCTGGCCCCCGCCAAGTCGATGGCGCAGATGCGGCAGATCGTGTTCAACGACCGGATCGATGCGGCGCTCGTCGCGCTGTTCCTGGCGGTGGTGCTGGCATTGCTGGTCTTCACGGTCCGCACCTGCCTTGCGGCGCGCCGGTCGCCAGTGCCGCTGGCGCGGGAAATCCCCCTTCGCGGGGAGGCCGTCGCGTGACCGGCCCGATCGACACACTGCGGCGCATGGCGCGGCTGATGGTTGGCATGCCGGACTATGACGCCTATCTGCGCCACATGGCCGACCATCATCCCGGCGCGCGCGCGATGAGCCGGACCGAGTTTTCCCGCGATCGGCAGGCCGCGCGCTATGGCGGCAGGAACGGCGGCCGGTGCTGCTGAAATTGCAATATTATTACAACATATCGCAATTTTACGAATGAAAAATTTAGTAATTCTTCATTTTATGCATTGCCGTTTCCCGTCCGTCTGATACGGGCCGACCGTCCTTGGTGCCCGACAGCCTTGAGGATGTGTCCCCTGCCCGTCCCTTGCGGCAGGGGGCACGCATCGGGCCTTCAGCGCCGGGCGTTGAACCCCGCCACCATCCCCGCCGTGATCGACAGCGCAATCTCGGCCGCGCCCACCGCGCCGATGTCCAGCCCCGCCGGCCCGTCGATCCGCGCCAGATCGTGCGCGCCGAACCCCAGCGCGCCGAGCCGCTCCAGCCGCGCCGCATGGCTGCGCCGCGATCCCAGCGCGGCGACATAGCCGGTCGCCGAACGCAGCGCCGCCGCCAGCGCGGGGTCGTCGATCTTGATGTCGTGGCTGAGCGTCACCACCGCCGTCGCTTCGCCGGGATGGCGCGCCGCGATCGCCTCGTCGGGCCAGCGGTCGTCCAGTTCCACGCCGGGGAAACGCTCGGCCGTCAGAAAGCGACTGCGCGGGTCGATCACGACCGGGCGCACGCCGATCGCCTGCGCCAGCGGCACCAGGCTCTGCGCGATCTGCACCGCGCCGACGATCAGCAACCGGCGCGGCGGATCATAGCGGTTGAGGAAATCGCCCGGCTGCGCCGCTTCGCGCGTGAGGCCGGTCGCAAGATCGGTGGCGAGCGTCAGCGCCCGCCCCTGCGCATTTTCCTGCGCGATCCGGTCGAACAAGGCCGGCGGGAACCCGTCCGCCCCGATCGGCTGAACCAGCACCGCAATCTCCCCACCGCAGGGCAAGCCGACCTCCCAGGCGTCGCCGTCCGCCACGCCATAGCGCTGCACATGCGCCGGCCGTCCGGCGATCACCTCGGCCGCGCGCTGGAGCACGTCCGTTTCCACGCAACCGCCCGAGATGCTGCCTTCGAAGCGGCCGTCCTGATGCACGATCATATGGCTGCCGCGCGGGCGGGGCGCGGAACCCCAGGTGGACATGACGGTCGCCAGCGCCATCGGCGCGCCGCGCCACTCGATCGCCTTGCCGATCACCGCGCCATTGTCGTTCAATCCATCGCTCCCTGATTGCCGTCCAGACAGCGATGGGGACGATGACGGCTCAGTTCAAGCGCCGCCCGGTCCAGACGACGCGACCGACAATATCGACCAGCGCGGGATCGATGTCCGCCCAGTCGGGATAATGGGCATTGTCGCTGAGTACGCTGAACCGTCCCCGCAGCGGTCCCAGCGCCACCCGCTTGACCATCAGCACACCGTCGAGCCGCAGGACATAGACGCCGTCACGCAGCCGGTCGGCGGCGTCGTCATGATCCACCATGATATCATCGCCATCGTTCAGTGTCGGCGCCATAGATTCGCCATCGACCCGGATGATCGACACACGCTGCGGCCGCATCCCCAGCTGCCGCAGCCAGCGCGCGTCGAACGCCATCACGCCCGCCGCCCGCTCATCCTCGTCCAGCGTGCCGCTGCCCGCCGATGCGCCGAGCGCCAGCCGCGGCACCGCCACGACCGCCGGCACGCCGCGGACCCGCGCCGGTGCCTCCGGCGCACGACTTGCGCCACCCAGCACCGCCTCATCGACGCCGAAATAGCGGGCGAGCACGCGACGGTCGTCCTCATCCAGTTTGCGCGGCGTCCCGCGCTTGATGAACTGCTGGATATAGGCCGGGTTGCGACCGATCAGCCGCGACAGATCGGCATAATTCTGCCCCCTCTCGGCGATCAGCCGGTCCAGCGCCATGCGGGCGTGAAGCGATTCATCCATATCCGATCCATAATGATAGGAATTTTCCTAGACAAGTAGGAAATAGGGTTAGAAATAGGAATAAGCCTAGTGACTCGTATGGGGCGAGTCGAAGAGAGGGGGGAAAAGGAGGCTTATGTTGCTGATGTCGATCGAGCGTTTTCTGCGCGAATTTCAGATGCCGCCGACCCGTTTCGGACGCGCCTGCGCACGCGATCCGCGGCTGGTGTTCGACCTGCGCATGGGGCGCGAGCCGGGCGATCGGGTGAAGAGGCGAATAGAACATTTCATGAACACATATCGCAGGAGCACGGGGCAATGACAAGCGTTCATCATGGATTCGGACAGGAGAAACTCGTCCGAAACAAAGCAATGCCGCGGGCGCAGGCCGATCCGCTGCCGCGCCTGCTCGACCAGTTGCTGGCGCGCGCCGGCCAGCCCGCGACCGTCGAAAGGGCCAGCAGCCGCCCTTGGGCAAGCGCGCTGTTCGAAGGGCGTCGCCATGTGATCCGCCTTCGCCTCGCCGGGTCTGATGGCGACGCGCGCGCGGAGACGTTCGCTACCGGCATCGACGCTGCGGAATGGACGCTGGCGGGCCATTTCGTCGCCGACATCAGTGTCGATGGCAGCGGCGTGGACGAGGGCGGCGCGTGGCTCGACCTGTCGGCGCTGACGATCGAGGATTGGTGAACCTTTAGCGGCGGCCGGACATGGCGCGCAGCGTGCCCAGCGCCTCACGCAGCGCCTCGTCCGTGTCACGCGCGACTGTGGGGCGCACCGCGACGGGGGCTGCCACCGGCATATCGGCCAGCACGCCGTTCGGCGCTGGCGCCGGCGGCGCGGCGCGGGTCCGCAGCGCCAGGCCGCGCTCCAGCCTTTCGGTCAGTTGCTGCACCGAAAGGCCGTGCGTGGGCAGGCGCAGCGGCAAAGGGGTAAGCGGCGGTGCAGGCTCGAAAGCGGCATCGGGGGGCGGGGGCGCGACGGGCTCATCCCACAGCGGCTCCGCCCACAGCGATTCGGGCTGGTCCTCCTCTTCCGCCATGTCCGTCGGCACCGCAAAGGAGGCGGCGGGGCGCAGGAAGGCCGGTCCAGGCGGCGGCGTCTCGACGGGAACGGCCTGGGCGTCCGAACGCGGTTCGGCCGATGCATCGCTCACTAGAGAGCGGCGACCCGTTCCCGGACGGGCGAAAATCTCCAGCCCGTCGAAATCGCGGCTGGCAAAGATCGGCGGGCGCGGCGGCGCGTCGGGATGGGCGTCTGCGCGACGCAGCGACGGGGCATCGGGTGCGATCGGCGGCGCGGCGCGCCCCCGGGCCAGCGCGGTCAGCTTGGAGAATGCGAAACCCATGGTCTTTGCTCCTACGGCGTCTTTGCGACGCCCTTCTTCCTCGATCGCCGGCCTGTCATGCCGGCCGTCCTTCTCATCCGGCGCGCGGCGCAGCCATGCGCCGGCCCCTGCCGCCATCAAGCCGGCGAAGCCCGCCAGCACCAGTCGGGCCTTCAACCCCAGCGGCGGCGCGGCGGCGGGGATCGATTCGCTGAGGCCGCTCGACGCGACCAGCATCTCGATCAGTCCCACCGGTGTCGCCAGCACCGCCAGCGCGACGCCGAGGGCCAGCACGATCGGGATGATCCCGCCTCTGCCCTGCGCCTTCGCCCTGCCCGTGCGCGTTGCCACCGATCCGTCCCATTCCGTTCTTCAGGCCGCCGCCCGCGCGGTGAAGGCGCGCGCCAGCAGCATCTGGTAAACGGGTTCGTAACGCAGAATGTTTGACGACCAGTTACGCTCGCGCTCGACAAAGGCGCGCGCGGTGGCGCGGCGCATGTCCCAGCCGCTGCGGTCGGCCAGCAGGCCCGCCAGGGCAGCGGCGATCGCCTGCGGATCGTCGGGCGCGAACAGGGTGCCGGTGACGCCATCCTCGATCAGTTCGCGATGGCCGCCGACGCTGGACGCCGCGACAAGACGCCCCTGCGCCATCGCCTCCAGCGGCTTCAGCGGCGTCACCAGTTCGGTCAGCCGCATCGCCTTGCGCGGATAGGCCAGCACATCGACCTGCGCATAATAATGCTCCACCTGATCGTGCGGCACCCGGCCGACGAAGACGATATGATCGGAAAAGGGCGATGCCAGCGCCTGGTCGCGCAGCGCCTGCTCCATCGGCCCGCCGCCGACCAACAGCAGCTTCGCCTTCGGCCGGGCGCGCACGAGGCGCGGCATGGCGGCGATCAGGTCGTCCAGCCCTTCATAATCGTAGAAGCTGCCGATGAAGCCCACCACATCGGCGCCTTCGAGGCCGAGTTTCGCCGTCAGCGTGGGATCGCGGGGCACGGGATCGCCGAATTGGTCGAGATCGACGCCATTGGGCGACACGATGATCTTGGCCGGATCGATCCCGCGCGCGATCAGGTCGCCGCGCAGTCCTTCGCAGATCACCGCCACCGCATCGGCATTGCGCACGGCGTGGGTTTCGAGCTGGCGGGTCAGCCAGTAGCGCGGGCTGCCCTCGGTTCCGGTGCCGTTGCCGACCGCCGCATCCTCCCAGAAGGCACGGATTTCGTAGATCAGAGGCAGGCCGTGGCGCTTCGCCACCTTCTGCGCGGCGAGCGCATTCAGCACCGGCGAATGGGCATGGATGACGTCGGGCCGCCATTGCCGCACCAGCACGTCGATCGCCTCGGCATGGGCGGAAATGTCGCGCCACTCGCGAATCAGGGGATTGCCCCCGGTCGCCTCGCCGGGCGTGCGGTGGAAAGTCAGCCCGTCCACCTCCTCCTGTTCAGGCCCCGCTGCGGCATGGCGACGCCCGGTGATGCCGCGCACCTCCCACCCCTTGGCGATCTGCGCGCGCAGGATCGCCCGGGTGCGGAAGGTATAGCCACTGTGCAGCGGCAGGCTGTGGTCCAGCACATGGAGGATGCGAGTCATAGCCAGGCTTGTCTGCCGCAAAAGGTTTAACGGCCCATAAACTCTGTCACGTTAGGGATGGCGCGTGTTCACCGGACCTTTCCCCTCGCGATGATCGACGCGCTCTCCCTCCTCATCAGCCATGGCGTCATCCTGCTCGCCGCCTGGCGGCTGCTGCCGCGCGCCGATCTCGACCGCGATCCCGAGCCGGGCGCGCCGGTTTCGCCTGACGAGTCGCCCACCGATGCGTGACCTCTTCTTCCTCGCCTTCCTGGGCGTGTTCGGCCTGATGGGCCTCAGGCGACCGTTCCTGCTGGTCGCACTCTACGCCTATATCGACATCGTATCGCCCCAGCGCCTGTCCTATTTCCTGCTGAACGCGATCCCCATTTCTGCCATCGCCTTCGCGCTGATGGTGGGCGCGTGGCTGTTGGTGGACGAGAAGAAGGATTGCCGGTTCTCGGTGCGGCAGGGCTTGATGCTCGTCCTCGTCGCCTGGTGCGGATACACCACCCTGACCGCCGATTTCCCGGTCGAGGCGCTCACCAAATGGAACTGGGTGTGGAAGGCGATCATCGCCGGCATCTTCCTGCCGCTGGTGCTGCGCACCCGGTTGCGGATCGAGGCGCTCACCGTCTTCATGATCCTGTGCGCCAGCACGATCATCATCAATGGCGGCATGAAGACGGCGCTGTCGGGCGGCGGCTATGGCGTGCTCAACCTGATGGTGGAGAATAACAGCGGGCTTTATGAAGGCAGCATCATCAGCTGCGTCGCCATCTCGCTCATCCCGCTGATCCTCTGGCTGACGCAGCATGGCACGATCTTTCCGCCGGACTGGAAGGTGAAGGGCTTCTGCTATGCCCTCTGTCTCGCCTGCATGTTGATGCCGATCGGGACGGAGGCGCGCACGGGCCTCGTCTGCCTCGTCATCCTGGCGGGGATGATGCTGCTCCATTCGAAGCGCAAGTTCATCTACGGCCCGCTGCTCCTGCTGGGCGCGCTCGTCTCCGTGCCCTTCCTGCCGGCGAGCTTCACGCAGCGGATGCAGACGATCGAGAATCACGAAGGCGACGAAAGCGCCTCCACCCGGGTCGCGGTGTGGATGTGGACGCTCGATTATGTGAAGACGCATCCGGGCGGCGGCGGCTTCGACAATTATCTTCAGAACAGCTTCACCTATTTCGCCACCAGCACGATCACCGATGGCGGCGGCAGCCGGATCGAGCGGCGGCTCGTCACGGACAAGGGCCGCGCCTACCACAGCGCCTATTTCGAGATGCTGGGCGAACAGGGCTATTTCGGCTTCCTCATCTGGGCGCTCATCCACGGCATCTGCCTCATTCGCACGGAAATGATCCGCCGCGCGTGGCGCAGGCGGACCGGGCCGGGCGAAGCATGGGTCGCGCCCTATGCGCTGGCGCTGCAACAGGGGCATATCGTCTACATGATCGGATCGCTGTTCGTCGGCATCGCCTATCAGCCTTTCATCTTCATGATGCTGGCGCTTCAGATCGGCCTCGACACCTATCTGACCCGCCGCAACAAGGCGGCGGCACGGCAGGAGCTGACCCGCGCGCTGGCAGCGCGACAGGGACTTCCCGCATGACCGGGGAATTGCGGGCGCTCGGCCTCGCCCATGGCCTGCTGCTCGGCCTGCTGCTCGCCTCGCCCCTGTTCGCGCCAGACCTCCTGCCGCACGCGGTGAGCGCCCTGTTCCTGCTCGGCGGATTTCAGCTGCGGCTGGCCGACCGGCGCTGGGATCTGCGCGGCGGTCCCAAGGCGTGGATCAGCCATATCCGCATGGCCCCGCGCCGGCTCCTGCCTTGGGCCGCAGCCGCCATCGTCGCGCTGATCGGCGGGAGCGGGGCGCGCGCGGAGGCGATCGTGACGGCTGCACTGCTGTGCGAGTTGCTGGTCTATCCGATCGGCGCGCATCTGCTCGCCCGGCTGGCCCGGCCATGGGCGGCGCTGGTGCTGGCGCTGCTGATCGCCCTCGGCCCGCGCGCGGGGAGCGAGACGACGGCGCTCGTTCTCGCCTTCGTCACCGGCATCGTCGCCTGCCTCGTCTGGCTGCGCGGGCCGGATGGAGAGGGCCGCTCGCTGGCGCTGGTGCTAAGCGGAGGGGCAGCGGCGGCGCTGACGCCGCTGCTTGCGCCCGTCGCCACCGCCTATGCCTTCCCGACCGCCGCGACCTGCCTCACCCTGGCGCTGGCGCACCTGTCGGTGCTGCGTCGCCGTCCGCTGCCGTGGCGGGCGGACGGTGAGGCGCGCGGGGTCAGGCGTCCGCTGTGGCCGCTTCCGTCACGGCCCTCTTGAGGGCCTCGACAAAGGCGGGGATGTCGTCCGGCTTGCGGCTGGTGATGAGGTTGCCGTCCACCACGACGTCCTTGTCCACCACGGTCGCGCCGGCATTGCGAAGGTCGGTGCGGACCGAAGGCCAGGACGTCACGGTCCGCCCGTCCACCACGTCGGCCTCCACCAGCAGCCACGGTCCATGGCAGATCGCCGCCACCGGCTTTCCCGCCTGAACGAAGGCGCGCACGATCGCCACCGCCTTCTCATTGGTGCGCAGCGTATCAGGATTGGCGACGCCGCCGGGCAGCAGCAGCGCGTCGAACCCCTCGATCCGCGCGGCGTCCAGCGTGATGTCGGGGGTGATCGTATCGCCCTTCTCGTCATGCTTCATGCCCTGGATGGGATCGGAGCCGGGGGAGGCGAGCGTCACGGTCGCGCCGGCGTCGAGCAGCGCCTGGCGCGGCTCGAACAGTTCGGATTGCTCGAAGCCGTCGGTCGCGACGATCAGGATGCGGCTCTGGTCGATGGCGGGCATGTCATTCTCCTGGATTAGCGGGAAGCCGGTTCAACGGCCGGCCCCGCCGCAGGTTGCGGAACGAAGCGATGAACGGCGGGTTTTCGGGGTCGAGAAGGACGACCATGCCAGCCAGCGCCCCCCACACCGTCACCCCGCAGACCATCACCCACGCAGACCACAGCATCCCCGGCATCACGCGGCGCGCGCTGAAACGGGGTTGGGCCTATTATGACGCTAACGGGGATCGCATCACCGACCGGGACGAGATTGACCGGCTGAACCGCATCGCCCTGCCCCCGGCCTATCGCGACTGCTGGTTCTGCCCGTCGCCCTGGGGCCATATCCAGGCGGTCGGCTTCGATGATCGCGGTCGGCGCCAATATCGCTATCACCCCGATTTCCGCGCCGCGCGGGAGGCGGAGAAATATGGCGGCTGCCCCGATTTCGGCCGCGCCCTGCCGAAGCTGCGCGCCCGGCTGGAAAGCGACCTGTCGAAGCGCGGGCTGCGCAAGGACCGGACCATCGCCGCAGTCGTCCGCCTGCTCGACCTCGCCAAGCTGCGCGTCGGCAACGAACATTATGCGACGACCAACAAGAGTTTCGGCGCGACCACGCTGCGCCGCCGCCATGTCGATCTGACCGGCAAGTCGCTGACACTACGCTTCCGCGCCAAGTCGGGGAAGCAGCAGCAACAGACCATCACCGACGCCCGCCTGCTGCGCTTCGTGCGGCAGGTGCAGGATCTGCCGGGGCAGCACCTCTTCCAGTATCTGGACGAGGATGGGGAAGCGCGGCCGATCACGTCAAGCGACGTCAACGCCTATATCTCGGAAGCGATGGGCGGCCCCTTCACCGCCAAGCATTTCCGCACCTGGGGCGCGTCCACCATCGCCTTCGAGGTGCTGAGCGAAGGCCATGTGTCGCTGAAGCAATTGCTCGATCCGGTGGCGCAGGCGCTCGGCAACACGCCCGCGATCAGCCGCAAAAGCTATATCCACCCGGCCTTGATCGCCTTGTGCCGCGAGGGGCAGGACGAATGGCGCGCCTCGCTGCGCCTGCCGCGCCGCACCCGCTATCTGTCGCGCGCCGAGCGTGGCCTCATCGCCTTCCTCGACGACATCGCCAGCTGCGCGCCCCTTGCGGCGGCGGCCTGACCTGGTCCAAGACGCGAGGCATGGCTGACAAGAAAGACCCGCACCTCCCCGCCATCAAGGTGGAGACGCCCAATCTGCGCGAGATGTGGGACTCCACCCTCGCCTGGTTCCAGGTCCATTATCTCCAGATCCTGATCGCGGTCGGCGCGGGGGTGCTGATCTACCTCGCGCTCGCGGCGCTTCGCGAAGTGGGCAAGCGCCATCGCGGCACGCGGGGCGATCCGCTCGGCTACACCAACGTGCTGGGCCGCGCCGCCGCGCGCACCACCCATTATTTCATGGTGATGGTCGCCGCCCGGCTGGTGGTCGGCTATGCCGATGCGCCGCCCTCGCTCTACCGCACGGTCGCCTTCCTCTTCACCATCGCCGCCGTGCTGCAGGCCGCCCTTTGGGCGCGGGAGATCATCCTTGGCCTCATCGAGCGCAAGACGCTGGCGGAAGATGGCGGGGGCGAGACGCTGGCCAACGCCATGGGCCTTATCCGCGTGCTGGTCAGCTTCGGCCTGTTCTCCGTTGCCGCCATCGTCGTGCTGGACAATCTGGGCGTCAACGTCACCGGCCTGGTCGCCGGCCTCGGCATCGGCGGCATCGCGATCGGCCTTGCGGCCCAAGGCATCTTCTCCGACCTGTTCGCCGCCCTGTCGATCATCTTCGACAAGCCGTTCCGCCGGGGCGAGATCATCACCTATGACCAGACGACCGCGCGGGTCGAGAAGATCGGCCTCAAAAGCACGCGGCTGCGGGCGATGAGCGGGGAAAAGAAGGTCATTTCCAACGCCAACCTGTTGCAGAAGGAGATCACCAGTCTCCAGACGCTGACCCAGCGCCGCGTGACCTACGCCATCGGCATCATCTACCAGACGCCCGAGCACAAGGCCGAAGCTATCCCCGACATGCTGCGGGAGATCGTGCAGGCGGAAGGCCTGATCTTCGTGAATTGCGGCATCGTCGCCTTCGGCGCGAGCAGCCTCGATTACCAATTGAACGTCGATGTGCCGGATCCCGACCATCACGACTATTTCCAGATGCGGCATCGGATCGGCCTTGCCATCTGGAAGAAGTTCAACGCCGAGGGGATCGAATTCGCCTACCCTACGCAGACCAGCTTCACCGCCGCGCCGGATGGAAAGGCGATCATGCCCTATCCGCCCGTGCAGCCGGTCCGCGACGTGGACGCCGCGCACTGAGCGACGGAACGATCAGCTCGCCATCGACTTTGGCGGGTTGCGCAGGCTCGCCATGTCGATCGCCCCGGCGAATTCCACGCCCATCCGGTCGTCCTTGGACCAGCGCGCAGTCGCATTGACGAACTGGTTGTCGGCCAGCTCGATCGCGAACAGCGTGCCGTGCGGCACGTTCCACAACCCTTCGATCAGGGCGCCGGTGGCGGAAATATTGCGCACCCGCCCGGTGTAGACATGGCCCTCATGGTGAATGGCCACGGTGCGCAGCATGGTCCTGCGCGCCGGGCGACTGGACTTGAAGCCATCGACCGTCGCCGCGGTGCCCGCGGCGCGATGGCGCGCCGTCACATCGGCCATCGGCATCGGCCGGCCATAGATATAGCCCTGGATGTGGCTGCATCCCAGTTGCCGGATTAGCGCCAGCTCATCCTGCGTCTCCGCGCCTTCGGCGGTCGTATCCATGCCCAGCGCCTCGGCCAGGCTGACGATCGCCTTGATGATCGCGCTGTTGCGGCTGCCCTTGATGGCCGCGCCGCGCACGAAGCTCTGGTCGATCTTGATCTTGTCGAACGGCGCTTTCTTCAGATAGCCGAGCGAGGAATAGCCGGTGCCGAAATCGTCGAGCGCGAGCCGGACGCCAATCGCCTTCAACCGGGTGAACATCGCGTCGGTGCCGTCGTCGTCGTTCAGGAACACGCTCTCGGTGATCTCCAGCTCCAGCCGCTCGGGCGCGAGCTGCGCGGCGGCGAGCGCGCTGACGACGGTGGAAGGAAAAGCGGGATTGGCGAACTGGGTCGGCGACACGTTCACCGCCACGCGGATGCCGTCCGGCCAATCCGCCGCGTCGCGGCAGGCGGTGCGCATCACCCATTCGCCGATCTGGGCGATCATCCCCGTGTCTTCGGCGATCGGGATGAACAGGGCGGGGGAGATTGCGCCCCGCGTAGGGTGGGTCCAGCGCAGCAGCGCCTCGTAGCCGGTGATCTGCTCCGTGCGCGACGACACCACCGGCTGGTAGACGAGGTGCAGCCCGTCAGCGGCGAGCGCCTTGCGCAGATCCTCCTCCAACTGGCGGCGGTCCTCCGCGTCGGCATGCATGTCGGACGAATAGAATCGGTGCACGCCCCGGCCGTTGCCCTTCGCGGCATAAAGGGCGAGATCGGCATTGCGGATCATCGCGTCGGCGGTGACGCCATCTTGCGGACAGGCGGAGATGCCGATCGACACGCCGATGACCACCGCCGTACCCTCGATCATATAGGGCTGCGACACGGCCGAGATGATCGCCTTCGCCAGTTCGGCAAGCGCGGCCTGATCGTGCCGGCCGGGAAGCAATATCTTGAACTCGTCGCCACCCTGGCGGCCGACCAGGCCCCGGTTGCCGACCACGCGCTGCAACCGCTGGCTGACCTGCCGCAGCAGCGCGTCGCCGGCGGGGTGGCCCAGCGTGTCGTTGACGCTCTTGAACCGGTCGAGGTCGAGCATCATCAGCGTGCATTCGCCCGGCTTGCCATGCCGCTCGGCGACCGCCTGCTCCAGCGATCGCAGCATCTGGATGCGGTTGGCGAGGCCGGTGAGCGAATCGAACTGCGCGAGCCGGGTGATCTCCGCCTGGCTGCGGCGGGTTTCAGTGAGGTCGGTGCCCGATCCGCGAAACCCATGAAACTGGTTATATTCGTTGAACACCGGCTGACCGGAAATCGACCACCAGCGCTCCTCGTCGCCCGCCATCGCCGCGCAGACGGCAATTTCGGAAAAGCCGGTGCGGGCCGACAGGTGGAAGCCGAGCGTCCGTTCGCCGTCGCCCTGCTTCTTGTCGCCGGGGCGCACGATCTCCGTGATCGGCCGCCCGATCAGCGCGTCCGCGCCGACCCCCAGCGTCCGCGCCAGCGTGTCCGAGATATAGGTGAGGCAGCCTTGCCGGTCGGTTTCCCAGAACCAGCCGCGCCCGGTCCGCTCATGCTCCTGAAGCAGCCGGTCGGACCGCTGCGCGCGCAAATCCTGCCGATGCCGCTCGATCGCCTGGTCGCGATCCGCCGTTGCCTGCCGCAGCGTGGCGACCAGCATCACGATCACGCAACTGACCAGCAGCCCGACCTGAATGACGCCCGAGTGTTCCACGACCGGCACCAGCAGCGCGCCGAGAAAATAGCTGACGCCGAGCAACCGGCGGTCGCCGAAGATGCACACCGCCAGCAGCGCGACCGCCAGTTCCGGCACCGCCGCCAGAAACAGCGCGTCGGTCGCCGCGCTCGGCTCCTGCCCCAGCCACAGGCTGAAGGTCAGAGCGGACAGGAACACCATCGGCAGCATCAGCCAGTTCTGGATATGCGGCATCAGCCCCCGGAAAAGCGGGCGGCGCGGCACCAGCATCAGCGCACCGTCGATCAGCAGCATCGCGCCAAGGATGGCCGCCTGCCCGATGCCCGCCGAAAAGGGCGACAGGTTGAGCAGCAACAGCACGCATATCTTGGCCAGCAGGATCAGCGGCCACAGCCGGGCGATGTGCAGAAACGCGCCGGAAATCCACGACGCCGCGACTTCCGTCCCGCTCTCCGCAAGGCCGAGCGCGACCATGAGCGTCATCGGGCGGGACGGCGTATCGGACAGCGAAGCGCGCAACTTGGACATGGTGCGCAGGCTTAGCGCATAGTCCTTGCCAGAGAATTACTGCGCCGCTCCTGCGTGGACCTGTCCGATTTCAGACAAAGCCATGGAATCAGACACGCATCGGCATCAGCACGTAGAGTGCGGGGCTGTCGTCATTCTCGCGGATCAGCGTCGGCGCGGCGGCGTCTGCCAGATGCAGTTCCACCAGATCGCTGTCGATCTGCCCCAATATGTCGAGCAGATAGCGGGCGTTGAAGCCGATGTCGAAGCCTTCGCCCTGGAAGGCGCCGGGCACTTCTTCGGCCGCCGTGCCGTTTTCGGGGCTGGTGACCGACAGGGTGATCCGGTCCTTGTCGAGGCTCATCTTGACCGCGCGGGTCTTTTCCGTGGCGATGGTGGCGACGCGATCCACGCCGTCCTCGAAACTGCGCGGATCGATCTTGAGCAGCTTGTCGTTCGCGGTCGGGATGACGCGGCTGTAATCCGGGAAGGTGCCGTCGATCAGCTTGCTGGTCAGGATCGCGCTGCCCAGGCCGAAGCGGATCTTGCTGGCCGACAGGCTGACCTGCACCGATCCCTCGACCTCGTCGAGCAGCTTGCGCAATTCGCCGATGCATTTACGCGGCACGATGATGCCCGGCATTCCTTCCGCGCCGTCGGGACGCGAAACGGTGACGCGGGCCAGGCGATGGCCGTCGGTCGCCGCTGCCTTCAGCACCGGCTCGGCTTCTTCCGACACATGGAAATAGATGCCGTTCAGATAGTAGCGGGTCTCTTCGGTCGAAATGGCGAAGCGCGTCTTGTCGATGATCTGCTTCAACGTCTCGGCCGGCAGTTCGAACCGCGTCGGCAGGTCGCCCTCGGCAATCACCGGGAAGTCGTCGCGCGGCAGGGTGGACAGGTTGAAGCGCGCGCGGCCGGCCTGGATCAGCATCTTGCCCTCGGCCGCGTGCAGCGACACCTGGCTGCCTTCGGGCAGCTTGCGGGCGATGTCGAACAAAGTGTGGGCGGAAATGGTGGTCGCGCCTGCCTGCTCCACCTGCGCCGACACGCTTTCGACCACTTGCAGGTCAAGGTCGGTCGCCATCAGCTTGATCGCGCCGTCGGCGGACGCTTCGATCAGCACGTTGGACAGGATGGGGATCGTGTTGCGCCGCTCGACCACCGACTGGACGTGGCTGAGGCTCTTGAGGAGCGTTGCGCGTTCGATGGTGGCCTTCATGTCCCTGTTCTGTCCGTTTCTGTTGTGCGTGTGGTGCGGTTGATCCGGTCGAATCCCGCCGACAAGGGTGGATGCTTCTTCATAACCGCTGTTGCGGCTCCCGCAAGCGGGGCTGTCGGCTTTTGCGGGGGCGAGGGTTGCAAAAGCGTTTAGCATCGGCTTTGCGTTGGCGATGCGCCGCTGCCTTGCCCTTTTGCTGTTGCTGATGCCCGCTGCCATCCCCGCCATGGCCCGCGATTCCCTGGGCATTTTCGAAAGCTGGGGGGCGTTCCGCGATCCCGGGTCCGGCGGAAACGGACCGCGATGCTACGCCATCGCGCAGCCGGTGGTCGGGCGAGGAAGAGCGCCCGCCGGTTTCGCCGCCATCGGCACCTGGCCCCGCCAGCGCGTGCGGGGTCAGGTGCATTTCCGCCTCAGCCGCAGCCGGGCGAGCGCACCGGTGCTGCTCAAGGTCGGCGACCGGCGTTTCACGCTGGTGGCGGGGCAGCGCGACGCCTGGGCGGCCGACCCGCGCGCCGACGCGCAGATCATCGCGGCCATGCGGTCGGCCACCGGCATGAGCGTGGCGAGCGTAGCCACGGACGGGCGTGGTTTCGCCGACAGCTACACGCTCCGCGGCGCCGCCACCGCGATCGATGCGGCGGCGCTGGGCTGCGCGCGCCTGCGCTGACCGTAACACGCCTTTAAAAATCCCGAAAAATCGACTATGTGCGCGGCCATGCAGACAGCCGCCAGCCCGCTCATGCCGATTCCCGGCGCCATCGACCCTGTGCCCGTGCCGCGCGCCGTGACCCCGCGCGCGGATGGCCGCACCGACCTGATGGGCCTGTCGCGCCCGCAGATCAAAGGCGCGCTGGAAGAAGCGGGCCTCGATATGAAGGCCGCCAAGCTGCGCTCCAAACAGCTGTTCCACTGGCTCTATCATCGCGGCGTGACCGATTTCGAGGCGATGACCGACCTTGCCAAGCCGATGCGCGGCTGGATGGCGGAGCGGTTCGTCGTCGGCAGGCCGCAGGTGGTGGAAGCGCAGGTGTCGAGCGACGGCACCCGCAAATGGCTGCTGCGCTCCGACGACGGGCAGGATTATGAGATGGTGTTCATCCCCGACGCGGACCGGGGCACGCTCTGCGTCTCCAGCCAGGTCGGATGCACCTTGAACTGCTCCTTCTGCCACACCGGCACGATGCGCCTCGTCCGCAACCTGACCCCCGGCGAGATCGTCGGGCAGGTGATGCTGGCGCGCGACGCGCTGGGCGAATGGCCGCGCGGCAATATGGCCTCGGCGAATGACGATGAAAGCGACGAGGCGTCCCACTACACGTCGGACGGGCGGATGCTGACCAACATCGTCATGATGGGCATGGGCGAGCCGCTCTATAATTTCGACCATGTGCGCGATGCCTTGAAGGTGGTGATGGACGGCGACGGCCTCGCCCTCTCCAAGCGGCGCATCACGCTCTCCACCTCGGGCGTCATTCCGATGATGGCGCGGGCGGGCGAGGAGATCGGCGTCAACCTGGCCGTCTCGCTGCACGGCGTGACCAAGGCGGTGCGCGACGAGCTGGTGCCGTTGAACAAGAAGTTCGGGATCGAGGAACTGCTCGCCGCCTGCGCCGCCTATCCGGGGGCGAACAACGCCCGGCGCATCACCTTTGAATATGTGATGATCAGGGACAAGAATGACAGCGACGAAGACGCGCACGAGCTGGTCCGGTTGCTCAAGCATTACAAGCTGCCGGCGAAGGTGAACCTGATCCCGTTCAATCCCTGGCCGGGCACCGACTATGAATGCTCGACGCCCGAGCGCATCCGCGCCTTCAGCAACATCGTGTTCGAAGGCGGCATCAGCGCGCCGGTTCGGACCCCGCGCGGGCGCGACATCATGGCGGCGTGCGGGCAACTGAAGTCCGCGAGCGAGAAGAAAAGCAAGGCGGAGATGAAGCGCCTCGCCGAGGAGAAGCAGGCGGCGTTGGGGTAGATCAGCCCTCATCCTCCCCTGCAAGGGGAGGTGGCGCGCGCGAAGTGCGTGACGGAGGGGTGTCACCAAATCGAGAGGGGGACACCCCTCCGTCTGGCCTGCGGCCAGCCACCTCCCTTGCAAGGGGAGGATGAACGATGGGGGGGGGAATTTCTATGACCGATGCCGAGATGGGCGACCTTGCGAACGCCTTTGTCGCCTGCACTTTGCCCAAGGACCGATGGACCCATGGCGCGCATTTCGCGACCGCCCTGTGGCTGATCCTGCGGCGGCCGGACCTGGCGCCCGAACGCGACATGCCCGGCCTCATCCGCCGCTATAATGATAGCGTCGGCGGGGTGAACAGCGCCACATCCGGCTATCATGAGACGATCACGCAGGCGTCGCTGCACATGGCGCGGCGACTGCTTGCCGGCCTGCCGGCGGAGGTCACGCCTGCCGCCGCATTCGCCGCGCTGATGGCCTCGCCGCTGGGTGACAAGGACTGGCTCTTTTCCTACTGGTCCCGCGACCGGCTTATGTCGGCGGACGCGCGGCTCGGCTGGACGGACCCGGACCTGCGCCCCCTTCCCGCATAGAAAAAGGCGGCCCCTTTCGAGGACCGCCCTTCCCGTTACCCGTCGAACCGGATCAGAAGCGGAAGCCGATGCCGACGATCGCGGCGTCGCGACCGCCGAAATCATCCTCATACTCGCTGCGCTGATATTCGGCCGAAATATAGGTGGTGGGCGTCACCGCATATTCGAGACCGCCGCCAAATCGCACGCCCTCCAGCGAGCTGTGGCCAAGACCGGCGATTTCGATGCGGGCATTGGTGTAGCCCACCTTGCCGAACGCCAGCACCTGCGGCGTCACGACATAGCCGGCGCGCAGCGATGCGGCGATTTCGCGGCTGGCGTCCACGCCCTGATCGCCCACGGTCGAATCGCCGAACGACACTTCCGGGCCGACGGTGACGCGCGGCGCGAGCGCCAGGTCATAGCCGGCGGTGACGCCATAGGCGAAACCGTCCTCGCCCTGCGTCTTGTCCCAGCCCAGCGTCACGCCCGCGCGCGGCCCGGTGAAGGGCGCAGCGTCCTGAGCGACGGCCGGAGCCGAAACAGCAGTGGCAGCAGCAATCGCTGCGAAAATCACAGTCTTCATAAAGTCCTCGATGTTTATTTATTCGCCAGCGCTAAATGAACGCGCGGCATTCCATGTTTATGCTAGGATATCACAATCTATTTTTCGAATATCCCTTAATCTCTTGCTGTTCATTTCAGAACGGCCGGAGCATGATCTGCATCACGATCATGGACGGCCATCTAGGGTTGCCCGATTGCTTTGCAAAGGGGTTGCGATTTTATTTCAACCAATTCCGCACCCTGTGTTGCAAAACTGTGACATCGCCATCGCCTCTGGACGGCGGCGCGCAAGTCGATAGGATGGCGCGATGGATAGCACGCCTCCCCGCCCCGGCTCGATGGTCGCCCGGCACCGGCTGTCCACTCGGGCGTGGCACTGGCTGAACGCGCTTCTGCTCTACATCCTGTTCACCAGTGGGCTTGGCATCTTCAACGCCCATCCGCGCCTGTATTGGGGGCAGTATGGGGCGAATTTCGACCGCGCCTGGCTGACACTGGAGCGCTTCCCCGGCTGGATCACCCTGCCCGGCCATTACAGCCTTGCCCTGTCACGCCACTGGCATCTCGCCGCAGCGCCGATCTTCGCGTTCGCGCTGCTCGCCTACATGGTCTGGAGCCTGGCCAACCGGCATGTCGGCCGCGACCTTGCCTTCCGGCGCGGGGAGCTTGCGCCCCACCATGTCTGGCAGGACATCCTGGATCATGCCCGGCTCCGCTTTCCGACTGGCGTGGCGGCGCTGCGTTACAATGTCCTGCAAAAGGCAAGCTATATCGCCGTCATCTTCCTTCTGCTGCCGCTGCTGGTCCTCACCGGGCTGACCATGTCGCCGGGGATGAACGCGGCCTGGCCGTGGCTGGTCGATCTGTTCGGCGGACGGCAATCGGCCCGATCGATCCATTTCATCGCCGCCTTCGCGCTGGTCGCCTTCGTCATCGTCCATCTGCTCATGGTGGTGCTGGCCGGACCGGTGAACGAACTGCGGTCGATGATCACCGGCCGCTACCGGCTGCCCGGACCGCGCGCGTGATCATCGGCCGCCGCTCCCTCCTGCTCGGCGCCGCAACGACGCTCGCCGGCTGCGATCGGCTGGCGCGGCAGGAGAGCGTGCGCAACGCGCTCTTTTCGGCGGAGAATTTCCACAAGTGGGCGCAGCGCAGCCTGATGGCGCGCGATGCGCTGGCGGCGGAGTTCCGGCCCGACCAGATCAGCCCTGTCTTTCGCGCCAACGGCACCGCCAATCCCAACACACCGGAGTACAAGGCGCTGTGGCGCGGCGACTTTGCGGACTGGCGGCTGCGGGTGGACGGGCTGGTCGCGCGCAACCTGTCTCTCTCGCTGTCGCAATTGCGCACCCTGCCCCATCGCGAGCAGATCACGCGGCATGATTGCGTGGAGGGGTGGAGCGCGATCGGCAAATGGCGCGGCGTGCCGCTCAAAACCCTGCTCGACGGTGCGGGCCTACGGTCCGGCGCGCGCTACATCGTCTTTCATTGTGCCGACAGCATGGGCAATGGGCAGCCCTATTATGAGAGCATAGACCTTATCGACGCTTTCCACCCCCAGACGATCCTCGCCTTCGCGCTCAACGACCGGCCGCTGTCGGTCGCGAACGGCGCGCCGCTGCGGCTGCGCGTCGAACGGCAGCTCGGCTACAAGCAGGCCAAATATCTCATGCGGATCGAGGCGGTGGAGAGCCTGGCGGCGATCGGCGGCGGCAAGGGCGGCTATTGGGAGGACCATGCCGGCTATGACTGGTATGCAGGCATTTGACGCCCGCACCATGACGTGACAGGACGGCGCGCATGACCCTTTTCGAGCGTGTTTTGAAGCGGCTGGTGTCGCGCGGCCAGTTGACCATCCACTATGCCAACGGCCGCAGCTTCACCGTCGGCCAGCCCGATCCCGCCTTCCCCAGCCTTGCCCTGCGGTTCAAGGACCGGCGGGTGCCGCTCGACATCGTCAAGGATCCGCGCCTCGGCATGGCGGAAGCCTGGATCGACGGCCGCGTCGCCATGGAAGGCGGCGGTATCCTGGAATTCATCTCCATGATCCGCGCCAACAACCCCTGGGAGCAGGGCCGCTCGATCGACGCAAAGAGCGCGCTCAGCCGCAGCTTCAAGAGCGTGCGGCAGAAGCTGTGGCGCGCCAACCACAAGAGCCGGTCGAAGGCCAATGTCGCCCATCATTACGACCTGTCTGGCGCGCTCTACGATCTCTTCCTCGATCGCGACAAGCAATATAGCTGCGCCTATTTCCCCGACTCCGCCAATGAGGCGGGCATCAGCCTGGAACAGGCGCAGGAGGACAAGAAGGCCCATATCGCCGCCAAGCTGAACCTGAAGCCGGGCATGAAGGTGCTGGACATCGGCTGCGGCTGGGGCGGGATGGCGCTTTACCTCCACCGCACCTGCGGCGTGGACGTGACCGGCATCACGTTGTCCGAGGAACAGCTCAAGGTCGCGCGCCAGCGGGCGGCCGACGCCGGGGTCACCGATCATGTCCGCTTCGACCTGATCGACTATCGCGACGTTGAAGGGCCGTTCGACCGGATCGTGTCGGTCGGCATGTTCGAGCATGTCGGCACCGCCCATTACCGGACCTTCTACAACAAATGCCGCGAATTGCTCGCGCCCGACGGCGTGATGCTGATCCACACGATCGGGCGGGTGGACGGGCCGGGCATCACCGACGCCTTCACCCAGAAATATATCTTCCCCGGCGGCTACATCCCCGCCTTGTCGGAGATGATCCAGGGCAGCGAAGGCACCCGCCTGATGGTGACGGACGTGGAGGTGCTGCGGATGCATTACGGCCTCACCATCCGCGAATGGTACAAGCGCACCCTGGCGCACAAGGCGGAGATCGTCGCCCTCTATGACGAGCGCTTCTTCCGCCTCTGGACCTTCTACCTCGCGGGGGCGGCCACCGTGTTCGAGCATGGCGGCATGGTGAATTATCAGGTCCAATATGTCCGCGACCGCCGCGCCCTGCCGATTACGCGCGACTATATGCTGGAGAGCGAAACGGCGCTGCGGGGCCGCTGACCTTCCTGAATGCTCGCTGTCACCCGCGTTCCCCGATGGTTCAGTCAACGGGGCGCATTGTCCCCTCATACGCCCGCCATGGTCGGCGGGAGTCTTGAGGAGAGACAGGACATGAACATTTTCTGGAAAGGCGCAGCGGCGGTGACGCTGGCGGTTGCGGGTCTGGGTGCGGCGGCCGTGCCGGCGCAGGCGCAATATTATGGCGGGTCGGGCTGGCGCGACGGCCGCGATGGCCGCTGGGACAACCGGCGCTGGGATAACCGGCGGAATTGGCGGCACGACCGCGGCTGGCGCGGCGACCGTGGCTGGCGCGGTAACCGCTACGCCTATCGCCAGCGCTGCTGGACCGAGTGGCGCTACGACTATTATCGCGACAGGGACGTGCGCGTCCGCATCTGCCGCTGACCATCGACACGCAACCCGCCCGATTGAAACCATCGGACGGGTTGCGGCATTGAGGACGGCATGACCGATCCCATGCCCGTCATCCAGAGCCTGCTGTCGGGCCTCCCCGTCCTGTTGCTGCACCTCGCCACCGCCACCCTGGTATGGATCGCGGCGCTGGCCATCTACATGTGGATCACCCCGCACGATGAGTTCGCCCTGATCCGGGGCGGCAACGAAGCCGCCGCCATCTCGCTGGGCGGCGCGGCGATCGGGCTGGCGGTGCCGCTGGGCTTCTGCCTCGCCGGCTCTGTCAATGTCTGGGACGTGGTGATCTGGGGCAGCGTGACGCTGGTGCTGCAACTCATCGCCTTTCGTTTGGTCGATTTCCTGCTCGGCACGCTGTCGGCCCGGATCGAGGCCAACGAGCGGTCGGCGGCGATCTTCCTTGCGATGACGAAGGCGGCGATCGCCTGCCTGACCGCCGCCGCCGTCGCGGGTTGACGCACGTGGCGCGCGGCGGATGCGGCTGCCTGCCCTTCGTGCTCGGCGGGCTGCTGCTCGCGGCGTGGTTCGGGCAGGACATGGGCGTGCCGCCGCTGGAGGTGGAGCAATATGATCCCCGTTCCCCGCGCCGCCCGATGCCGCAATGGGGCGACGAGCAGTTCGTGATCGCGGAGGAAGGCGGGCAGATCGATTCGATGGGCACCGCCTTTGCCGTGGATCGCGACGGCGCGTGGCTGACCGCCGAGCATGTGACCCACGGCTGCGCGCGCGTGGGCCTTGAGGACGGGCGCGTCGCCCGGCCCGTGGCGCGCATCGTCGAGAGCCGGGAGGCGGACGCAGCCCTGGTGCGCGATGCGCTGCCCAGCCCGGAGGCGCTGCCGCTGTCCGACCGGGTGCCGCAGCCGGGCACGCCCGGCTATCATATGGGCTTTCCCGCCGACCATCCCACGCTGGTGGTATCGGAGTTGATCGGCGCGGCCAGCGCCCGGCGGGGGCGGACGGACCTTACCCAGCCTATCCTCGCCTGGGCCGAGCGCGGCCGCATTCCCGCGGGTGACGGCACCCTGTCGGGCATCAGCGGCGGGCCGATCTTCGCCGAGGACGGGCATGTCGTCGGCGTCAACAGCGCCGCGACCGACCGGCGCGGACGCATCCTGACCACCGCGCCGGACGCCGTAGTGCGCCTCACCGCAGCCGCCCGCGCGGTGGACGAGCGACCCGTCGCCTATCCTTTCGCCGGACTCGCCGACGCGGAAAGCCGCTTTGCCGGCTGGCTGGAGCGCGGCGTCATCCGCCGCATCTTCTGCGACGTGGATTAGGGGGCTGCGGTTGACGGGTGCGGGGCGGTGCCGCTAGGCGCGGGCCACCATTTTCGAGGACCAGGACATGAGCGATACGCCCCCCGACCATCTGTCGACCAATCCCAAAAGCCCCCATTTCGACATGGACGTGCTCCAGCGCGGCATCGGCATCCGCTTCAAGGGGCGGGAGCGCAAGGACGTCGAGGAATATTGCATCTCCGAAGGCTGGATCCGCGTCGCCGCCGGCAAGAGCCGCGACCGCCATGGCAACCCGCTGACCATCAAGCTGAGCGGCGAGGTCGAGGCCTGGTTCGAGAACCCGGCCGAGAACAGCGAGGACAAGGCCGCGGACGCCGAGTAATCGGAAAGGGGCGCTGGCGAAGCGCCCCTTTTTCAGTTGAGCACTGCCTCGCGCTTCACGTCGGCGATGATCGCGCTCAGCGTCCGCTGCGTCGGCGCGGCGTCGGCATATTCGACGATGAAGGGATCGGCCTCCAGCTTGGGTGCGGGCTGGCGTGGCGTCTTCGTCACCGTGGCGCGGGCCTGCGCCAGCATGGCCGGACGTGCCGCAGCTGGCTGGTCGTCCCAACGGTCCCGATCCACCTTCGCGAAGCGGACGCTCTCGCCGAGCGCCGGGTCGGGGGTGAAGTCGTGCAGCTTTGCCTTGGCCGGATAGATGAAGCCATAGGTCGGGTTGGTGCGCGCGCCCATCTGCCCCGTCGGGCTGTGCCAGATTCGCACCTGGCTCCAGTCGCCCTCCGCCGACACGTCGATCGCCAGCACATCCTCCTCGATCGCGCCGGGCACCGACCAGTTGGCGTGGCGGATGAGCACGCGGCGATCGTCGAGGATGCGGCTGACCACCGCGACATGCCCCAGCACCATCGGGCCGTAGGGACGGAACGCCAGCACCGCGCCCTTTTTGGGCTTGTTGCCGCGCTTATACTGCCCCTCCGCCTGATCCCACCAGGTCAGCGCGTCGCCGCGCAGCGCCACGCCCGACACGATGCGGGCATAGGGCACGCACTGGAGCGCCGCGCCGAACGCGGGCGCGGCCGTCAGGCCGGACAGCAGCAGCGCCGCCGTCCAGCGAAACCGTCTAAACATATGCGATCCCGAAAACTGTCTGAATCGCCCCACCGGGACCGACCCTAGCCTCGCGAATCTTTGAGAAAGGTTAAAGGCTTAGAAAGCAGCCCGGATGGCCGGCGCGCCGGTCGTGTCGGCCGACGCGACCTGCACCGGGGCGGCCTCGATCGCCTTTGCCGCATGGGCGTAGATGAAGCCCTTGGCCGGATTGGAGCGCAGGCCAAGGTCGCCGATCGGGCCGTACCAGACGCGCACGTCGGTCCAGTCATTGTTCGGCGACACGTCGATGGCGCGGACGTTGCGCTCGATCCCGCCGCGATAGGACCAATTGGCGTGGGTCAGCAGCACTTCGCGGCCGCTCACCACCTTGCTGACCATCGCGACATGGCCGACCGGCATCGAGCGGCTGGCGGCGAAGGCCAGCACGGCGCCGACGCGCGGTTCCTGACCGCGATCGTAGCGGCCCTCGGCCTGACCCCACCAGGTGTTGGCGTTGCCGTGGATGTCGATGCCGGACACCTGCCGGGCGAAGGGCGCGCATTGCAGCGTGCCGGCGGCGGCGGGGACGGTGGTCAGGGAAAGGAGCGCAACAAGAAGTGGCGCGAAAAACGCGCGAAAACCACCGATCATCCGATTGCGACCCCGACTTATGTGTAGGCTGAAACCCCGATGCCGGCCTTAGGCCAGAGCGCGGCGGAGTGGACAAGCGGGAGGCGACGAGTCGTTTTGTCGATGCGTTATGCTGCGGAACGAAAAATGTGGCCGCTCGTTATGGAAAGCCGCGTCGCATGGCTCAAATCGTTGAAAAGCGACGATTCCGTCCCCGTCATCCAGATTTGCCCGCCGGTTTCACCCAGCCGCTGGAACAGCGCGGCGCGGCGGGACGGATCGAGATGGGCGGCGACTTCGTCGAGCAGCAGCACGGGCGCCTGTCCCCGCTTGGCGGTGACGAGCGCCGCATGGGCGAGCAGCATCGAGAGCAGCAGCGCTTTCTGCTCCCCGGTGGAACAGAGGGCGGCGGGCTGATCCTTGGCGATGTGGGTGACGACGAGGTCGTCTCGGTGCGGGCCGCTCAGCGTCCGTCCTGCCGCCGCGTCGCGCCGCCGTTCCCGTCCCAGCCGGTCCGCCAGCGAAACGTCCGCGCCCTCCTCGCCGGCTATCGCGATCAGCGGCCGGGCGAAGGGGGCATCAGGCTGATCGGCGAGCGCGTCGTTGAGCCGGGCGACGAGATCGGCGCGCGCCGCGCCCAGCGCCGCGCCATGCTCCCCCATCTGCGCCTCCAGCGCGGTGAGCCAGACGGGATCGGCGCTGCGCGGATCGGCGAGCAGCCGGTTGCGCGCCCGCATCGCCGCGTCGTAGCGCGCGCTGTGCGCCGCGTGCCCCGGATGCAGCGCGAGCGTCAGCCGGTCGAGGAAGCGCCGCCGCCCGCCGGGGCTATCGAGGAACAGCCGGTCCATCGCCGGCGTGAGCCACACGATCGCGAGATGATCGGCGAGCGCGTTGGCGGCCGAGGCCACACCGCCGATGCGCACCTGCCGCCGTTCGGGCGCGTGCGCCGACACGCCGGTGCCCAGCGTCACCCCGTCCACCTCCGCCGCGATGCCGAAGCCGCCCGGCCCGTCCTGTCGCGCCATGGCGGAGAGCGGCGCGCCGCGCAGGCCGCGTCCGGGGGCGAGCATCGACACCGCTTCCAATATGTTCGTCTTGCCCGCGCCATTGTCACCGGTCAGCAGGATGAAGGCGTGATCGGGCAGGATCAGCGCGTCCGCATGGTTGCGGAAATCGCTCAAGGTCAGACGGCCGATCATCGGTCGGCTGTAGCGGGGCGCATGGTCATAGGAAAGGGTGGGCCGAAGTTCACACCGTCGTCAGCCCCTCGCCGACGCATTTGCGGGGTTTTTCTAGGCAGAACCGGCTGCGACGCGCCCCCGACGCGCCTGCGAAGCGCCCCTTCCTACAGGGATGTCAGCAGCGTTTGCGGGTCGCGCCTGTCCCGTCATTGTGGACGGTCAGGCGATCGCCGGTGCGCGCGAGGGTCAGGCTGCGCCGCCAGCTTTGCCCTTCGCCGGTGAAGGCCGCGTCCACGGCGAGGCGGCCGTCGCCGTCGGGCCGAACGGCGTCCACCGTGCCGACGCTCTCGTGGAAGATCAGCCGGTCGGGCGTGACGGTGAGTTCGAGGGCGGCGGCGCGGTCGCCGCAGCTATCGCCTTCGCCGGTCCAGCGGCCCTGATAAGCGGCGGGAATGGCGCCGGCGGAAGCAGCGGGCGGCGAAGGGTCCGACGCGGCGACCGGCGGTCGGACGGGAGCGATCGCCATGGCGGGCGGCGCAGCGTGCCGCGTGCCGGGCGGCGTCTGATCCGAGACCGTGGCGGCGGGGGGCGGCGCGGCGTCCGCATTGTCGTCGCGCGCCTCGCCACATGCGGCGAGCAGCAGCATGGCCAGGAGCGGGAAGGACGCGCGGGTCATGGCGGATCAACCCCGGTCGAAGGCGCGCGGTTCCGCGTCGGGCTGCGCCAGTATCGTCGCAGAGGCGGCCTTTCCGGCGGATTCCGCCCGCTGGCGCGCGGACGGCCTGCGGGACAGCTTGCGCGTCGGCGGCATTGCGGTCATCACCGGATGAGAACGGAGCGACCGACGTCAAGGCCGCCCCGCATCGTCATCATTCAGGGAGACTATCCATGACGCGCCTGCCTCTCCTCCTCGCCGCCGCCGCGCTGGCCCTGTCGTCCAGCGGCGCGTCGGCCGCACTCGCGGTCGGGGCGAAGGCACCCGACTTCACCACGCGCGGGGCGCAGGCGGGCAAGACCTTCACCCTGACCCTGTCGCACCAATTGAAGCGCGGGCCGGTGGTGCTCTATTTCTTCCCCAAGGCGTTCACGCCGGGCTGCTCCGCAGAAGCGCGCGAGTTCGCCGAGAATATCGACAAGTTCAAGGCGGCGGGCGCGACCGTGATCGGCATGTCGGCCGATTCGGTGGACGATCTCGTCTCCTTTTCCACCAAGGAATGCGCCGGCAAGTTCGCGGTCGCTTCGGCCGGGCCGGGCATCGTGTCGGGCTATGACGTGGCGCTCAAGATGCGGCCGGGAATGACCGACCGCACCTCCTACGTCATCGCGCCGTCGGGCCGCATCGCCTTCGTCCACAGCGAGATGAACTATGCCGGCCATGTGAAGAGCACGCTGGCCGCCGTCGAGGCGATGAAGGCGAAGTAGGCGCGAGGCGTCAGCGGGCCGCGAGGAAATCGCCGCCCGCGATCAGCGGCAGGCCGGCGACGGACCGCGCATAGACATAGACGTAGGCGCGAACCGGGCCTTCCGGTCCGGTCACGGTGAGCTGCTCGCGCCGATATTCCCAGGGCTGCGGGAAGGGTGGCGCGCATTCCTCATAGGCGTCGAGCCAGGCGAGCGTCGGCGCGGGCGTGTGGAGCGCGAGGAGATCGCCGGTGGCCGTGCCCGCCGGGCCGGGCACGAAGCCGGGATAGTCCGCCACGCGATAGAGCCGGCCGCTGGCGATGGCCCGCCCGAGCGGGCGGCTTTCGCTCGCCAGCCGCAGCGCCACAGGGGCGCTCGATCCGGGGCGCAGCGTGCCGTAGACGAACAGAAAATCGGTCATGCCGCGTGGCTATTCCCAACAGATGGGGAAAAGCCCCAATTTACGGTCGACAGCACGGTGCCGCGGTGGGGCCGGCCAGCGTAAAGGCGCGCATTTCTGCGGAAAAGCAAAGTTGGCACGGCCCCTGCAATCCTGTCGGCATCAAGGCCGAACGATCGGCCACAGCGTCAGGGAGTATCTACCATGTCCATCGCCAAGTTCCAGAACGCCGCCCTCGCCCTCGTCGGCGCGGTCCTGTTCGCCGGCCTGTTCGTCAGCGCCGCGATCCCGGTCGTGCCGGTCGCCTGATCCCCCTCCCCTTTTCCGAAAGCCAGATCCATGAACAACAGCTTCACCCTCGACCGTCGCCGCGGCAAGATCATGGGCGTATGCGCCGGCTTGTCGAACCGGACGGGCATCGATGTCACGCTGGTCCGCGTCGCGCTCGTGCTGCTGACGCTGTGCGCGCTGGGGCCGATCGGCGTCGTCGCCTATCTGCTGGCGGGCTGGCTGGCCGAAGGATAAGTGATGCGGCAGTAGCGCCACAGTAAAAAGGCCGCCCCGATCAGTTCGGGAGCGGCCTTTTTGCAGGTTCCTGCTCGGGACGGAAGATCGCGGCGCTTGCGCGATCAGGCATAGAGCACCGAATAGAAGGTCAGCATCTGCACGCCGACGGCGACGGCCAGCACCGCGCCCTGAAAAGTCTGACGCAAGGTCATTCTCCATTGTTACAAGATCATGCCGTCCGCTATGGACGGACTGCGCCCTTACGCCCGTCATCATCTTGTAACAATCGCAAAGCGCGGCTTTCCGATTGCAACAAATGCAACAGAGTGTCACTCCAAAGCCACAATCATCGCCCGCGCGGCTGCCGGGTTGCGCTCCTTCGCGCCGCTGATGAAGAAAGCGAAGACGTCGCCCTGCTCCGCCTGCGCCCGCGCGGTCCGCGTCCACCGCTCGATCTCGGCAGGGGCGTAGCCGGCGGGCTGGTCGGCCTGCGCGCGCATCAGCCGCAGATAGGAGAAGCCGACATCGTGGCCGACAATCGCCGGATACTCGTCATGGTCGGCCAGCACCACCGCCGCGCCGACGTCCCGCGCCATGGCCTTGAACGCGGGATCGTCGAAGCTCTCGTGCCGCACCTCCAGCGCGTGGCGGAGCGGCACGCCATCGACGCTGGCAGGGAGCAGCTTCAGGAAGGCGCCGAAATCGTCGGCGTCGAACCGCTTGGTCGGCATGAACTGCCACAGGATCGGCCCCAGCCGGTCGCCCAGCTCCACGATGCCCTGGTTGACGAATTTGGCGATCGACTCGCCTGCCTCGGCGAGCAGCTTGCGGTTGGTGCAGAAGCGCGACGCCTTGACCGCGAACTGGAACCCGTCCGGCACCGCCTTCGCCCAGCCGGCGAAGGTCGCGGGCTTCTGGCTGCTGTAATAGGTGGCGTTGATCTCCGTCGCGGTCAGATGCGCGCCCACATAGGCGAGTTCGTCTTTCTGCCGCAGGCCGGGCGGATAGAAGCTGCCGCGCCACGGCTCATAGACCCAGCCGCCGATCCCAACCCTGATGCGTCCCGCCATGCCTGTCTCCTCGCCGTCCTGTTGTGGTCGATGGCGGGACGTTGGCCAAGGAAAAGAAAGTCGCGCGAACCTGTCTACTTCGCTGTTCGTTTTTTCAGGCCGATCAGCCATGGCTTGACCCCGCGCGTCGGCCGGGCCACGCCGTCGAGCCGGCGGGCGCGCAGGATGGCGATGGGCTTGACGATCATCTGCCCGCGCATCGGCCCGGACCCGCAGCAGGTCGGCACGGCGAGGATTTTCTTCACCACGTCCATGCCCGCCACCACATGGCCGAAGGCGGCATAGCCGATATAGCTGCCGCGCGCGTCCATATTGGGCGTCGCGCCGATGGTGATGAAGAAATTGCCCATTGCCGAATCGGGCCGGTTGGGCCGCGCCATCGACAGGGTGGCGTCGAGATGGCGAATGCCGGTCTGGCTCGTCGGCTCATGCGGGATGGGCGGCAGCGAGCGGCGCGCGTCGGTGTCGATCCCGCCCTGGATGAGGCCGAGGCCCAGATTGCTCTTGCGCCGCGCCGCCCGGTAGAACGTGACGCCGTCGAACCGGCCGTCGTCCACATAGGTCAGGAAATTGGCGGCCGTGCGCGGGGCGCGCTTCGTGTCTGCCGCCACGACGATGGTGCCGAGCGAGGTTTCGATCGCGACCCGGACATAGCCGGGTTTTGCGCCCGGTGCTGGGCCGGGCGTCGGGCGATTGGCGGGAAGGGCGACGGCGACCGCGGGAAGCAAGCCGCACAGCAGCGCAAGCAGACGGAGAAGCACGGGCATTGCCCGCCCGCCCTATCGCGGGCGCAGGCGGCGCGCAACCGGCGCCATGGTCCCCCGATGCATGGTGAGGGGGGCTGCGTGGCAGGCCCCGCCTGTCAGGGTTTCAGCCGACGGGCCGGGAGCGTGACGGCGACAGGCGCGCCGAGGCTGTCCGCGTCCGCGCCCAGGGCGAAGCGGTAGGTGCCGCCCTTGATCGCCCAGTCCTTGCCGCTCCAGCGCGCGATCACGCGCGGCTCCAGCGGGATTTCCACCTCCCGGCTCTCGCCCGGCTTCAGGTCGACCTTGAGGAAGCCGACCAGCCGGCGGGTGGGCTGACCGCCGGCTTCGGTCAGATAGACCTGAGCCACGTCGGCGCCCTGGCGCTCGCCCACATTGCGAAGCCGCGCATGGGCGACCAGGCTGCCCTTGCGGCTGGCGACCCGCAGGCTGTCCCGCTCGAACCGGGTATAGCTCAGCCCGAAGCCGAACGGGAACAGCGGCTTGGCGGCGGTGCGGGTAAACCAGCGGTAGCCGACATCGGACCCTTCGATGTCATAGTCGATCGGGACGATGCGGCCGCCATTGGTGCCGAAAAACTCCGGCTCGACCGTGTCTGCACCGTCCAGCCTGGGCCGGGGCAGCTGATCGACGCTGGCCGGGAATGTCACCGGCAGGCGACCCGAGGGGTTGGCCTCGCCGAACAGGATTTGCGCGATCGCCTCGCCGCCGCGGGCGCCGGGATACCAGGCCTCGAGCACCGCCGCTGTCTTGTCGAGCCAGGGCATCACCACCGGGCCGCCGGTCTCCAGCACGACGATGGTGCGGGGATTGGCCGCGGCGACCGCCTCGATCAGCGCGTCCTGGCCTTTGGGCAGGCTGAGGTCGGGAACATCGAGACCTTCCGTCATCCACTGGGTAGCGAACAGGATGACCACGTCCGCCGACCGGGCGGCGGTGACGGCATCGGTGATGTAGCTGCCGGTGCGGAACACCACCTCGGCCCCCTTCGCCCGGGCCTTGATGGCATCGAGTGGAACAGAGCGATGATAGGCTTCGTTGAAGAGGGATGCGACTGGCCCCGCGCCGCCATAAGGGATGGTTGCGGCAGGCCCGCCTTCGCCCTGAACCTGCGACGATCCGCCGCCCGACAGCACGCCGGTGTCGGCATAGCCGCCGATCACCACGATCTTCCTCGCGCCGGCCGCCAGCGGCAGCGCGTCCCGGCTGTTGCGCAGGAGAACGATGCCTTCCCGCGCCGCGCGTTCGGCGACAGCGGCGTGGGCGGCGAGATCGACGGGCGTCTTTTCCGGCCGCGGGGCTTCGACGCCGACCGCATAGAGGCTGCGCACGATGCGGGTGGCCATGTCATCGACGCGCGCAGCGACCTTGGGGTCGCGCGCTGCCGCCTCCGCGAGCGGCCGGTCGAACCAGACCGCCTTGTCGAGTTGCGCGCCCGATTGCTGGTCGAGGCCCGCTACGGCAGCTTCGACCCCCGGAACGGCGCCCCAGTCGGACATGACGAAGCCGGGATAGCGCCAGTCGCGCTTCAGCACCTGGTTCAGCAGGTAATCGCTGGCGCAGGCCGGCTTTCCGTTCACCAGATTGTAGGAACACAGGACCGCGCCGGGCCGCCCCCGTTCGATGCCGATCTGGAAGGCGAGCAATTCGCTTTCCCGGGCGGCCGCGTCGGAAATCTTGACGTCGTTGACCTTGCGCGCGGTCTCCTGGTTGTTCAGCGCGAAATGCTTGATCGTCGAGAGGACATGGTTCGATTGAACGCCGGCGATCGACGCGCCGACCAGCTCGCCCGACAGCAGCGGGTCCTCGCTCAGATATTCGAAGGTTCGGCCGCTGCGCGGTTCGCGGATCAGATTGGCGCCCCCGGCGAGCAGGACGTTGAAGCCCTTGGCGCGCGCTTCCGATCCGATCATGACGCCGCTCTCGCGCAGCAGGACGGGGTTCCAGCTTGCGCCAAGCGCCATGCCCGACGGCAGGGCGGTGGCCCCATCGCGGCGCGCGCCGCCGATCCAGGCTATGCCGAGGCCGCCGTCGGTTTCGGTCAGGTTTGGAATGCCCAGACGCTCGATACCCTGAACAAAGCCCGCACCCGGGATCGACCCTGCCGGCAGCTGGATTCCGGGGAAAGGCAAGGCGATCGAGCTGTGGGTCAGCACGATCTTCTCCGCGGCGGTCATCTGCTCGACCGTCGCCGCCGCGCGCGCCTGGGCGGTGGCGGGATCGGCCGGCCCGGCCTGCTGTGCGGCCACGGACGTCGTGAAGGCGAAGGTCGCGGCGCCGGCGGCGAGGAGCGTGCGGAGGGTCATAGGGCTTCTTTATATCCTCTGGAAATTCGGAACCGGGCCGGGGTGGCCGGCATCAGGGCGCGGCATTGGCCGGGGCGTGGATCAAAATTTGAATCCCGCCCGAACGCCGGCGCGGCGGGGGTCGGCAAAGGTCGCCAGATTGGCGAAGCCGAAATCGGCGCCGGTCAGGACGATGTTGTTCTCAAGATTCTCGACATAGACGCCGATGTAGAAGCGCTGGTCCGGCGCGTTGTAGTTCAAGGACAGGTCTGTTTTCGTGTAGGACGGTTGATAGGCGTCGATCAGGTTCGTGAGATCGGTGAGCAGGTAGCGCGAGCTCAGGCGGACATTCGCCCCGGCCACCAGCGAGCCGCCATTGGCGAGTGCATGGGTATAGACCGCGCCGGCGGTGGTGACGACCGAAGGGCTGCGCGCAAGGTCATGGCCCTTGAAATTGACCGTTACGCCCGCGCTGCTGGTGGGCGAAAATTCGGCATAGCGCGCGTCGAGCAGGTCCAGTCCCAGCCGGACCTGCAGCGCGGGAACAGGCTGAAGGAAGGCTTCGACTTCGAGGCCGTCGACCTTCGCCCCCGCGGCGTTGGTGGTCAGCGAACATAGGCCGCAGCCGCCGAAATTGCCGAATTTGGAGAGCTGCAGGCCCTTATAGTCGTAGTGGAACACGGATGCGTTCACCCGGACGGCATTGCCGGCAAAACGGAGCTTCGCGCCCGCTTCATAGGCGGTCAGGGTTTCCGGCTCATAATACAGCTCGTTGGCGGCGAGCGTGCAGGTCGGCGAAGCGCCCGCGCCCGCGGCGCACCCGTCGTTGAACCCGCCCGCCTTGTAGCCGGTGGCGACCGAGGCATAGACCAGGCCGAGGGGGGAGTCGTAATCGACACCCGCGCGCCAGGTGGTCCGCGAAAAGCTGCGCTTCGCGTCGTTGACGGCAATCACCAGCCGCTGGCCCGGAAAGCCTCCGAAGGAAGGGGTGTCAAGGACGGTGGACCCGACGCGAGACTTGTCGTCGGCGGAATAGCGCACGCCCGCGGTCAGCCGCAGCCCGTCCAGCACTTCAAGCGTCCCCTGCCCGAAGACCGACTTGTTCACCGCGATCGTCGGGTCCTGAGGGAAGCCGAACCGTTCGGCCGGGAACGGCAGGAAGGTCGGGTTGAGGATGAACAGCCCCGTGCTGGACCGCTCCCGGAAATAATAGCCGCCGACCTGGGCCTGAAGAGGCCCTTCCGCATAGGCCAGGCGCAGTTCGTGCGACGTCTGCTTGTAATCGCCATCGAAGGTCTGCCGGCTCGTGCCCGACAGCGTGCTGCGCTCATGGCGTTCGCTTTCCCGATAGGAGCCGAGATAGGTCAGTGTCACGCCGCTGCCGAGGCCGATATTCAATTCGCCCAATACCCCGTCGCTCTTGTTGTCGAGGCTGGGCGTCCAGGCCTGCCGGCCGTGATTGGTGCGCAAGGCGTCGGCACTTCCGCCGCGATAGATCGGCCGCACCGCAGACGTTGCCGCCGGATTTGAAAGCGGCGCGGTCGGAGCGAAGAAGTTGGTCGCATCCACGGTGTTGAAGCCCGTGCCCTCCAGCCTCGATATGTCACCCACGATCTTGAGGCTGATCGAATCGGACGGCCGCCAGAGCGCGCTCAGCCGCGCCGCCCGATTATTCTTGAAGGGATTGTAGCTGACGCCATCCCCGCTGCCGTTGGTCGCATAGCTGTCCTGCCGGTCGAAATTGACCGCGGCGCGCAGGGCAAGGGTGCTGGCCACAGGCACGTTGACGGCGGCCGTCGCGTTCATGTGGTTATAGCTTTCGTAGGAGACGTCGGCCTGAGCACCAGGCTTGAAGTCAGGCTCCTTGGAAATGACGTTGATCAGGCCGGCCGTGGTGTTGCGGCCGTAGAGCGTCCCCTGGGGACCGCGCAGCACTTCGACGCGCTGGACATCGAAAAAGCTGACTTCCTGGAATTGCGGGCGCGCGACATAGATGCCGTTGAGCAGGAAGGCGGCGGAGGGATCGCCCTTTTCGGTCTGGTCGGTGCTGGTCACGCCGCGGATGGTGATCTGCAAGCCATTCGCGCGGACGATCGACAGGTTGGGCGCCGCATCAGCAAGCTGGGTGGGGTTGGTGATCGCCCCTTCGCTCAGTTGCTCGCCACTGACGGCCGTCAGAGCGATGGGCGTTTTCGACGCCAGAGACTGCACGCGGTTGGCAGTGACGATGATCTCCTGGGTGGCCCGACCCTCGTCCTGCGCGAAGGCCGGCGAAGCGGCGGCCAAAGCGGCGGCGGACACGGTGGCGACGATTGCGATGCGGTTCATATTGCCCTCCCTCACGGCCTGCTGCTGGGGCCGGATTATGTTTTTCCCGTCCGCGCCATAGCCCTGCGGCACGGCGCATGTCAACGATGACGTCAACGATGACATTTGTGATCGTGAACGACATTGTGCTAGGGGGCATCGACGAGACCAGGGGGCGTGATGAGCTTCGATGAACATTCCCCCGAACGATCGGGGCGACGCGGGAGAGCGACAGTCGTGGACGTCGGCAGGGTAGCCGGCGTATCGGGCCGCACGGTGTCGCGGGTGCTCAACGGCGAGGCGTCGATCCTGCCCGAGACCCGCGACCGGGTGAAGGCGGCGATGAAGGCGCTGGATTTCCGGCCAAACATGGCCGCGCGCGCCCTGAAAAGCGCCCGCAGCTTCAACATCTGCCTTTTGACCTCGCATTTTTCGAGCTTCTATTTTGCCGAGGCCGTGCGCGGCGCGGCCCGTGCCTGCACCGCCCGCTACCACCATCTGCTGATCGAAGAGGGCACGGACGATCCATCCTTTGCGCCGGACGACCTCCTCGCCCGGCTCAAGGTCGACGGCTTCATCCTGCTGCCGCCGCTGACCGACCGGATCGTGCTGCTCGACGCCCTCGACCGGCTGGGCACACCCTATGTGCGCGTTTCACCGGCCGGCGCGCCGGGACGGTCCCCCGCTGTGACCGCCGACGAGGCGTCGGGCGCTCGCGCGCTGGCGCACCACCTCTGGGCGCTGGGGCATCGTCGCTTCGGCTTTGTCGGTGGCCCGCCGGGCCATGGGGCGACCCACGAGCGCCGTTCGGGGTTCCACCAGGGGCTGGCCGAGGCCGGGGCCGACGCGGAGAGCATCATCGAGTTTTCGTGCCCGGAAGAGGTCGATGTACCGGCGTCGCGCCATCGCATCGGCCGGTCTATCGCAGAGGTCGGGATGCGCGCGGTCGATGCCTTCCTGGCGCTGCCCAAGCCGCCGACCGCGATCTTCGCCTTCTCCGACGAAATCGCGAGCGGCGCCCTTGCACGGGCGCACCAGCTCGGCCTGTCGGTTCCGGGCGATCTGGCCATAGCCGGGTTCGACGACAGCGACATCGCGGTGCTGCTCCATCCGCCCCTGACCACCATCCGCCAGCCGATTGTCGAGATGATGGAGGAGGCGGTGCGCCGTCTCCTCGAACGTGACGGGTCGCGTGTCAGCCAGCCCTTCGAAGTCGAGCTGCTGGTCAGGGCATCGACCGATCCGAACCCGCGCGATCGGGTCGAGGATTAAGATTGTCTCTGGACCGATCCACCAGAAACCAAGGCTGTAGGAGAATGGCTGTCGCGGCGAAACGCGCACGGGCGCTTTGATGCCAACAGGCCAGCGCGCGACATCACTGCGCTGGTGACCCCTACGGGAATCGAACCCGTGTTTCAGCCGTGAAAGGGCCGCGTCCTAACCGCTAGACGAAGGGGCCGTTCGTCGCGCCGCCAGTGGCTGCGCGGTGAAGCGAGGGCGCAATTACGAGCAGACGGGGACAGGGTCAAGCCCCCGCTGGCAAGAAAATTGCGCGCCGGTTCAGTCCGCCCAGGCGGCGTCCTCCAGATGCAGCTCGGCGGCCGGGCGGCTGCCCCAGTCGTCGATCTTCGCCTTGCCCGCGACCCAGAGCCGCCGGTCGCGGGGCGCGCCCAGGATCGCCTGACCCAGCTCGGTTTCCGCGCGCCGGAACGCGATGGCCTTGATCGAGCGACCGTCCTCGCCCGCCATGATCGCGCGCAGATGGCCGATGCCCACGACATCGGCCTTGACCACGCGCATCGGCCCGGCGGCGATGAGGGGGGCCGGCCAGCCCGCGCCATAGGGACCGCCCTGCTCGATGGCGGCCACGAAGTCCGGGTTGACGCCCGCGGGTGCCAGCACCGCATCGATCAGCAGGGCGCGGTCGTCGCGCGCCCTCGCCACCGCGCCTGCGAGGCGATCGTCCAGGAAATCGGCCAGCGCATCGACGCCGCCCGCCGCGACCGTCAGACCCGCCGCCATGGCATGGCCGCCGCCCGCGACCAGGAGGCCGCTGTCCTTGGCCGCTAGCACCGCCGCGCCCAGATCGACCCCGGAAATGGAGCGGCCCGACCCCTTGCCCACCCCGCCTTCGTCCAGCGCGATGACGATGGCGGGGCGGCCTGCCTTCTCCTTGATCCGTCCGGCGACGATGCCGATGACGCCGGGGTGCCAGCCTTCGCCCGCGATCACCGCCACGGCGCGGTTGCCTTGCGCCGCGAGCAGCGCCTCGGCCTGTTCCTGCACCCCCGCCTCGATGGCGCGGCGTTCCTCATTATACTGGTCGAGCTGCGCGGCGATCCGCGCCGCCTCCGCCGGATCCTGCGTGGTGAGCAGGCGCACGCCAAGGTCCGCCTGCCCCACGCGGCCGCCCGCATTGATGCGCGGGCCGAGCGCGAAGCCGAGATCGTGGCAGAGCGGCGCGCGGGTGAGCCGCGCCGCGTCGATCAGAGCGGACAGGCCGATGTTGCGGCGCTTTGCCATCACCTTCAACCCCTGCGCCACGAAGGCGCGATTGAGGCCCTTGAGCTGGGCGACGTCCGCCACCGTGCCCAGCGCCACGATGTCGAGCAGCTCCATCAGCGCGGGTTCGGCCCGGCTCGCGAACCAGCCGCGTGCGCGCAGCACCCGCACCAGCGCCGCGCCGAGCAGGAAGGCGACGCCCACCGCCGCCAGATGACCATGCGCGGCGGCATCGGGATGCTCGTCGAGCCGGTTGGGGTTCACCAGCGCAAAGGCGTGCGGCAGCTGGCTTGCGCATTTGTGATGATCGACCACCACGACATCGACCCCGGCGTCGCGCGCCATGGCCAGCGCCTCGAACGCCTGCGCGCCGCAGTCGACGGTGACGATGAGGGTTGCGCCCTCCCCCGCCAGCCGCACCAGCGCCTCGCCCGATGGGCCATAGCCTTCCATCAGCCGGTCGGGAATATAGGGCTTTGCGTCCAGGCCAAGGTCGCGCAACAGGCGGATGAGCAGCGCCGCGCTGGTCGCGCCGTCGACGTCATAATCGCCGAAGATGCGGACATGCTCGCCGCGCTGCACCGCGTCGGCCAGCCGCTCCGCCGCCGCGTCCATGTCGCGGAACAGGCTGGGATCGGGCATGAAGGCACGGATCGTGGGGGTGCGGTGCGCCTCCACCGCTTCGCGCGCGCAGCCCCGGGCGAGGAGCAGCTGCGTCACGAGGTCGTCGGGCAGATAGCCCGCGCCGCGGGCATCCGCCCCCGCCCCGCGCCAGCGCCAAGGCTGGCCGCTGATCGAGCGGGAAATATTGAGCGCGAAGGTCATGCCCCGCTCTAGCGCCGTGCGAGTCGGGAGGGAAGTCGCGACAAATCATGTCGGGGGCGGAACCGCTGCAACCCGTTGCGCGTAATGGCTTCTTGCCGGGCGTAAAAGTACGTGCGCGGCACGAAAGGGGCAGCGCGGCGTGATGACGGGACGGCAGGCATATCATGTCCGGCGCATGGTGAGCCTGTTCCTGCTGACCGCCTCTCCGCTGCCGCTGATGGCGCAGACGCCGCCCCCGCCGGCCGCCGCGCAATCGCAAGCCGACGAGCCGATCGTCGCCGATGACGAGTTCGAGGCGCGCTTGCCCAAGGTGGAAGGCAGCGACCCCAATGCGCCGCTGCCCTCCATCGACAGCTGGATCGACCAGCAGATGCCGCAATCGGCCGCCACGCCCGCGCAACTGCCGCCCGCGACCGAGCCGCCCGAAGAACAGGAGCTGGCCCAGCCGCTGCCGCCGCTCGACAGCGTGACGGTTCCGGCCAATGTCGCCGCCGAAAGCGATCCCAATGCCAGACTGCCGGAAATCCGCTACGCCACCAGCATAGAAGGGTTCGGCAAGACGGGCCTCGAGGACGAATTCCGCGGCGAATCCGCGCTGATCGATGGCAAGGGGAAGGCGGACACCGCCGCCATGGTGCAGGCCCGCGCCAAGGAGGACGAGAATCTGGCGGTGCGGCTGCTCTATTCCGAGGGCTATTATGACGCAACCGCGCTCGCCAGCCTCGATCAGACGGGCGACGGGACTTTGAAGGCGGTGCTGACGGTCACGCCGGGCAAGCGCTACAAGATCGGCACGATCGTCATCACCGCCGATCCGACCGTGCCGCCGACCCTGCTCCGCGACAGCCTGCCGCTCAAGACCGGCGACTATATCGTCGCGGCGACGGTGGAGAGCGCGGAGGCCACGGTCGGCGTCAAGCTGCCGGAAAACGGCTATCCCTTCGCGAAGGTGGGGCAGCGCGACATCTTGCTCGATTCCGCGACCGTGACCGGCGACTACACGCTGCCGGTGACGGTCGGCCCGCGCGCCACGTTCCGCGCGATCACCACGTCAGGGGAGAAACAGGCGTTCGGCGCGGACCATATGGAGGTCATCAAGCGCTACAAGCCCGGCCAGCTCTACGACAGCCGCAAGGTGGACGATTTGCGCAAGGCGCTGGTGGCGACGGGGCTGTTTTCCAGCGTGTCGGTCGATCCGGTGCGCACCAACGAGGCGGGGCCGGACGGGACCGAATATGTCGACCTCCATGTCGAGCAGGAAGCCGGGCCGCCGCGCACGCTGGCGGCAGAAGGCGGCTATGGCACCGGCCAGGGCTTCCGGGTCGAGGGGACATGGACCCACCGCAACCTCTTCCCGCCCGAAGGCGCGCTGATCCTGGGCGCGATCGCCGGCACGCAGGAACAGGGCGCGTCGGCGACCTTCCGCCGATCAAACGCGGGCAAGCGCGACCGGACGTTCCAGACCGGCATCAACCTCAACCACCAGAATTACGCCGCCTACGAAGCCTTCACCGCCGCCATCAACATCGGCTGGGCACGACAATCGACGCCGATCTTCCAGAAGCGCTGGACATACAGCTATGGCGCGGAGATCATCGCCACCAACGAGCAGGTGGTGGTCGATCCGCTGACGGGCGCGAAGGACCGGCGCACCTATTTCATCGGCGGGCTGCCGGTGCAGATCGGCTATGACCGGTCGAACGACCTGCTGAACCCGACCCGGGGCTTCCGCGCCAATCTGCGCGCCGAGCCGGAGGGTTCGTTGCAGGGCAAATTCTCGCCCTATCTGCGCGCGACCTTCGACCTCAGCGGCTATTATCCGGTGTCGGACGCGCTGGTGATCGCGGCGCGCACGCGGCTTGGCACCATCAGCGGCGTGAAGCGGGACGACGTGGCGCCATCGCGGCGCATCTATGCCGGCGGCGGCGGATCGGTGCGCGGTTTCGGCTATCAGGAACTGGGGCCGAAGGACGTCAACGCCGATCCGATCGGCGGCCGGTCGGTCAACGAGTTCGCGGTCGAGGGCCGTTATCGCTTCGGCAATTATGGCGTCGTCGCCTTCGTCGATGCGGGCCAGGTCTATGACAGTGCGATCCCGAAATTCAGCGACATGCGCTATGGCGTGGGCATCGGCGGGCGCTTCTACACCAATTTCGGGCCGTTCCGCGCCGACGTCGCCATGCCGATCAACCGGCAACCGGGCGAATCCAAATTCGCCATCTATATCGGCATCGGGCAGGCATTCTGATGGCGCAGGACGACACCCCCATGCCTGCGGGCGAAACCGTGGTGATCCGTGCGGGCCGCCCCTTGTGGCAGAAGATCGCGATCGGCGTCCTTGGCCTGATCGTCGGCCTTGTCGTGCTGGCGGGCGCGCTGCTGCTCGGCCTCAACACCCAGCCGGGCAAGCGCTTCCTGATCGGTCAGATCGCCGCGCTCAACATGCAGTCGGGCATGAAGATCGAGGTCGGGCGGATCGACGGGTCGATCTACAGCGACATGGTGATCCACGACCTGGTGCTGCGCGATCCCAAGGGCGTGTTCGCGGTGTCCCCGCGCGTCCATGTCGTGTGGAAGCCGTTCCGCTACATCAACAATCATATCTCCGTCAGCCTGCTGGAAAGCCCGCTGATCGTGCTGGCGCGCAGCCCGCAGTTCAACGTGACGCAGAGCGACCCCAACGCGCCGATCCTGCCCGATCTCGACATCGACGTCGACCGGCTGAAGATCGCCAAGTTCGTGCTGGCGCGCCCCGTCATCGGGCAGAAGCGCGAGATCGCGATCGATGGCGTCACCCATATCGCCGACGGGCGCGCGCAGCTGTCGGCGAGCGCGCTGGTGGACAGCGGCGACCGGTTGCAGGCGAAGCTGGACGCGGTGCCGGCGCAAAATCGCCTCGCCATGAACGGCACGCTGACCGCGCCCAAGGGTGGCGTGATCGCCGCCATGTCGGGCCTGACCGACGGCTTCACCGCGACGCTGGACGGCCGGGGAAGCTGGCAAGTCTGGGACGGCCGGATCATTGCCACAAGTCCCAAGGGGGAGTTGGCCAACATCGCGCTCGCCGCGCGCGAAGGCAATTTCACAGCGAAAGGCCCGGTGCGGCCGGGACTGGTGTTCACCGGCACGGTCGATCGGCTCACCGGGCCGCAGCTGGACGTCGATCTGTTCGCCGGTCTCAACGAACGGCGCGTGAACCTCAAGGGCACGTTGCGCTCGCCCGCCCTCGCCGCCGACGCGCAGGGGCTGATCGACCTTGGCACCAGCCGGTTCAGCGCGCTGCGCATCAACGCCGCATTGCTGACCCCGGGCGCGATCATGGAAAAGGTGAAGGGGCGCGACGTGCGCGCGTCCGTCGTCCTCGACGGGCCGATGGCGACACCCTTCATCGACTATGACCTGAGCGCCAGATATCTGGCGTTCGATGCCACGGGCATCGAGAATCTGAAGGCGAGCGGCCGCGCGGTGATCGACAGCGACCGCATCCGCATCCCGGTGAACGCCACCGCCACGCGCGTCACCGGCCTCAACGCGGCGGCGGGCGGCCTGCTCAACAATCTGAAGGTGAAGGGCGATTTCGCCTATGCGTCCGGCAAGCTCATCAGCGACAATCTCAAGATCGACAGCGGCCGCGTGGATGCGACCGCGATCGTGCTCGCCGATCTCGACAATGCGCTCTATCGCGGCGCGCTGAAAGGGCGCGTCAACGATTACCGGATCGACGGCGTCGGCATCATCAACCTCAACACCGACGTCGAACTGGTGCCCGGCCCGCGCGGCGGTTTCGGCCTGTCGGGGCGCTTCGGCGTGCGGACCGCGCGCTGGGAGAATGCGTCGGTGCGCGATTTCCTGGGCGGCAATGCGGTCGCCAGCGGGCGGATCGGCATGACGCCCGAGGGCAGGTTCACGCTCGATGGCCTGAAAGGCGCCGCGCCCAATTTCACGATCCATTCTGGATCAGGCAGCTATGACACCAACGGGCAGATCATGTTCGACGCGCGCGCCTCCTCGCGCCAATATGGCCCGCTGGCGCTGATCGTGCGGGGCACGATGGAACGGCCGCAGGCGGTGCTGCGCGCGGCGCGGCCCAATGTGGGCGTCCAGCTGACCGATGTGGTGGCGAAGCTGAATGGCGAGGCCGGGGGATACCGGCTGGAGGCGACCGGCGGATCGCCTTACGGTCCCTTCTTCGCCAATGTGCTGATCCGCACGGCGCGCGGGCCGCTTACCATCGACGTGACGCGCGCCCGCTTTGCCGGGATCGATATGAACGGGCGCATCCAGCAGAGCGCCGCCGGTCCCTTCACCGGGCAGCTCGCGATGAACGGCTCCGGCATAACCGGCGCGGTGCGGCTGGCGGCGGTGGGCAAGGTGCAGGGCGTGGACGTGAACGCGACGGCCAGCAATGCGAAGCTGCCGGGCGAGGCCGATGTGGTGATCGGCCGGGCGATCGTCACCGCCTCCCTGCTGCTGACCGAGCAGCCGCAGATCCGCGCCGATGCGCAGGTCGCCAACGCCGCCTATGGCGACTATGTCGTGCGGAAGGCGCGTGCCCGCGTCGATTATCGCGGCGGCCGCGGGCGGGCGCAGCTGGTCGCGGACGGATCGACCGGCGTCCCCTTCTCGATTGCCGCCAACGCCGCGCTGCGCCCGAACCTCTATGCCGTCGCGTTGCAGGGCAAGGCGGCGAATATCGACTTCCGTCTGGCGAAGCCGGCGATCATCCGCAGCGAAGCGGGCGGATACCGGCTGGAGCCGGCGACGCTGGTGCTGCCGCAGGGGCGGGTCGACCTTGCCGGGCGGTTCGGCGGGACGACGGCGGTGCAGGCGCGGTTCAAGGATTTCGATCTCGCGATCGCCAATCTCGCAGCGTCGGGCCTGGGCATCAGCGGCAAGGCGACCGGCAGCATCGATTATGTTCAAGCGGGCAGCGCCTTCCCCACCGCGACCACGCGCCTTGCCATCAGCGATTTCCGTCGGTCGAGCCTGAGCGCCGTATCCGATCCGGTGTCGATGAGCATGGAGGGGCGGCTGTCCGGCGCGGGCGGCGACCTGCGCGGGCTGATCCGACGGGGCAACGCCACGCTCGGTCGTTTCGCCGCAACGCTGGCACCGCCGGGCGCGGGCGCAGGATGGGCGGAGCGGTTGCAGAATGCGCCCCTGCGCGGCGGCATCCGCTATGCCGGGCCGGCGGACGTGCTTTTCTCCTTCGCGGGGCTTGCCGACCAGCAGCTGACCGGCGGCCTTGCGGTGGCGGCGGACTTTGGCGGGCGGCTCGGTGATCCGCGCCTCAACGGCATCGTGCGCGCCAATGCGCTGACGTACGAGAATGAGACGTTCGGCACGCGGGTGACGCAGATGCGGCTCGACGGGCGCTTTACCAACGACCATCTGGAAATCCGCGACTTTTCCGGCCGCGCGGGTGACGGCACGGTGCAGGCGAAGGGCGATGTCGGCCTCGCGGCGGAGAGCGGCTTTCCGATGACCATCGCGGTGACTTTGAACCGGGCGCGGCTGGCGCGCAGCGAGGCGATCACCAGTGTGGTGAGCGGGACGATGGCGATCACCAACAGCGCGCGGGCGGGCGGCCTTATCAAGGGCGACCTGACACTGCCCGAGACGCGCTATCGCGTGTCGTGGCAGGGGGGCACCGAGATTCGGACGCTGACGGGCGTGCGCCGCAAGGGCGAGACGATCGATCCGCTGGCGGTGCGCACCGCCGCGCGCGCGGCGGCGGCCCGGCCGGCCGACTGGAAGCTCGACATCCGGGTGCGCGCCGACAACGAGATTTACGTCACCGGCATGGGCCTCGATTCCGAATGGAAGACGAACATGCGCGTCACCGGCACCACCGCCGCGCCGCGCGTGACCGGCCGGCTGGAGGTGCTGCGCGGGCGCTACAGCTTCTCGGGTCACCAGTTCGACCTGGAGCAGGGCATCATCAGCTTCAACGGTCCGATGACCAATCCGACGCTCCAGATCACGGCGCAGACCCGCATCGACACGGTGACGGCCGGGATTCGCGTGACCGGCAGCGCGCAGCAGCCCGACATCGCCTTCATCTCCACGCCGACGCTGCCCCAGGACGAGATTCTCGCCCGCATCCTGTTCGGCGACAATGTCGCGAACCTGTCCGCGGTGCAGGCGGTGCAGCTGGCGGCGGCGCTCAACGGCCTGCGCGGGGGCGGCGGCGGGCTTAATCCGATGGGCAAGTTGCAGGGCGCGTCCGGCATCGACCGCATCGGCATCGTCGGGGGTGACGAAACAACCGGGCGCGGCACCAGCCTGGCGGTGGGGCAGCATATCTCCAACAATATCTATGTGGAGGTGCTGACCGATTCGAAGGGCTTCACCGCCACCCAGCTGGAGATCGCGCTGTCCAAGACGCTCAGCCTGCTGTCGAAGACCGGCACCAATGCCGGGTCATCCGCCAACCTGCGCTATTCGAAGGATTATTGAGGCAGCGTGCGGCTCAGGCCGGCGTGACCGTGATCGACTGGGCGTTCATGGCGGCGTTGCCGAACGCGGTCATGAAGGCGATGTCGGTCGCGTCGCGGCCGACAGCGATGCGGACCATCGTTTCGACAGGGGCCAGCCCTGTCGCATCGACGATATGCCATGCGCCGTCGAGCCACACCTCCACCACGGCGTGGAAGTCGGGCGGGTCGAGGCCCAGCGCATAGACCGAGACGAGCCGCGCGGGAATGTCGCGCGAGCGGATGAGCGCGGCGGTCAAATGGGCATAGTCGCGGCACACCCCCTGCTGCGCCACGAAGGTGTCGGCGGCGGTGGTGACGACGGTCGAACTGCCGGGCGCATAGACGAGGTTCGCATGGACCCATTGGACCAGCGCCTTGACGAGCGGGCCGCCGTCGAGATCGGGGAAGTGGCCGCACACGAAGCTGACGAAGCGATCGGCCTCGCAATAGCGGCTTGGCCAGATGAACGGGAGCACATCTTCGGGGAGGCTGGGCAGCGAGCTGCGGCCAAGGGTGGCGAGATCGACGGGCGCGCGGTCCACCTCCACGGTCGCGCGGTAGCTGCTGACCATGCGGCCGGTGCCGGTCCGGGTCCAGGTGCGGCGGCCGATGCCGTTGCCGCCCACCTTGTTGGTGAGTGGCCCCGCATTGTCGATGATGTGCGACTGGGCGACGACCCGCTGGTCGGGCAGCGCGGCGGCCTCGACGGCGAGCAGCACGTCGGTCGGCTCGGCGAAATCATAGTCGAGGATCGCTTCGATCGCGACGCGCATGGGCGGGGTTCCGATTGTCAGAGGCGTGCGGAGCAGCATCGCCGGGCGGCAGGTGGCTGGCAAGCTGTTTTGGGGATTGCGGGAGGGAGCGGCACGGGCTGGCGTGGCCGAGGTCCGGCGCAGGCGGCGCGGGGACGGACGGGAGGCTTAACTTCGCATCTTTCCCGCAAATCCTGTTGCTTTGTTGCGCGCGGTTGATCCTATCGGCATGGCACCGCGCCATAGCCCGGATGGTAAAAGGCCCGCTGCGTGGGCGACACGCGGCGGGCCTTTTCGGTGCGTGATGCGCAAGGCGGGCGGAAGCCGGGCGCTCCTTGCCGGATGATCGGTCCGGCAGGAGCCGCCACGCTTATTCGCCGTCATCCTCCGCATCGGGTCCGGTCATCATGCCTTCGGCGACTTCCTCGGTCTTGCCCCGGATCGCCCGTTCGAGGCGTTCGGCCATGTCGGGATGTTCGCGCAGGAAGGTCTTGGCGTTTTCGCGACCCTGGCCGATGCGGACCGAGTCGTAGGAGAACCAGGCGCCCGACTTCTCGACGAGGCCGGCCTTGACCCCGATGTCGAGCAGTTCGCCGATCTTGGAAATGCCTTCGCCATACATGATGTCGAATTCGACCTGCTTGAACGGGGGGGCGACCTTGTTCTTGACCACCTTCACCCGGGTCGCGTTGCCGACGATGTCGTCGCGATCCTTGATCTGACCGGTGCGGCGAATGTCGAGCCGGACCGAGGCGTAGAATTTGAGCGCGTTGCCGCCGGTCGTGGTTTCCGGGTTGCCGTACATCACGCCGATCTTCATGCGCACCTGGTTGATGAAGATCACCATGCATTTGGAGCGCGAGATGGAGCCGGTCAGCTTGCGCAGCGCCTGGGACATGAGGCGGGCCTGAAGGCCGACATGGCTATCGCCCATCTCGCCCTCGATTTCCGCACGGGGCACCAGCGCGGCGACCGAGTCCACCACCAGCACGTCGATGGCGTTGGAGCGGACCAGCGTATCGACGATCTCCAGCGCCTGCTCGCCGGTATCGGGCTGCGACACGATGAGCTCGTCGATGTCCACGCCCAGCTTCTTGGCATAGACGGGATCGAGCGCATGTTCCGCGTCCACGAAGGCGGCGGTTCCGCCACCCTTCTGCGCTTCGGCGATCGCGTGGAGCGCCAGCGTCGTCTTGCCCGAGCTTTCCGGGCCATAGACTTCGATGATCCGCCCCTTGGGCAGGCCGCCGATGCCGAGCGCGATGTCGAGGCCCAGGCTGCCGGTCGAGATCGCCTCGATCTCCAGCTTTTCCCGGCTGCCCAGCTTCATCGCGCTGCCCTTGCCAAAGGCGCGGTCGATCTGCGCCAGGGCCGCGTCCAATGCTTTCTGTCTGTCCATGTTCCCCGTCTTCTTGGAATCGATGAGTGAGAGCAGTGCAGTCATCGGCCGGTCCTCATGTCAAGCGCGCGAACGAATCGCCGCGTTCCTGCCGATGATGTATTCCTTTTGTTCCGGTAGAACAAGTGGGGAACGGAAATTTCCTATTGGCGGGGTTTCAGCCGCCCAGCACCTTGCCGAGCGCCCGTTCCACCGCGCCGATGGTGAACGGCTTGGGCAGTGTGGGACGATCCGCATGGGTGGCCGGCAGGTCGTCCGCCATGCCGCCGGTGGCGAAGACGAAGGGGATGTCCTGCTGCGCGAGAATGTCGGCGACGGGCCAGCTTTTTTCGCCCTGGAGATTGCAATCGACCAGCGCGGCGTCGAAGCCGCCCTGCCGCGCATGGTCGCACGCCTCGTCCACCGTCGCCGCGACGGCATGCAGCCGATAGCCGAGCGCGTCGAGATAATCCTCCAGCATCATGCCGATCATCGCCTCATCCTCGACGATCAAAATGCTCTTGCCGTCCGACATGCCCTGTTTTCCTTGTCTGCAACAGCGAAGCGCTAGACCATCGCCCGGCGCTTGCCCAGCCCCTTGCGCTTGATTTTCCGCAAGGTCACGCGGCCGGACGCCCCGCCGCCAGCGTGTCGCGTGCTGCTTGCGCCAGCTGGTTCACCGAGAAGGGCTTGGGCAGGAAGGCGACGTTGGCGATGTCGATCGACTTGCGCAGCTGTTCCTCGGCATAGCCCGACATGAAAAGGACCGGCAGGTCGGGGTGACTGTGCCGGGCGCGGGCGACCATCGCGGGGCCGTCCATGTTGGGCATCACCACGTCGGAGATGAGGAGGTCGATCGGCTCGCCCCGCGCCAGCACCTCCAGCCCCTGCTCCCCGTCATTGGCGGTCAGCACCGTATAGCCCTGCCGCGTCAGCGCCCGCTCGGCCACGGCGCGGACCATGTCCTCATCCTCCACCAGCAGGATCGTGCCGGTGCCCCAGGTGTCGGCGCGCGCGGGCGCGCTGGCCGGGGCGACCGGCTGTTCCGCCTCGCCGCTGTGCACGGGCAAGTAGATGACGAAGCTCGCGCCGCGCCCCAGTTCGGATTCGGCAAAGATATAGCCGCCCGACTGCTTGACGATGCCGTAGACGGTGGAGAGGCCGAGGCCCGTGCCCTTGCCCAGTTCCTTGGTGGTGAAGAAGGGCTCGAAGATTTTCGCGAGGATGTCGGGCGGGATGCCGAGGCCGGTGTCGGATACGCGCAGCGCGCTATAGTCACCGGCGGGCAAAATCTGCTGGCGCATCTCGCGCACCTTCGCGGCGGGCACGGCGTAGGTCTGGATGTGGAGCGTGCCGCCGTCCGGCATGGCGTCGCGGGCGTTGACGGCGAGGTTGACGATCACCTGTTCGAGCTGGCCGGGGTCGGCGCGCACCGCGCCGAGGTTGCGGCCGTGGGTGACATCGAGCTTCACATTCTCGCCGAGCAGCCGCTTGAGCAGGGTGGACACGTCGGCCACGATGTCGGGCAGCTGCAATATCTGCGGGCGCAACGTCTGCTGGCGCGAGAAGGCGAGCAGCTGCCGGGTCAGTGCGGCGGCGCGGTTGCTGTTGGACTTGACCTGCTGGATGTCGTCATAATCGCTGTCGCCCGGCGTGTGGCGCATCAGCATCAGGTCGCAATGACCGATGATGGCGGTCAGGATATTGTTGAAGTCGTGCGCCACGCCGCCGGCGAGCTGGCCGATCGCCTGCATCTTGGTCGCCTGCGCGACCTGACGCTTGAGCATCGATTCCTCGCTGTTATCCTTGAGGCTGAGCAGCACTGCCGCTTCGCCAAGGCCGCGCACGCCCGCGAGGCTGAGCGCGACGGGATCGTCGGGATTGTCGCGCATCCTGACCGCGATGTCGCCAGACATTTGCGGCCCCACGGCAAAGCGGCGCACCGCGTCGGCCACCGCCGCCTGATCCTCCCGCACGACGAGATCGCCGGGGTAGCTGGGCTTTTCGTTGGGCTTGATGCCGGCCACTCGGGCAAAGGCGTGGTTGACGAAGAGGATGCGGCCGTCCCGATCCGCCATGGCGAGGCCGAAGGGCAGGAGCGAGAGCAGCGTTTCGATATAGGAAAGCGCCGAGGTGCCGCCGCCGCCCGCCGGCTCGTCGATCAGCAGGAGGAGCATCGGCCCGTCCTGCGCCGACGATGGATAGCCATGCGGCTGTGCGGCGCGCTTCAGCGGCACCTGGAGCAGGCGCAGCGGCAGACCGCCCTGCTCCTCCCGCGCGAGGAACAGCCGGCCCTTGTCGTCTACCCGCATGTGCGCGGCGAAATCGCGGCCGGTAATGTTGGCGTCGATGCGGCCGGCGGCGCGCAGCAGGAACGCGCCGTTCGCCGCACGGATGCGCCCCTCGCCGCCGATCATCACCGCCATGATGCCCGCTTCACCCAGCTGCCGCCCCGCTTCCCCGGTCAGGAAGCGATGGACGTCATCGAGCGCGCTTGGCTGGCGCACCGGGGTGAAGCGCCAGAGGAGATAATCCTCGGTGCGGCCGGTGCGGGTGACATCGACGTCGAGGCGCAGCGCGCCCTGCCCCATGCCCTCATGCCGCGCCTCCCCGTCGCGCCAGGCGGCGCGGGCGGCGCGGGCGAGGCTGTCGGCCAGCGCTTCGTCGGCGGTGATGGCGGGCGGCGTCGGATAGCCGGGGAACCATTCGCCAAACAGGTCGCTGGCGCAGACCAGCCGCCCCGACCGGTCGGTGAGGGCGATCGCCATGTTCGACGCATCGGCGGCGGCGCGCGCGACGGTCCAGTCGGGCGTCGCCTCGCGGTCGGCGGGGCGGGGCGGATAAAGGCGCTGATACCAGGCCATGAGCGATGCAGCGGTGAGGATGGTGGCGGCGAAGCCGGCGGCCAGTGCCCAGCTGCCGGACGCGACGACCACCAGCGCGGCGGAGGCCAGCGCGGCGAGGATGAGCAGCGGCAGCGCCAGACGCGAGCGGGGCTGGATCAGCCATGCGTCCTCACCCCTGCTCAAGCGTCGCACCCCTGCACTCTTCGGAACCGAACGCGCCCGGTCAGACGCGCGCCTTCTCCAATGCGCCGCTTTGGTGGACCTTGCCAATCCTCAATTTGCGCGCCTGCCATTTGCGGCCCATGCGATGACGCCAGAACCAGTCGGCGACGACATAGCCGACGACCGCGCAGGCGAGCGAGATGAGGAACAAGCCGAGCAGCATCGCGGGCGCGGCTTCGGAAAAGAGCCAGGCGGTCCATTCGCGGATCGAGGCGTGGCGATCGACCAGCGCCATGAAGCCGGACGCATCGGCGCTGCGCCCCAGCATCCAGTTGCCCAGCCACACCGACGCCATCAGGATGAGCGGGGTGGTGGCAGGGTTGGAAAGGAAGGTCATCGCCGCTGCGACCGGGATGTTCGCGCGGAAAGGCAGCGCCAGCAGCGCCGCGCCCGCGATCTGCACGCCGGGGATCAGCAGGAAGATGCCGACGAACAGGCCCAGCGCCACCCCGCGCGGCACCGAGCGGCGGGTGAAGCGCCAGAGCGAGGGTTCGAGCACGCGATGCGCGACGGGGGCAAGGACGCGGCTCTGCTCCAGCGACTCGCGGGTCGGGCAATTGGCGTGCCACCAGCGGGTCAGGCGGCTCATCAGCTATGCGCCTTCATGATGCGCTGCTGATCGCGCTTCCAGTCGCGTTCCTTGATCGTCTCGCGCTTGTCGTGGGTCTTCTTGCCCCTGGCCAGCGCCAGTTCGACCTTCACCTTGCCGCGGCTGTTGAAATAGAGGGCGAGCGGCACCAGTGTCATACCCTTGCGCTCCACCGCGCCGTGCATCCGGGCGATCTCGCGCTCGTGCAGCAGCAGCTTGCGGGGGCGTTTCGATTCATGGTTGAAGCGGTTGCCGTGGCTGAATTCTGGGATATTGCTGTTGACCAGCCACACCTGGCTGCCCTTCACCTCGGCATAGCTTTCGGCGATATTGCCTTCGCCAAAGCGCAGGGATTTGACCTCGGTGCCTTGCAGGGCGATCCCGGCCTCGAACACGTCCTCCAGGAAATATTCGAACTTCGCGCGCCGGTTTTCGGCGACGATCTTCTTCTTGTCGAAGGTTTCGGGACGGGGGCGGGCCATTCTTCTCTACTTCAATTCCGTTCGGTTCGAGCCGGTCGAGACCCCTGTCGCTCCGGTTCTTGACAAGCACGAACCGAACGGATGTAGGGATTTAGACCAGTCCCGCAATCTCCAGCGCCCGGTCGACCGCCGCCCGGCTCGATTCCGACGGCCAGGTGATGGGCAGGCGGACGTCGCCGGGCATGTCGGGGCGGACCCGCGTGAGCGCATATTTGACAGGGCCGGGTGAAGAATCGCTGAACAGGGCATCGTGCAGCGGATAAAGACGATCCTGAAGCGCCAATGCGCCATCCCAGTCGTGCGCCGCGCAGGCCGCCTGGAAATCGGCGCACAGGCGCGGGGCGACGTTGGCGGTGACGCTGATGCACCCCTTGCCGCCCATCGCGTTGAACCCCAGCGCCGTTTCGTCATTCCCGGAAAGCTGGCAGAAGTCGGCGCGGCAGGCCAGCCGCTGCGCGCTGACACGCCCGAGATTCCCGGTGGCGTCCTTGATCCCGACGATCGACTGAAATTCCTCGGACAGGCGGTGGATCACCGGCACGCCGATGTCGGTGATGGTGCGGCTGGGCACGTTATAGAGGATGATCGGCAGGTCGCAGCGTTCGGCAAGCCAGGCGAAATGCTGGTAGACGCCGTCCTGGTTTGGCTTGTTGTAATAAGGCGCGACCACCAGCGCGGCGTCCGCCCCCGCCGCCTGCGCCGCATACATATGTTCCAGCGCGATGCGGGTATCGTTGGAGCCGCAGCCGGCGATCACCGGCACGCGCCCAGCCGCCTGATCGACGCAGATGGCGATGACGCGGTTATGCTCCTCCACCGTCATCGTCGCGCTTTCGCCGGTGGTGCCGCACGGGACCAGCGCGCTCGATCCTTGCGCAATCTGCCAGTCGACGAAGGCGCGGAAGGCGGCTTCATCCACCCGTCCATCCCGAAACGGGGTCACCAGAGCCGGAATCGAGCCGGACAACATCACGAAACTCCTTCAATTCTCCGGACGGCCGGGGCATGATCGCCAGAGCGGGGCGCTATAGCGCGTCATTCAGGGCCTGATAAGGATGCAATGGGGATAATGTCCAGCATGCGCGCCTCTTCTCCTGTCGAAAGTTATCTGATCCGAATGCCTATCATTGCCCTGTTGCTCATGACCGCCGGCGCCGGCGCGCAGACCGAGGTCGTGCAGCCTGTTCCGCCCGAATATGGTTCCTCCAGCGGCGCGATGGTCCAGCCGCTGCCCCCGCAGAGCAGCGGCCCGTCCCCCTGGCAACAGGTGCAGAGCCGGATCGGCATGGCGCAGGACAGCGGCATCGTCGGCACCATCAACCAGTGGCGCGCGCTTCAGGCGAGCGATGGCCTGGGCTTTTCCACCTATGCGAGTTTCCTGATCGCCAATCCAGGCTGGCCGGGCGAGGACCGGATGCGGCGGCTGGCCGAAACGGGGATCAACCCCGATAGTTTCGATCCGCGCCAGGTCGCCGCCTTCTTCGACCGCTATCCCGCGCGCACCGCGACGGGCCATGCGCGCAACGCGATGGCGCTGATGCAGATCGGGCGCATGGACGAGGCGCGGGCCGCGGCGCGCAGGGCGTGGGTCGGCGGTTCGCTGTCGATGACGGACGAGGCGCGGCTGCTGTCCCTCTTCGGCGCGGGCTTCTCCTCCGCCGACCATGAGCAGCGCGCCGACGCGCTGCTGTGGGCGAACGATGTCGCCGGGGCAAGCCGGATGCTCGCCTATGTCAGCCCGGCGCGCCGGCCGGTGTTCGACGCGCGCATCGCCTTCCGCCGCAAGGCGCCCGAGGCGGCGATGCTGATGCAGGCGGCCGAGCCGATCGGCGTCAACGACGGCGGCTACGTCGCCGACAAGGCGGCCTGGCTTCGCGACAGCGGCAACTGGATCGCGGCGCGGCAATATCTGGCGAACCGGCCGGCGATGACGTACCGGCCGAGCAATACGGAGAAATTCTACGAGCTGCTGCTGGGGCAGGCGCGCGCGGCGGCGAACGACAGCCAGTGGAGCTTCGCCTGGGGCATCGCCAGCCGCATCGACGATGCGGTCGCTCCGGGCACGGACCTCAGCGACCAGCCGATCGGCGTGCGCGACGATTATACCAGCCTCGCCTGGCTGGCGGGCAGCACCGCCTTCTACAATTTGGGTCGCCCCACCGACGCGGTGACGATGTTCCGCGCCTATGCCAATGCCGCCAAGTCGCCGCAGACCCGGTCAAAGGGCTATTACTGGGCCGGGCGCGCGGCGTTGCAGGCGGGCGACGCGGCGAGCGCCAACAGCTATTTCGCGCAGGCGGGCGTCTATCCCGACCAGTTTTACGGCCAGCTGGCGCTGGAGCGGCTGGGCCGGCCGATCCCTGCGCCCGCCACGGTCGAGCGACCGGTACCGATCTCCGCCGCCGAGCGCGCGGCGTTCGAGAATCGATCGGTCGTGCGCGCGGTCAAGGCGCTGGGGCAGATGGGCTATTGGGAAGAGCAGAGCAAGTTCGCCCGCGCCATCGCCAACGAAGCCGACAGCGACGCCGACCATTATCTCGCCGCCGAACTGGCGCAGGCGATCGGGCGGCCGGACATGGGGGTGATGGTCGGCCGGCGGGCGGTGTCGAGCGGCCTCACCGGCTACGGCGAAAGCGCCTTCCCCCGCGTGCCGGTGCCGTCGGAAGCGCAATATAATTGGACGATGGTCCACGCCATCGCCCGGCAGGAAAGCCAGTTCGACAAGCAGATCGTGTCCCATGCGGGCGCGCGCGGGCTGATGCAGCTGATGCCCGGCACCGCGCGGGAGCAGGCGGGGAAACTGGGGCTGAGCTACAATCCCGGCGCGCTCAACGATCCCGGCTACAACATCATGCTGGGGTCGGGCTATTTCCAGCGGATGCTGGACTATTATGGCGGCAGCTATCCGCTGGCCGTCGCAGCCTATAATGCTGGCCCCGGCAATGTGAACAAATGGATCCGCGCCAACGGCGACCCGCGAGTGCCGGGCGCGGACATGCTGCGCTGGATCGAGCAGATTCCCATATTCGAGACCCGCAACTATGTGCAGCGGGTGCTGGAGAACGCCGTCGTCTATGAGGCGATGAACCCCGAGCGCGCGAAGTTCCGCGGCACGACCGCGGTGCTGAGCCGCTATCTGGGCAAGCCGACGCCGGGGTGACGGCTGTTTTGACAGCAAGCGGCGGGAAGCGTGAGGATTGAAAGCCGGCTAGACGAACTCCGAACAACGGAGATCGCCCTATGCGCCTTGCCCTTGTCGTCGCTCTGTTCTGCCTGACCTTCTGCCCTAACGCGCTGGCCCGCCGAACCAGCGACACGCCTGGTGATGCATCGGCTTGGTCGCTTGACTCCATTCCATGGGGCGAACGCGCAGCGGACGGAAGCCGCTTCGCGCTGCTGGAGGGCGAGCGTGAGACGGCGGGACAATCCTTTTCCTACGCCTTCGCCATCCCTGCCGGCCTGTGGGACAGCCCGCACAGCCATTCCACCACCGCCCGGATTTTCGTGGCGAAAGGCACTTTGCATCTCGGCTACGGCACGCAAATGGATCGCACCAAAGCCAGAGCCTATCCGGCGGGCAGCTATCTGGTCGTGCCGGCCGGCGCGGTGCATTTCGACGGATCGGATGAAGAGACGGTCATCCTGGGCGTGGCGAGCGGCGCATGGTCCACGCGATATATCAACGCTTCCGCCCAGGGATCGGCCGGCACTCCACCGCCACGGTGACGCAGGCCATGTTGTCCGCTAGGGAAGGCGAATGACCGCCCCCTACCCCAATTACATCACGCCCGAAGGCTTCGCGAAGCTGCGCGCCGAGTACGACCATCTGCTCGGCGTCGAGCGCCCGGCAATCGTGGACGTGGTGAGCTGGGCAGCCGGGAATGGCGACCGCAGCGAGAATGGCGACTATCTGTACGGTCGCAAGCGGATGCGCGAGATTGACGGGCAGCTGAAGCGCCTGTCGAAGAAGATGAAGGACGCCCAGGTCGTCGATCCCCGGCAGCAACCCGACCGGACGCGCGTCTATTTCGGCGCGACCGTCACCATCGCGGACGAGGATGACAACCACCGCACCGTCACGATCGTCGGCAATGACGAGACGGACGTGGACGCCGGCCGCATCGGCTGGGGGTCGCCGATGGCGCGGGCCTTGCGCGGCGCCGCAGTGGGCGACCTGCGGCGCGTCACGCTGCCGGCCGGGGAGAAGGAATATGAGGTGATGGCGATCGCCTATCCGGCCTGATCGCCGTCACCGGATCATTCGTGCGGGCGCAGCGCCTGGTTGAGGCTGTCGAGCACTTCACCGATCGGTTCGGTCACGGTGACGCTGCGGCCTTCGCCGAAGCGAATGCGGGTGCCGTCGCTGACCTGGGAGACGAAGGTGACCTGGGCGGGGTTGATGGCGGTCTGGGTGCGATCGGTGCCGACGAACATCACGAGCATGGGCGTGCCTCTCCTTTGTTTTTGGATGCACAGCCTAGCGGCTTTGCGCGACCATGCCAGCGCTGAATCGCTCCGATCAGGCGGTGCCGATCGCGGCGATGAAGCCGCCCGCGCGCTGCTCCAGCCGGTGCGCCTCGTCCGCAAGCCGCGCGGCGACATCGCGCATCCCGCGCGCGGCAAGCGCGCTGGCCTGCGCATTGTCGCTGATCTGCCGTGCGCCGAGCCGGATATGATCGCTCGACGCGCCCGCTTCCGCCACGCTGTCGGCAATGGTGCGGCTGAAGGCGCTCTGCCGCGCGACCGCTTCGAACACCGCGGCGGAAAGGCGATCGGCGCGGACCATCGTCGCGTCCATATGGGCGTGGCCGGCGGCCACTTCGGCGATGGCGGCGCGGATATGGTCGATGCGCGCGCCGATGCCCGCCGCCGCTTCGCGCGTCTGCTGCGCGAGCGATTGCACTTCGCGCGCGACGACGGCGAAGCCCTGCCCCGCTTCCCCGGCGCGCGCCGCCTCGATCCCCGCGTTGAGCGCCAGCATGGCGGTGGCGCGGGCGATGCTGTCAATGAGCGCGATCACTTCGCCGACGCCATCCGCCTCGATCCGAAGCGCTTCGCTGCGCGCTGCGCCTGAACGGCTGCGCGCGGCGGCTTCGGCGATGGCCGCGCCGGCATCCTGCGCTTCGGCTTCCATCGCACGGAACAGCTGGCCAAGGTCGGTGCCGCCGGCGGCGAGTTGGGACAGGCGCTCGGCGGTCTGTGCGGCGGCGACGGCCATGGCGGTGGAATCGGCGCTGTCGCCCGCCGCCCGCTCGGCCGCCTGCGCCGCGAGCGACGACAGCCGATCGGCCATCGTCGCCATGTCGGCAATCATCGCCGCGATGTCCCGACGGAAGGCGGCGCTTTCCTGCGTGATTCGCTCGACCCGCTCGGCGCGGGCCATGGCCACGCGCGCGTCGCGCTGGGCCGTCAGGCGCAGCAGCATCGCGCCGCCCAGCACGCCCCTGTAAAAGCCATGCCGGGTGACGATCAGCCCTTCGCAGCCGGAACCCTGCGCGGCGAACAGATCGACCAGCGTTTCGACGTCGCTGTCCTGCTCGACGCAGGGGCAGGGATGGACATGATCGTCAAGCCGGCCGCCGAAGCTGGGGTTGCGCAGCAGGGCGTGGCCGAAGGGATTGAAGAGGATGCGGCGCATGTCACGCTCGTAGATCGCGCCGACGGGCCGCTCGCGCGCGTCGAGCACCGGCAGCAGCCGGAGCGAGGAGTCGCGCTGAAACCAGTCCACCGCCTCGCTGAGCGGCTGACCAAGGCGCACGGCCGGGCTGTCGTCAGACAGCGGCAGGGCGGGATCAGCGGAAGGATCGGGCGGGGCGATGCGGGCGGCGAGCATGGCCACGGCCCTACGCCGGCAATGGTAAACGGCCCGTTAGATTTTCGTGACACTCCTGTGACAAAGCGCCTTTTTCCGCCACTTGAGCGGATCAGGCCGGCGTATAGCCGAACGCCTTGCGCGCGAGATCGATCACGGCGGGGTCGGCGGCGGGAAAGTCCGTCGGCACCAGTTTCTCCAGCCGGTCGGCGACATAGGTCAGCGCCGCGATCCGCCCCGCCTTGCGGTGATTATTGTCGATGACGTGCCAGGGGGCGTGCTTCTTGTCGGTCTTGCGGAACATGTCGGCCATCGCGTCGAGATACTCCGCGCGCCGCGCCCGGTTGCGATAATCGTCGGCGCCGGTCTTCCATCGCTTCCACGGCGTGTCGAGCCGCTGCGCCAGCTGTGCGTCCTGCGTCTCCTGCGTGATGTGGACGAACAGCTTGACGATGTTGGTGCCCGCATCGACCTGCTGCTTTTCGAAGGCGTTGATGTCGTCATAGGCGCGCTTCCACTCCTTCTTGGAACAGAAGCCCTCGACCCGCTCGACCAGCACCCGGCCGTACCAGCTGCGGTCGAAGATCGCGATGTTGCGCCCGGCGGGCAGGCGGGTCCAGAAGCGCCAGAGGAAATGATGGTCACGCTCCACCTCGCTTGGCGCGGCGATCGGGTGGACCTGATAATAGCGCGGGTCCCAGTCGGCGGTCATCCGCTTGATGATGCCGCCCTTGCCCGCCGCGTCCCATCCTTCCAGCAGGATGAGGCTGCGCCGGTCGTGCAGGATGTGCGCCACCTGAATCTTCGCCAGCCGCTCCTGGAGCGCGGCGAGATCGGCGTCATAGTCGCCCTTGTACTTCGCGCCGGTTTCGTAGTCCGCAAGGTCGATGGTCATAGAAGCTCCGCTCGGTTCGAGCTTGTCAAGAACCCTGTTCTCGATACGCCTTCTCGGCTTCGCTCGAAGGCTACTCGAACCGAACGGGAGGGGAAAGAGCGGATCAGCCCTTCGCCTGCGGCTCCACGACGCGGATGTGGAGTTCGCGCAATTGCTTGAGTTCGGCCTGGCTCGGCGCGCCCATCAGCAGGTCTTCGGCGCGCTGGTTCATCGGGAACAGCGTGATCTCGCGCAGATTCTGCGCGCCGCACAGCAGCATCACGATGCGATCGACGCCCGCCGCCATGCCGCCATGGGGCGGCGCGCCGTACTGGAAGGCGCGGTAGAGGCCGCCGAAGCGCTCCTCCACGTCCGCCTTGCTGAGGCCGACCAGCTCGAACGCCTTGACCATGGCTTCGGGCGACTGGTTGCGGATCGATCCCGACGCGATCTCGTATCCGTTGCAGACCATGTCATATTGATAGGCGTTGATCGTCAGCGGGTCCTGGCTATTGAGCGCCTCCAGCCCGCCCTGGGGCATGGAGAAGGGGTTGTGGGCAAAGTCGATCGACTTCGTATCCTCGTCATATTCGTAGAAGGGGAAATCGACGATCCAGCACAGCTCGAACCGATCCTTGTCGATGAGATCGAGCTGTTCGCCGATGCGGATGCGGGCGAGGCCGGCGAGCTTGGCGGCCTGGCTTTCCTTGCCGGCGGCGAAGAACACGCCGTCGTTGGGACCAAGGCCGAGCGCCGCGATCAGCTTCGCCGTCGCTTCCTCGCCATGGTTCTTGGCGATCGGGCCGCCGGGCACGCCATCCTTGATGTTGATATAGCCAAGGCCCGAATAGCCTTCACCGCGCGCCCAGACGTTCATGTCGTCGAAGAATTTGCGACTGCCCGCGCCGGCGCCCGGCGCGGGGATCGCCCGGATCACGCTGCCGCTTTCGACCAGCGACGCGAAGATGCCGAAGCCGCTCCCATGGAAATGCTCGGTCACGTCCTGGATCAGGATGGGATTGCGCAGGTCGGGCTTGTCGCTGCCATATTTCAGCATCGCCTCGGCGTGCGGAATGCGCGGAAAGCTGCCCGCGGGGGTGACGGGCTTGCCATCGGCGAACGCTTCGAACACCTGCGCGATCACCGGCTCCATCGTGTTCCACACGTCTTCCTGCGTGACGAAGCTCATTTCGAGGTCGAGCTGGTAGAATTCGCCGGGCAACCGGTCGGCGCGCGGGTCTTCGTCGCGGAAGCAGGGGGCGATCTGGAAATAGCGGTCGAAGCCCGCGACCATCAGCAGCTGCTTATATTGCTGCGGCGCCTGCGGCAGGGCGTAGAATTTGCCGGCATGAATGCGCGACGGCACCAGGAAGTCGCGCGCGCCCTCCGGGCTGCTCGCGGTCAGGATCGGGGTCGAATATTCGGTGAAGCCCGCGCCTTCCATGCGGCGGCGCATGTCGGAGATGATCTTCGTGCGCTTGACGATGTTGGCGTGCAGCGTCTCGCGGCGCAGGTCGAGGAACCGGTAGCGCAGGCGCACATCCTCGGGATAGTCCTGCTCGCCCGCGACCGGCAGCGGCAGCTCGGCGGCGGCCGACAGGATCGTCACCGCGTCCGCCACGATCTCGATCTCGCCGGTCGCCATCTTCGGGTTGATCGCCTCGGCCGCGCGGGCGATCACCTGCCCCTCGATCGTCACGACGGATTCGAGGCGGAGCGATTCCAGCGTCTTGAGCGGATCGCTGTCCGCCTTCGCCACGATCTGGGTGATGCCATAATGGTCGCGCAGATCGACGAACAGGACGCCGCCATGGTCGCGCTTGCGATGCACCCAGCCCGACACGCGCACCGCATTGCCCGCGTCGGCAAGGGTGAGGGCGCCGCAAGTGTGGGTGCGATAGGCGTGCATGGCGTTTACATCTTTCAACTATGTTTTACGGAAATGACAAAGGGTCGCAGTCCCGCTATGGCCGGTCCTGTCACATACTGACCAGCCCGCCGGACGCGGGCCAGCCCATAATAAGATCGAAGACCATATGCAAATCCATCCGCTGATTACCGACAGCAAGACGCTCGCCGATTTCTGCGCCCGCATCGCCAAGTCCCCCTACATCGCGGTCGATACCGAGTTCATGCGGGAAAACAGCTATTGGCCCGAGCTTTGCCTGGTGCAGGTGGCGGACCCCAACGAAGCCGCGGCGATCGATCCCAAGGCGCCCGGCCTCGACATGACGCCGCTGCTCGACCTGCTGGTCGATAACGAGGATGTGCTCAAGGTGTTTCACGCCGGCGGACAGGACATAGAGATCGTCCACAACCTGACCGGCAAGACGCCGCACCCCATGTTCGACACGCAGATCGCGGCGATGGCGCTGGGGCTTGGCGAGCAGATCGGCTACGGCAATCTGGTCGATGCATGGATGGGCGTACAGCTCGACAAGGGCGCGCGCTTCACTGACTGGGCGCGGCGGCCGCTCGACAAGCGCCAGATCGACTATGCGATCGGCGACGTCACCTATCTGATCCAGATTTTCCCGCGGATGCTCGAGGAATTGCGCAAGACCGGGCGCGGCGACTGGCTCGATCAGGAGATGGAGCGGATCAGCGATCCCGCCAATTATGAGAATGATCCGCAGCAGGCGTGGCAGCGGGTGCGCATCGCCAGCAAGAAGGCGGACGTGCTGGGGCGGCTGAAGGCGCTGGCCGCGTGGCGCGAGATCGAGGCGCAGGACAAGAACCTGCCGCGCGGCCGCATCGTCAAGGACGAGACGCTGGCCGACATCGCCAGCCACCCCCCGCGCACGCAGGATGACCTTGGCAAGGTGCGCGGCCTTTCCGCGACCTGGCGCACGAACGACATCGGCGCGCGGCTGATGAGCGCGCTGGCGAAGCATCAGCCGCTCTCGCGCGACGAGATGCCGGATCGCGAGCCGCGCCGGCCGGGACTGGGCAAGGACGGCGCGCTGGTGGCGGACCTGCTCAAGCTGCTGCTCAAGATCCGGTCGCGCGACATCAATGTGGCCGCGCGCCTCATCGCACGGACCGACGACATCGATGCGCTGGCGGCGGGCGTGCGCGAGGGGCTGTCGATCCTGGAGGGATGGCGCTACGAACAGTTCGGGCGCGATGCGGTCGATCTGGTCGAGGGGCGCATGGCCTTTGCGGTCAAGAACGGCCGCCTCAAGATGACGCGGACCGAATGAAGCGGGCGGCGACCCTGATCGCGGCGCTGGCGCTTGGCGGCTGCGCGGGCGCACCGGGGCCGGCCACGCCGCCGGTGGTGGAGGGACCGTGCCGCAATGACGGGCTGGAGCGGTTCGTCGGGCAACGGGCGAGCGCGGAGACCGGCGCGGCGCTGCTCAAGGCGTCGGGCGCGCGGACGCTGCGCTGGGGCGGGCCGGGCATGGCGATGACCATGGACTATCGCGCCGAACGGCTGACCGTCAGCTATGATGAGGCGATGGCGATCACCTCCGCGCGGTGCGGGTGATCCCCTGCCTGCGTTCGCTTCGAGCGTGTCGAGAAGCGGGTAGCGCATCCTTCCCGTTTCTCGACTTCGCTCGAAACGGACGGCCGGTGGAATGATCCCGCAGTGACCGGGTCCGTCGACCTCGCCATCCGCCTTGCCCGCGCCGCCTTCAACCGGGCGCTGGTGGAAGGCAACCTGTCAGCGATCGGCCCGCTGCTGAGCGCGGATGTGGTCATGGTGACGGGCACTGACAGCGCGGTGATCGCCGGGCGCAAGGCGCAGCTTCTGGCATGGAAGCGCGAATTCGCCGCGAAGGAGCGGATGATCTATACGCGCACGCCGCAGACGGTCAGCGTGTCTCGGCTAGAGCCGATCGCGATGGAATTGGGCGTCTGGCAGGGTGCTGTCGGGGGAACCGTGCAGGCGTCCGGCACCTACAGCGCCAAGTGGCGCGAGGTGGGCGGCATTTGGGTGATCGAAGCGGAGATCTACGTGACGATGGGCTGACGGCTCATACCAAGCTGTGTTGAGCAGGAGTCCTCCCCTCCCCTTCAGGTTCAAACGAGTCACGTGCCTCGTTTGAAAGGCCGGAGGCGGGGTTTGTCCGGTCAGCGCTGCTTTGGAACGAGACGCCCCACCCCAACCCCTCCCCTGAAGGGGAGGGGCTAAAGATAGTCACTGGCGCGGCTCAGCGTTTCCAGCGCGCCCAGATGGCGGTGGGCAGCGCGATGCCGCGTGCTTCCTCCCGCACCGCCAGTTCGCCCGCCTCGACCGTGCCGGGCAGGTCGGCAAACGCCTGCCGCAGCAATTCGCCGATCGCCAGCGCCGACATGCGCACGGCATAGACGGTCAGGAACAGGAAGCGGCTTTCGGCGTCGAGCAGCGCGCGGCAGCTGGCGATGAGGGGGGCCAAATCCTCCTCCAGCCGCCAGACCTCGCCATCGGGGCCGCGGCCATATTTGGGCGGGTCGAGCAATATGCCGTCATAGCGGCGCCCGCGCCGCACCTCGCGCGCGACGAACTTGGCCGCATCCTCCACGATCCAGCGGACCGGGCGCTGCTCCATGCCGGAGAGGGCGGCGTTGGCGCGGGCCTGCGCCACGGATTTCTTGGATGCGTCGACATGCACCATCCGCGCGCCGCCGGCCGACAGCGCCAGCGTGCCGACGCCGGTATAGCCGAACAGGTTCATGACCTCCGCATCCGGCTTGTCGGCGATGGCGGCGCGCAGATCGTCCCAGACCGGCGCCATGTCGGGGAAGAAGCCGAGGTGGCGGAAGGGGGTGCAGCTCGACTGGAAGGTCACTTCGCGCCAGTGCAAGGGCCAGCCTTCGGCCGGGACCGGATTTTCATAATACCAGCGGCCGCCGCCATCCTCGTCCGACCCTGGGATGAACTCCGCGTCGGCGCGCCAGTCGGCGGTCGCGGGTTGCCACATCGCCTGCGGTTCGGGCCGGATGAAGCGGAAGCGACCATAACGCTCCAGCTTGCGCCCGCCCCCCGAATCGAGCAGGCCATAGTCGGGCCAGGGTTCGCCGATGAGGGTCTGCAACTGCACGCCAACCTCCGTTCGCCCTGAGTAGCCCCTGAGCGAAGTCGAAGGGGCATATCGAAGGGCCGGTTCCGCCCGATGCTTCGATACGGGTCTTCGGCTTCGCTCAGACCCTACTCAGCACGAACGTCTTAGATTACATCAGCCGCGCGGCGTCGCCCGTTCCGCCACATAGGCCGTGACCGCTTCGAACGTCGCGGGCAGCTTCACATAGCTTTCCTCGCGCGCGAACAGGTCGCCCATGCGCGCCGGGAGCGGCGGGCGCGTGCCGGTGGCGCGCTCGACAGCGTCGCGGAACTTGGCCGGGTGGGCGGTCGCCAATGTCACGACGGGGACACCGGGGGCCACGCCCGCCTCGCGCGCGGCGGCAAGGCCGATCGCACTGTGCGGATCGATGATCTGGCCCGCGCCGTCATAGGCCCAGCGCATCGCGGTCGTCATGCCGTCCGCATCGATGCGCGCCGAGGAGAAGAGGTGCGCCGCGCCTTCGCGCTGTGCATTGGTCAGGCGCATCGCCCGGCTGGCTTCAAAACCGCGCATCTGCTCCGCCAGAGCGAGGCCATCGCGGCCGCCCGCGTCGAACAGCAGCCGCTCGAAGTTCGAGCTGACCTGAATGTCCATGCTGGGCGTGGCGGTGGGCACCACCTGCCCCTGGCTGTAATCGCCTTCGGACAGGGCGCGGTGGAGGATGTCGTTGACGTTGGTGGCAACGATCAGCTTCGCGACGGGCAGGCCCATCTGCGCCGCGACGTAGCCCGCGAACACGTCGCCGAAATTGCCGGTGGGGACCGAGAAGGCGACCGGCCGTTCCGGCGCGCCGAGGCGCACGGCGGCGTAGAAATAATAGACGACCTGCGCCATCAGCCGCGCCCAGTTGATGCTGTTCACGGCCGACAGGTTGAAGCGGCCCTTGAAGTCCGCGTCGTTGAACATCGCCTTCACCAGCGCCTGCGCGTCGTCGAAGCTGCCGTCGATGGCGATGTTGTAGACGTTGGGCGCGCGCACGGTCGTCATCTGCCGCCGTTGCACGTCGGACACGCGGCCGTCGGGATGGAGCATGAAGATATCGATCTTCTCGCGCCCCGCCACCGCGTCGATCGCGGCCGATCCGGTGTCGCCCGAGGTCGCGCCGACGATGGTCAGATGATCGTCGCGGCGCGACAGGAACCGCTCGAACAGCTGGCCGAGCAATTGCAGCGCCACATCCTTGAACGCCAGCGTGGGGCCGTGGAACAGCTCCAGCAGCCAGTGCTGATGATCGAGCTGGACGAGCGGCGTCACCGCGCGGTGGCTGAAGCGGCCATAGGCGGCGGTGCAGAGATCGCGCAGTTCGTCTTCGGAAAGCGCGCTGGCGACGAAGGGCGTCATCACCCGCACCGCCGTCTCCACATAGGACAGGCCATCGAGCGCGCGGATCTGATCGGGCGTGAAGGCGGGCCAGCTGGTCGGCAGGTAAAGTCCGCCATCGGACGCGAGGCCCGCCAGCGTCACATCCTCAAAACCGAGCGCCGGCGCGCTCCCCCTGGTGCTCTGATACTGCATGATGGGAAAGCGCGGTAGCGCCGCCCTCCCCGCGCGGCAAGCAATTAAGGCTTTTGCGCGCCCGCAGCGGAGATATTCCGCCGCCGCAGCGCCAGCGCATAGATGATCGCGGCGACAGCGGCGAAGAAGAACCATTGCGCCGCATAGGCGAGGTGGTTGTTGGGCAGGTCGGCGGCGCTGGGCGGGGCGACGGGCTTGAGGCCGGCGGGCGCGGCTTTCGCGATCAGCATCGGGCGCAGCGGCGGCGCCTTGCCCAATGCGCGGGTCAGGAGCGGGCGATGGTCCGGCTCCTCGCTGATCCAGCCTTCGACCTGCCCGCCCGTCCATCGCGGTTTGTCGTCGGGCTTCTGGCCGACGCCGATGGCGACCAGCACGCCCGGCCCTTCCGCTCCGGTCGCGCATTGGGCGATGTGGCGATACCCTACGCTGCCGTCCGCCGCGCGGCCTGCTTCCACCTGCCAGCCAGCGACGGACAGGCAATGGACCGAGGAGGGACGGAACAGGATGGCCGGATCGACCGGCGGCAGTTTGGGGAAGGCGACGGCGGGGCGCTGCGGGTTGGTGGCGGCGAGGGCCAGCGCGCTTTCCTTCTCCGCCCGCCGCTGAAGCTGCCAGACGCCCAGCGCGATCATGGTCGCGATGGCCAGCCCCACCAACAGCGTGGGGATCAGCGGCAGGCGGGTGGGAGAGGCGGCGGTCATGCGCCTGTGCTTACCGCGTGGGGGCGCAAAAGAAAACGGCCGGCGCATCACCGCGCCGGCCGTTGGGTGTTCAGACGCGATGCCGGGCGGTCAGCCGCCATGCACCTCCGCGCCCCAGCCGCCCCAGACATAGACGGCGACGAACAGGAACAGCCACACAACGTCGACGAAATGCCAGTACCAGGCCGCCGCTTCGAAGCCGAAATGCTGCCGCGGGGTGAAGTGCCCCTTGTAGGCGCGCACCAGGTTGACGATCAGGAAGATGGTGCCGACCAGAACGTGGAAGCCATGGAAACCGGTCGCCATGTAGAAGGCCGAGCTATAGGGATTGCCGCCGAAGCCGAAGGGCGCATGGGCATATTCATAGGCCTGGATGCAGGAGAAGATCGCGCCCAGGATGATGGTGCACCACAGCCCCTTGATCAGGCCGTCGCGGTCGCCGTGGATCAGGCTGTGATGCGCCCAGGTGACGGTGGTGCCCGAGCAGAGCAGGATCAGCGTGTTGAGCAGCGGCAGTTCGAAGGCGTTCATCACCTCCACGCCCTTGGACGGGAACAGCCCCTCGATCGGCGGCAGCGCGCTGGGGAACAGCGAGAAGTCGAAGAAGGCCCAGAACCAGCCGACGAAGAACATGACCTCCGACGCGATGAACAGGATCATGCCGTAGCGCAGGTGGAGCTGCACCACCGGGGTATGATCGCCGGCATGGGCTTCGGCGATGACGTTGCCCCACCAGCTGAACATGGTGAACAGCACGCCGGCCACGCCGATCAGGAAGACCCAGCCGCCGCCCGCGCCCATCGCGTCCGGGTGCATCCACATGATCGCGCCCAGGGCCATGACCAGCGCCGACATCGAGCCGAAGAGCGGCCAGATGCTGGGCGGAAGAATATGATAATCGTGCGTCTTTGCGCCTGCCATGACCGCGTGTTCCCTGCTCCTGTTGTGCCCCGTCCTTAGCTTGCCTTCTTGCCCTGCTCAACAGGATAGAAGGTATAGCTCAAGGTGATCTGCTGCGTATCCCGATTGTCGGGATCGGAAAGAATTTTGGGGTCGACATAATAGAGGACGGGCATCCGCACCTCTTGACCCGGCTGCAATGTCTGCTCGGTAAAGCAGAAACACTGGATCTTGGTGAAATAGGCCCCGGCCTGCGTCGGCGTGACGTTGAAGGCGGCGGTGCCGGTGACGGGCCGGTCGGACATGTTCTTGGCGATGAAGATCGCCATGTCCTTCGCGCCGATCGTCACGGTGTCGGTCGGATGCTCGGGATAGAATTTCCACGGCATCCCCGGCTGAACGTTGGAATCGAAACGGATCGACAGGGTATGGCCGATCGCGACCGGCACGTTGGTCGCGGCCTCCGCCCGCTGCGTGGTGCCGCCGAAACCGGTCTGCTCGCAAAAGATGCGGTAGAGCGGCACCGACGCGAAGCCGAGGCCCAGCATGGCGAGGCCAATGCCCGCCGCCGCCAGCATCGTCCGCCGGTTGCGCCGGTCGCGGTCGAAGGGGGAAGGCGGCAGGAGAGAAGGGCTTCTGGCCATCAGATATTGTGGCTCGCGCCGATCTTCGCGAGGGTGATGGCGAAGAAGAGGATGGCGAGGAAGCCGAGCAGCAGCCCGGTGACTATCGCGCGGCTCTTCTGCCGGGCGCGGACCTGATCCTGTTCCTCGGGCGTCATGCCAGCAGCCAGCGGTCGACGACCACCGCCCCGAACAGCAGGAAGAGATAGAGGATCGAATATTTGAAGAGCCGCCGTTCCGGGGCCATCCGCGCAGGATCGCTCTCCCGCCGGCGATAGACCTGGAAAGCGAGCGCCGCGAAGAGCAGCGTGCCGAGCAGCGCGGCGGTGCCGTAGATGACGCCGGTGAGGCGCAGCAGCACGGGGGCGAGCGCCGCGACCGCCATGATCGCGGTGTAAAGCCAGATTTGGCGGCGCGTGGCGACCTCACCCGACACGACGGGCAGCATCGGGATGCCGGCGGCGGCATAGTCAGTCTTTACGAACAGCGCCAGCGCCCAGAAATGCGGCGGCGTCCAGAAGAAGATCAGCATGAACAGCGCAACCGGCAGCGCGCTGACGTCGCCCGTCACCGCCGCCCAGCCGATCACCGGCGGGAAGGCCCCGGCCGCGCCGCCGATGACGATATTCTGCGCCGTGCGGGGCTTGAGCCAGATGGTGTAGACGAAGACGTAGAAAAGGATCGACACGGCCAGCACGGCGGCGGCGAGCCAGTTGGTCGCCATCCCCATCAGAATGACCGAGAAGAAGGAGAGGCCGACGCCGAAATGCAGCGCCGCCTGCCGCTCCATGCGCCCGGCGGGCAGCGGGCGCGATGCGGTGCGCTTCATCTTGGCGTCGATGTCCGCTTCCCACCACTGGTTGAGCGCGGCGGCGGCGCCTGCGCCTAGCGCGATGCACAGGATCGCGGTGAAGGCGAGAACGGGGTGGATCGCGCCGGGCGCGGCGAGCAGGCCGCACAGCCCCGTGAACACCACCAGCGTCATGACGCGCGGCTTCGTCAGCGCGACGAAATCGCGCCAGTGGGCGGGCAGCGAGGGGGCGGCTCCGGTCAGGGAGCGACCCGGCAGGATCGGCGAACTGGCCATAGTCTCCTCAATGGATCAGGCGCGCCCCCTTACAGGAGCGCGCCGCGACCCGCAATTGGACAGGGTGTCCGCCCCGCCCGCCTGCCTGGCGTCGCTATCAATCGACGACCGGCAGCGTTTCGAACTGGTGGAAGGGCGGCGGGCTGGTCAGCGTCCATTCCAGAGTGGTCGCGCCTTCACCCCATGGATTGCCTTCCGCCTTGCGACCGGCGGCGAGCGACCAGAAGATGTTGATGAGGAAGATCACCACGCCGACAGCCATGATCTCATAGCCAAGGGTGGCGACCGAGTTCCACTTTTCGAATGCGGCCGGATAGTCGGGATAACGGCGCGGCATCCCCGAAAGCCCCAGGAAGTGCATCGGGAAGAACAGCAGGTTCACGCCGATGAAGAAGACCCAGAAGTGCAGCTGTCCGAGAAACTCGTTGTACATCCGGCCCGACATCTTGGGGAACCAGTAGTAGAAGCCCGCGAACAGCGAGAAGACCGCGCCGAGCGAGAGGACATAGTGGAAGTGCGCCACGACATAATAGGTGTCGTGCAGCACGTCGTCCACGCCGCCATTGGCCAGCACCACGCCGGTCACGCCGCCCACGGTGAACAGGAAGATGAAGCCCAGCGCCCAGACCATGGGCGTCTTGAAGCTGATCGACCCGCCCCAGATGGTGGCGATCCACGAGAAGATCTTGATGCCGGTCGGCACCGCGATGACCATGGTGGCGGCGGTGAAATACATCTTCACATTGACCGACATGCCGGTCGTGAACATGTGGTGCGCCCAGACGACGAAGCCCACGACGCCGATCGCGACCATGGCGTAGGCCATGCCGAGATAGCCGAACACCGGCTTGCGGCTGAAGGTCGAGATGATCTGGCTGACGATGCCGAAGCCCGGCAGGATCATGATGTAGACTTCGGGGTGGCCGAAGAACCAGAAAAGGTGCTGGTAGAGTTCGGGATCGCCGCCGCCCGCCGCATCATAGAAGGTCGTGCCGAAATTGCGGTCGGTCAGCAGCATGGTGATCGCGGCGGCCAGCACGGGCAGGGCGAGCAGCAGCAGGAAGGCGGTGACCAGCACCGACCAGACGAACAGCGGCATCTTGTGCAGGGTCATGCCCGGCGCACGCATATTGAGGATGGTCGTGATGAAGTTGATCGCGCCCAGGATCGAGGACGCGCCCGCAATGTGCAGCGACAGGATCGCCATGTCGACCGCCGGACCCGCGGACCCGCTGGTGGACAGCGGCGCATAGACGGTCCAGCCGGTGCCCGCGCCGTTGCCGGTGCCGCCGGGGACGAAGGTCGATCCCAGCAGCAGGGCGAAGGCCGGGATCAGCAGCCAGAAGCTGATATTGTTCATCCGCGGGAAGGCCATGTCCGGCGCGCCGATCATGATCGGCACGAACCAGTTGCCAAAGCCGCCGATGATCGCGGGCATCACCATGAAGAAGACCATGATGAGGCCGTGCGCGGTGATCAGCACGTTCCACAGATGATAGGCCTGGTCCAGAGTCGCGCCGGGACCGTCCATCATCTGCGCCCAGCCATGGAGATACTGGATGCCCGGATGGGCGAGTTCGGCCCGCATCAGGCCCGAAATCGCGCCGCCGATCAGGCCGGCAAGAATCGCGAAGATCAGGTAGAGGGTGCCGATGTCCTTGTGGTTGGTGGACATGAACCAGCGCTGGAAGAAGGCCGGCTTGTGATCGGCGTCATGATGATCGTGATCATGGACATGATCGCCGTGATGATCTGCGGTGATGGTGGTCATGGCGTTTCAGGCCCCTCTCAAAGCGTCTTCGCGCCGGCGTCGCTGGCCGGCGGGCCGGGCAGGCTGCTGCCCTGTTGCGGGCCCATCGACCCGGCGGGCGCGGCGGTCGCGCCCTTGAGCGTTCCGCCCTGCGAAAGCACCCACTGGTCGAACTGGGCAGGCGGCAGCGCCTCGACCGCGATCGGCATGAAGGCGTGGCGCGCGCCGCACAGTTCCGAACATTGTCCGTAATAGACGCCCGGCTTTTCGATGAAGAGGCTCTTTTCGTTGAGGCGGCCGGGCACGGCGTCCATCTTGAGCCAGAGCGAGGGCACGGCGAAGCTGTGGATCACGTCCGCGCCGGTGATGATGAGCTTGATCGGGCGGCCGGCGGGCAGGACCAGCCGGTTGTCGGGCGCGAGCAGATAAGGCTCGCCATTCGCCTTCGCCTTGTCCTCCGGCAGCATGTTGGACACGAATTCCGGTATGCCGTTGTCGGGATATTCATAGCCCCAATACCATTGATAGCCCGTCACCTTGACCGTCAGCGCGTCCTTGGGCGCGGGGCGATACTGGTCGGCGAGCAGACCGATGGAGGGCACCGCGATGGCGAGCAGGATGACGACCGGCACCACCGTCCAGATCACTTCGATCGCGGTGTTGTGCGACGTCTTGGACGGCACCGGATTGGCGCTGCGGCGATAGCGCACCATGACGTAGATCATGAGGGCCAGCACCAGCACCGAAATCAGGGTGATGATCGGCACCAGCATCACGTCGTGCAGCCAGCGGGCAGTGTGGCCGGTGGGGCTGAACTGTTCCTGGAGCGTGATTTCGCCGGGGCGCGGCATCCCGATGCCCTCGGTCGGGCGGGTGCGCGGCGGCGCGGCGACCTTCGCGGCCGGCGCGGCGGCGGTGGCATTGGCGACATTGGCGTCGGCCGAATCGGCGGGCGCGCCGGTATCGGCGGATTTGGGGTCGGCATCGACCGGCGTCGCAAGCGCAGGCGAGGCGGCGGCCGCCGGATTTTCCTGCGCCAGCGCCGATCCGTTCAGCCCGAGGGCCGGCGCGAAGGCCAATAGCCCCGCAAGAACGAGAGATGTCACCTTGTTCATACCGTCTTCGTACCCCTAACCCCTTGGCGCCGCTGCAACGAAGACGCACGATGTGCGCACATGTCCCTCGCCCGTTCGGTTCTGCGGCGGCTTATAGGCAGGCTTTTCCCCGGCCTCAAGCGTTCATGGAGCAGATTTTCTTCGCTGTTGCAACGCATCCCCTGCCCGCCTATTCCGCATCTTCCGCGCACAGGGGTGCGGGCGGACCGCGGGGGCGCGTCCGATCGAACATAGAGCGCGTCGGGCGAAAACCGCCGGGCGGCGCGCGCGACAGGATAGACGGACGGCATGACTGACGAGGATGTACTGGCGGAATTCCGGGCGGCAGGGGCGCTGCTCGAAGGGCACTTCATCCTCTCCTCCGGCCGCCGCAGCGCCAATTATCTGCAGTGCGCCCGTGTCCTCATGAACGCCGAGCGCGCCGGGCGGCTGGCCCGCACGGTGGTGCAGAAGCTGCCGCGCGAATTGCGCGGCGAGATCGACCTGGTGGTGTCGCCGGCGATGGGCGGCCTCATCATCGGGCATGAGGTCGGCCGCGCGCTGGACAAGGACGCGCTGTTCCTGGAGCGGCCCGAAGGCACGTTCGAACTGCGGCGCGGCTTTGCCATCGCGCCGGGGCAGAAGGTGCTGATGGTCGAGGATGTCGTGACCACCGGCCTTTCCTCACGGCAGGCGATCGAGGCGGTGGCGGCCGAGGGCGGCGTGGTGATCGCCGAAGCCGCGCTGGTCGACCGGTCGGCCGGCGAAGTGGACCTTGGCGTCCCCTTCTACCCGCTCGTATCGATCAACTTCCCGGTCTATGAGGCCGACGCGGTGCCGCCCGAACTGGCGGCGATCCCGGCGATCAAGCCCGGCAGCCGGAAGCAGTAGGGCGATGAGCGCGCCGCTGCGTCTCGGGGTCAATATCGACCATGTCGCCACCATCCGCAACGCGCGCGGCGGCACGCATCCCGATCCGGTCAAGGCGGCGCTGCTGAGCGTGAAGGCCGGCGCGGACGGTATCACCGCCCATCTGCGCGAGGATCGCCGCCACATCCGCGACGAGGACATCGCGATGCTGATGGCGGCGATCGACGTACCGCTCAATCTGGAGATGGCGGCGACGCAGGAGATGCTGGACATCGCGCTGCGCCATAAGCCGCACGCCGCCTGCATCGTGCCCGAAAAGCGCGAGGAGCGCACGACCGAGGGCGGCTTGGACGCGGCCGGGCAGTTCGAGACGCTGCGGCCGATCGTCGCCGCGCTGACGCAGGCGGGCATCCGCGTCAGCCTGTTCATCGAGGCGGACGCCAAGCAGATCGACGCGGCGATTCGCCTGAGCGCGCCGGTGGTGGAGTTCCACACCGGCGCTTATGCGCATCTGGAAGGGTCGGCACGCGCCGCCGAACTGCGCCGCATCGCCGACGCCACCGCGCTGGCGGCGAAGAACGGGATCGAGCCGCACGCCGGCCACGGCCTGACCTTCGACAATGTCGGTCCGATCGCCGCCATCCCGCAGATCGCCGAACTCAATATCGGCCATTTCCTGATCGGCGAGGCGATCTTCGGCGGCCTGGAAGGCGCGATCCGCGAAATGCGGCGGCAGATGGATCTGGCGCGGTGAGTCTCAATCCCGGCTTAGGCGGACCATCTCCCCTCCCCTTCAGGGGAGGGGCCGGGGGTGGGGTGTTTCCATTAGATCCCGCGCTTGGGGCAATACCCCACCCCAACCCCTCCCCTGAAGGGGAGGGGCTTTGATATGATCATCGGCCTTGGCTCGGACCTCTGCAATATCGAGCGTATCCAGAATTCGCTCGACCGCTTCGGCGACCGTTTTGTCCAGCGCGTCTTCACGCCGGTCGAGCAGGCCAGGGCCGCCCGCCGCCCGCTGACCCGCGCGGGCACACTGGCCAAGCGGTTCGCCGCCAAGGAGGCGTTTTCCAAGGCGGTCGGCACAGGCTTCAAGGCGGGCGTGTTCATGAAAGACATCGGCGTCGTCAACGCCCCCTCCGGCGCGCCCACGCTCAGCCTGACGGGCGGGGCGAAGGCGCGGCTCGACGCGATGATTCCGGCCGGGCACCGGGCCGTCGTTCATCTGACGCTCACCGACGATCATCCATGGGCGCAGGCCTTCGTCATCATCGAGGCCATTCCCCTTTGAAGGACACGCCTCCCCCGCCCGAAAGTCCGCCCGTGCCGGTGATCGACCATGCCGACGCTGCCCCCGCACCCGTCGCGGAGCCTGACAAGGGCGGCCGGGTCAACTGGCTACATGAGCTGAAAAGCATCGTCCTGCTGATCCTTGCCGTGCTGGCCTTCCACAGCTTCGTCGCCAAGCCCTTCTATATCCCCAGCGAATCGATGATGCCGGTGCTGCTGACCGGCGACCGGCTGGTGGTCAGCAAATTCCCCTATGGCTGGTCCTATGTGTCGCCAAGCTTCCATCCGCTGCCCTTCATGAAGGGCCGCGTCCTTGGACGCCTGCCCGAACGCGGCGACATCGTCATCGTCTCGCCCCAGAACCGGCGGGAGGACTATATCAAGCGGGTGATCGGCCTGCCCGGCGACATCGTGGAGGTGCGCGGCGGTCAGGTGATCCTGAACGGCGTCGCCGTGCCGCAGAAGGTGCTGAAGCCTCTGCGCATCCCGGTCGACGGCAACGCCCCCTGCCCGCCGCTGCAATTCCCCGGCGCGCTGGTGACGGACGCGACCGGCAAGAGCTGGTGCGAGCTGCCGGTCCGGCAGGAAGTGCTCCCCAACGGCAAGACCTATGTCACGATCGACATGGGGCCGAGCGCGCTCGACTGGTACGGGCCGGTGCGGGTGCCGGCGGATCACCTGTTCCTGATGGGTGACAATCGCGACAACAGCGCCGACAGCCGCGCGCCGCTGGAGGAAAACGGCCTCGGCGGACCCGTGCCGTTCGAGGCGATCGGCGGGCGGGCGGAGTTCATCACCTTCTCCCTCGACGGCGACGCGACCTGGAACCCGCTGACCTGGCTCCACGCCTTCCGCAGTGGCCGCGCCGGGAACAGCCTGCGGCCGGAGAGCGTTGCACCCGCGAAATAGTTTTCGTCAGGGGGCGCCGCGTCTTGGGTCAGCAACAACAGCCGCATGTCGAGGAACCCGGCCCCAGCGAGGTCAAAAGCCCGCTGGTCCAGCAGGAACTGAAGCGCGCGAGCGTGTGGTTCGCGCTCGCCGTTGCGATCGCCCTGGTCTGGCTGCTGGCGCAGCCGCTGATGCTGATCCTGGGTGCGCTGGTTCTGGCGACGATGATGGACGGGGGTGCGCGGCTGCTCGGCCGGGTTCTGCCGATCGGGCGCGGATGGCGGCTGACCATCGTGCTGCTCGGCGCGGTCGCCTTCCTCGTCTACACCTTCTATCTCACCGGATCGAGCCTGGCGCAGCAGGCGCAGGCGATGCGCACCATCGTGGAGGCGCAGGTCGGCCGCGTCGGCGGCTGGATGCAGCAGATGGGGATCAGCGCGACGCCCGGCGACCTCAAGAACCTTGCCAGCCAGGCGATGAACAGCATGGGCCGGGTGACGGCCGCGCTGGGCACGGCGGTGGGCGCGATCACCAGCATGGTGATGATGCTGGTGCTCGCCATCTTCATCGCGGTGGAGCCGAAACTCTATGAGCGCGGCGTCGCCTGGATGCTGCCGATGGACAAGCGCGACGATTTCTACCGCATCGCCGACAAGATGGGCTGGACGCTGCGCCGGCTGATGTTCGGGCGGCTGATCGGCATGGCGGTGGAGGGGGTCGGCACCTGGCTGCTGCTGTGGGTCGGCGGCGTGCCGATGGCCGGGCTGCTCGGCATCCTGACCGCGCTTTTCGCCTTCCTGCCCAATATCGGTGCGATCCTTTCGGGTATCCTCATCATTCTGGTCGGCTTTTCCGCAGGCGTGAACACCGGCCTCTATGCCTTCGGCGTCTATTTGGCGGTGCAGATCGTCGATGGCTATCTGATCGTGCCGATGGTGGCGAAGCGCGCGACCGATCTGGCGCCCGCGCTGGTGCTCGCCGCGCAGATATTGCTCGGCGCGCTGTTCGGCATATTGGGGCTGGCGCTGGCCGATCCGATCGTCGCGATGATCAAGGTCTGGCTGGAGGAGCGGTCGAAGACGCTGGAGGAGCGTAACCGGGCGCGGATCGCGGACAGCTTGCGCCCCTGATCCGCCCGGAACCGGGATTGAGCGCCGCGCGCTTCATGCTAGGATGACAAGAGCGTGACGAGAGGAGCGGATCCGATGACCATCGGCCTCGACAAACAGAAGAAGCTGCATTTCGACCTGTCCAATGTGGGACTGCGCGCCCATGCGACCGCCGCGGGGCTGCTGCAACTGTGCATGGAGCTGCGGCGCGCGGGCGTGCTGGACGACGATGCGGTCGAGCGGATCAAGGGCGCGATCGCCTGCGACATCGAGGTGTCCGCGCCGCGATCGGTGGCGACACCGCAATTCCGCAGGGACATCAAGGCGCGGCTCGACCGGCTGTTCGCCGGCGAGGAGAAGGTCGGATGCGCCGATGCGCTGGCGTTCGGCGGCGGGACCGGCGACGAAAGCGGCCATCAGGGGCACGCCTGATCTGGCCATGAAAAAGGGGCCGCGTGGCCCCTCGTTTCTCCGTTGCGATCGGCTGGTGCCGATTACATGCCCGGCTGCGGCGCGGTGCCCTGCTGCTGCATCTGGCGCTGAAGCTCCATCAGCTCCGCCTTCGACTTGTAATCGTGCAGCGTCACGTCGAACACCAGCACCGAGCCGGCGGGGATCGGGCCGGCCGCCTGCTCGCCATAGCCGAGCTGCGGCGGAATCCACAGGCGATACTTGCCGCCCTTCTTCATCTTCTGGAGGCCTTCGGAGAAGCCGGGCACGACGCCATCGACCGGCATCGCCGCCTGCGGATTTTCGTCGAACACGGTGCCGTCCAGCAGCGTGCCCTTATAGCCCACCAGCGCCACGTCCGCGGCGGTCGGGCTGGCGCCCGCGCCTTCCGACAATATCTTGTACTGCAATCCCGACGGCGTCGTCACCACGCCATCGGCATGGGCGTTCTGCACCAGGAAAGCGGCCGGAGACGGCTCCACGCCCTGCTGCCCCGCCCAGGCGAGACCGCCGGCGGCCAGCGCGACAGCGGCGACGCCGATCCACAGGCGCGTGAGCGAGCCCTTGGCGATGGGACGAAGGGGAACGGCCGTCGTGGACATGGGCGGTCTATCTCGCAGCAGGGACAGGACAGAAGGAAAGATGCAGGGCGGACGGGCCGCCCCGGCGGCGCTTACTTCGCGCCGTCGCGCTCGGCGCGCTTGCGTTCCATCTTGCGCGCGCGACGGACGGCGGCGGCCTTTTCACGGGCGCGCTTTTCCGACGGCTTCTCATAGTGACGGCGCAGCTTCATTTCGCGATACACGCCCTCGCGCTGCAGCTTCTTCTTGAGCGCGCGAAGAGCCTGGTCGACATTGTTGTCGCGAACGATGATCTGCATAAGTCCGTCAATCTCCAATCGAAAACGGGCGGTTCGCCGGGACGTTTCACATCCTTCCCGACGGGCCGACCGAATAGCAAAGCCAGTGAGTCGTCGCAGGTCGCCCTACGCCATGTGGGCGGCGCCCTACCAGCGGCCTCGTGCAAATTCAAGCCCCGTGGCGGAAAACTCGACTTTTCGCGCGACTGTGGCAAAGTGGCGGCATAAGAAAGCAAGGAGAAGGATCGCCATGGCCACCGCCGCCAGACAGCCCGACATGTCGCCCGCCGAATGGGAAGCGCGCCAGCAGCTCGCCGCCTGCTATCGCATCTTCGACCATATGGGCTGGTCGGAACTCATCTACAACCACATCACCGTCCGCGTGCCCGGGGAGGACCATGCCTTCCTCATCAACCCCTTCGGCCTCAGCTATGCGGAGGTCCGGGCGTCCAACCTCGTCAAGATCGACATCGACGGCAACGTGCTGGACGGCAGCCCCTATCCGGTCAACCGCGCCGGCTTCACCCAGCACAGCGTGTTCCACCGGCATCTGCCCGACGCGCACTGCATCATCCACACCCATACGACGGCGGGCATGGCGGTCAGCGCCTGCGCCGAAGGGCTGCGCCCGATCAGCTTCTATGCCGCCGCCTTCATCGGGCAGATCGCGCATCACGACTTCGAGGGCGTGACCATCCGGCCCGAAGAGGGCGAACGGCTGATCGCCAATCTGGGGGACAAGCGGGTCATGCTGCTGCGCAACCATGGCACGCTGGTCATGGCGGCGAGCCTGCCCGAAGCGTTCCTCAAGCACTGGCTGCTCCAGCGCGCCTGCGAGATTCAGGTCGCGGCCGGCGCGGCGGGCACGCCGATGGAGATTCCCGCCGAAGTGATCGCCGTGCACCAGCGCGATCTGGCCGGGGTGCAATTGCCGGTAGGGCCGGGCGTGCCGGACTTCCAGGCGATGGTCCGCACGATCGACCGGATCGACCCGAGCTGGCGGGAGTGATACGCATGGGGACATGGCTGGACGATCACGTTGGATAAACCGGAGCCTCATCATTCTCTCGGCGCTCATCGTGGCGCGAGCAGTGGCGGAGCGGCGTCCCGACCGGATGGGGATGCTCGCAACGCTGACGGTAGTGGCTCTTGCGACCGTGCTGGTTGGATGGGCGTTCGCGACACGACGGAAACGCTAGTTATAGCGGCCGGCATGACGCATTACGGCCGCGGGCAACTGTTCCCTTCCACCGCCAGCCGCCGCACCTCCTGCGCCGCGACCTGCGCCAGCCAGGCGCGGCGCTCCGCCTTGTCGGCATTTTCTTCCGCCAGCTTGCGCGCCGCCTGCGCCTCGTTGCGCTGCTGCACCGCCATGCGAGCGTAGCTGAACGCCGCGATCGACAGGCCGGAGAGGACGAGGATCAGCAGCAGGGCGGCGGCTGACAGGGCGGCGGCGATTCGCCGGCTGCGGCGCTGGTCGCGGCGGTAGAGCGCGGCATAGGGCGCGCCCAAAAGGCCGGCGATCAGCTTGAGCTTCACCACCTGCTTCTCGTTCTTTTGCAGGTCCGGCGCGAGCGGCTCCAGCGGGCGGCGGCGATCGAGTTCCCCCGCCTCGTCCAGCGCGAACAATAAAGGCGCGGGGAAACAGTCGGCTTGCGGGTCGCCCGGCACGCCGGCGGCGATCACCGCGAAGACCGGCGCATCGGGGTTCATCGTCTTGAACGTGCGAATTTCCTTGTCGACCCATTGCGAGCGCGCGGCGGTCGGCGAGCAGATGACGATCAGCGCGTCGGACCGGGCCAGCGCGCCTTGCAGCTTCGGCCCCAGTTCCGCCGCGCCCGCCAGTTCGTCCTCGTCCCGGAACACGGGCCGTATCCGGGCGGGGATCGGCCCCCGGTCGCCTTCCGTGCCGACCAGCCCGCGCGGCACGCGGTAGTTTTCGATCGCCCGGTGCAGCCAGCGGGCGACCTTCATGTCGGCATGGCTGTAGCTGATGAAGGCGGCGTAGCGCCCCTCCCCCGCGCCCACCAGCGCGGACAGTTGCTTGGTCGCGAAGCCGGCCAGTTCCGCGCCCCCGGCAAGCACTGGCTTTCCGACCTGCGCGGCGGTATCGACCGAATCGGAGAACAACCTGCTGAGGGGATTGGACATGAGGCGCTCTTTCCTGGCTTTAGGCGCGGCGATGGTGATGGCGGGCGGCGCGGCACTCGCGCAGGAACGCGCGCCGGTGCAGCCCGCCCCTGCCCCCGCCAAGGCGCCCGATCCCTTCGCCCAGGCGATCGCCGCGCGGCAAGTCGCCGACTTCGCCCGGCGCGAGCGCGATCCCCATGCGATGCTGACCGCCGCGCGGATGCTGCAACAGGTGCCGGTGACCGACGGCGCGGCTCCGGCCGAAGGCAGCGCCGCCTTCACGCCCGAAGCGCTGTTCGCCGAAGCCAAGTCGCTGGCGCGCGACGATCAGGCGTTGCTGCTCCAGATCCGCATGGCGCAATCGTCCGGGCGCGGCGTCACCGCGTCGGCCTTCGGCAAGGGGCTGGTGCGGCGCGTGCTCGACGTCAATCCGCGCAACGCCTACCGCTTCAACGTAACGGCCAGGGGCGGCGAGCCGCTGCGCATCGGGGCGATCGGCGACCTCGGCACCGCCATGTACATCCGCCTGCTCGATTCGTCCGGCAAGCAGGTCTGCCTCGACGACAACGCCGATTACGCCCCCGTCTGCGCGGTGACGCCGCGCGCGTCGGGCGAATATCGCGTCGACATCGGCAACAAGAGCGCCGCGCGCAGCCGCACCGTCATCCTCAGCAACTGACCGGCAGAAGGCCTCGCGCGGCATCCGCTCAGTTCCCGGTGTAGAGTTCGCCGATGGACAGGCTCGCCTGCCCGCCGGCGGCCGCCATCAGCGCCTTGATCGGCGCGACCAGCCGCGCGGCAGAGCGCTGATTTTCGACCGTGCGCAGCAGCAGGCGAAAGTCCGCCGGCGGCTGCGGCGTCACCAGCGCGACGACATGATCCGCGCCGAAGGGGGGGATCACCTGGCTTTCCAGCATCGGGAGCGACTGGCCCGGCGCAAGCTGGCCGTCACCATCCTGATCCGCGACGGGATAGAGCCGCTGCACCGTGCCGTCCGAGGCGATGTTGAACACCGTGGCATAACGCGGCGCGGGCGCGACGCCCGAAGGGGCCGACGCCTGCCTGGCTGCCAGCGCGAGCGTGACCGGCGCGCCGGAGGGATAGCGCGCGCCATTTTCGAGCGGCCCGACCATCACCCGCGCCGCCTGTTCGGACAGGAGGGGGCGGAGGGCTTCGAGCGCGGCCCATTTGTCGATCACGCCGCGCACCTGCGCGGGCGTCTTCACATTCTGCGCGACGATGTCGCCGGTGCGGCGTAGCATCGCCTGCGCCCGCGCGTCCCACACGAAGTCCGCACCCTGCGGCGCGGTCAGCACGCGCCAGGGATGGTCGCCCGTCACGCTCGCCCGCGCCTTCATATCGGCGACATAGAGGCCCGGCAGCGGCGGGGGCGCAGGCGGTGCGGGCGGCGGCGGCACGGTGGCGAACAGCCCCTGCCCCTCGCGTCCGGGCGGAATGACGGTATTGCTCTCCTGCCGCTGCCCGCTCAGCATCCGCACCTGGACGTTGAGATAATTGCCCAGTTCCCCGATCGTCACCTTGCCGTCGCCGTCCTGATCGGCGGCCATGCCCCGTCCGTCGGCGCGCGGCGTCGTCAGCCCCTGCTCGAACGACCAGGTCAGGAAGCCGCGCGTCGGCGCACCCTCTACCGGGAGCGCATTCTCCCAGGCGATCTGGTCGTCGCGCGCCGCACTGACGTAGAAGAGGTTGGGCAGGTCATCGCGAGTCGCGCTGCTTGCGGCACTCACGTCGCCGCCAGCCAGCACGCTGGCGAAGCGGGGCGCGGGGCGCGATCCCAGCTCGACGTTGCGCGCGCCCAGTGTCAGGCGCGGGGCCATGCCGCGAACGCGGGGGTCGATCGACCGGTGCAGCGTGCCGGAATGACAGGTGTCGGCCATCATCAGCACCTGCACCCCGCGCGGCACATACATCGAGAGCCAGGTGTAGAAATCCTTGTCGACGATGAAACGCTCGGCATCCTTCACGTCGGGATCGAAGCCGGGCAGCGGCAGGAACTGATCGGTGTCGCCGTCGCGCGTGCCCTTCACCGCCGCCTCGGCGAGCGCGCCATGGCCGGTATAATAAAGGAAAATCCAGTCGCCCGGCTTCGACCTGAGGCCAAGCGCATGGAGCGCGGTCTCCACGGTCGTGCGGCTGACCCCTTCGTTGCGCAGCACCGTGACGTCGCTGGCGCCCTGCCCCCGAATCAGCGTCTCCATCGCGGCGAGATCATTTTCCGGCCCCGCAAGGTCCATGATCAGCTTCGACCTGAACTGCCACGAGCCGACCAGCAACGCTCGCGTCTCCGCCTGAGCATAACCTGCATCAACCAATATTGTGACAAACGCCGTCAATATTGTTGCCCAGAGTCCACGCCGCCGCTTCGACATTGGATTCCCCTACGTTTTTTATTGCCTAGGTCGATGTATATCCATAGGCATAGGTCGGTAATCAGGGCAATAACTATATCTGGACTCGGAGCGGACCAATGGCCGTGTTGCGTTGCACTATAGGCGTTGCTTCCCTTGGATTTTTACTTGGCGGCATGGCCCACGCCCTGCCGCAGCAGGGGACCGGCCCGTCGCCGGATCAGGCGCCTGCGGCCGGCGCTTCGGGGCGTGGCGTGCGCATCCTCCCGGCAGAAACACCGCCGCCGACCCCTGTGACCAATCCGCAACAAGGCGTAGTGCCCGCCGCCAACGCGGTGACGCCCAAGCCTGCGCCCGGGGTCGGCCCTGCAGCCCCGCCGGTGCTCAAGAGCTGCGAGCGCCCCAATGCGAGGCCGACGCTGCGTTTCACCGAAACGGAAGGGTTCGACGCCACGCTGCGCGCAGCGCTGCGCCGGGGCCGGCCGGTGGTCGTCGATCTCGCCACCCCTTATCCCGCCGACCGGGAAGCGCCCGCTCCGCTCGGCGCATGGCTGAACGAGGTCAAGCAGAGCGGCGGCACCGTCAGCATGGCGCCCTATTGCCAGAAGGGACGCGGCCTGGGCGGCTTCTTCGCCAAGCTGTTCGGCGGCGGCCCGGCTGAACCTTACAAGGCGGCGCGGCGCTACGACGCGGTGCTGCATGTCGATGCCGTCGATCAGGCGGTGACCCAGATCGCGTTCGCGCCGCGCAAGGCGGTGAAATGATCCAGCGGCTGGCCGCTTTCCTGCTCGCGGCGCTGGCGCTGTCCGGGCTGGCGGGCGTCGCCCATGCCGCGCCGGCGGACGAACCGCGCCTCGCGCTCGTGCTGGTCAACGGCAATTATCAGGCGTTCGACAAGCTCGGCTCCACCTATGCCGACGGCGACAAGATCGCCACCGCGCTCAACGCCACCGGCTTCACCGACGCGAGCGGGCAGGGACCGGTGCAGGTGCGCCGCGACCTGGGCCGCGAGGCCATGCTGGCCGCCATCGCCGACTTCCGCGCGAAGCTCGCCGCCGCCGGGCCGAAAGCGTTCGGGATGCTCTATTTCTCCGGCCATGGCGCGGCGCTGGGCAGCTATGGCGACGTCATGCTGTTGCCGGTCGATGCCGGCCGCGACCTCACGCCCGAAAGCGCGACGCTGACCCGCGCGGCGCTGACCCGCAATCTCCTGGGGTCGGGCGCCAGGACGGTGCTGGTCGTGCTCGACATGTGCCGCAACGTGCTGCCCGCGCCGCCGCCTTCGCTGACGCAGATGATCGCGGCGGAAACCGGTACGCAGGCGAGCGAAGTCGGCGAACTGGCCGGCAGCAAGGGTCTGCGCCGCATGGTCCGCGCGCCCGCCGCCGCCGTGCGCCCCGATCAGGGCTATCTCGTCGCCTTCTCCACCAGCGCCGATCAGGTCGCCTTCGACGACGGCATCTTCTCCAAGGTGCTGGCCGAGGAAATCCGCCGGCCGCAGCAGAATATCGCCGATGCGCTGAAGCGCGTGTCGGATCGCGTGGCATTGGCGCCGGGCAAGAATTTCCAGAAGCCGACCTTCGACTATGGCCTGCAAGGCGCGCCGCCCTGCTTCATCTCGTGCGACCGGGCGGCGAGCGACCGCTTCTACGATTGCGCCAACTGCCCCTGGATGCGCGCCATTCCCGCCGGCCTCACCGCCTTCGGATCGCCCGCGTCCGAGCCGGGGCGCGGCGGTGACGAGCCGGTGCAGGCGAACGTGAAGATCGACAAGCCCTTTGCCATCGGCGTCTATGAAGTGACGATCGCCGAATGGAATGCCTGCGTGCGGGACAATGCCTGCCAGAAGCTGGGCAACTGGTCGAAGGAAAATCCCAATCCGCTGATCCCGGCGAGCGACATCGGCTATGAGGATGCGCAGGCGTTCCTCGCCTGGCTGTCGGTCAAGTCGGGCCGTGCCTACCGCCTGCCGACGGAACAGGAATGGGAATATGCCAGCCGCGCAGGCGCGACGACCGCCTTCCCGTGGGGCGACGACATCGGCCCGTCCATGGCCAATTACGACCATACCGCCCGTTATCACGGGTCGGAGACCGCGCCCTATCGCGGCTATCCCGAGGCGGTGAACGGTTATCCCGCCAACGCCTTCGGCCTTTACCAGATGCAGGGCAATATGTGGGAATGGACGTCGGGCTGCACCGACACGTCCTGCCGCGGCCGGATCGTACGCGGCGGATCGTTCGAAAGCGCGCCCGACGCGCTGCGCAGCGCCAATCGTTTCACCGTGCCGCCGGGCAAGCGCCGCCAGGATGCGGGCTTGCGCGTGGTGCGCGAGCTGGAACCGGACGAGATCGCAGGAGCGGTCTGACGGCCGGAATTTTTTGGAGGGTTTGCGCCGGCGGGTGGGACCGCCGGCGTCTTTAGAGGGGTAAGATGATGAAGACGTATCTGATGGCCGGCGTCATGGTGGCGCTGGTTCCGGGCATCGCGCAGGCCGCGCCCTATCTGGCGACGGTGGGCAGCCCCAACAGCCTTCAGCACAGCGCGGTCAGCACCGCGCTCAACCTGTCCGACATCGAGGACATCGACGAGGACGGCACCGGCGCCTATCCGCAGGGGGACGCCGACACGATCGGCGCGGCCTTCACCTATTGGGGCGCCTATGGCCTGGAAGGCCAGCGCTACGAATTGCGTTACCAGAAGGCGATGCGCGTGTCGGAAGGCAGCCGCGCCCGCGTCCTGATCGACCCGGTGCTCAACGTGCTGCACGCCAACAAGGGCGACACCGCCACCATGGGCACGCTGTCGGCCGGCGTCGAGCTGCCGGTGCAGCCCAACTGGCTCATCACGCCGCGCGTCGCCTATGGCGTCACCGACGCGGGCCGCTTCTTCGGATCGACCAGCAACGATCTGCTCACGCTGTCGGCCACCAGCCGCTACCGCATCGCGCAGGTCGGTCGGGGCGATCTCACCATCGGCAACATGCTCGGCTGGTCCACCACGATCAAGAACGGCCTGGGGCGCGACCCGCGTTTCTACATCAAGGAGAATGTCTGGACCTTCCGCAATGGCCTTGCCTACCAGCTACCGATCAAGGGCAGGATGCTTGGCGGCCGGCAGGGCTCGGTGCGCGCTTCCTATGTTTGGACGAAGCTGACCGGCGATCCGCAATCCTACGAGAATGTGCATGAAGCCGCGATCAGTGTGGGCGTGCGCACCCGCGAGGTGGAGCAGAAGAGCGGCACCGAGCAGCTGCGCGTCGGCCTCATCTACACGCACGGCACGAATATCGGCGGCAGCCAGTTCGGCTATGACGCGGTGACGCTGACGGTGGGCTACCGCTTCTAATCGGCGGAGCGCGGGCATAATCAGGGGAGGAACGGGATGACACGCCGCCTTTGGACATGGGGGAGCGTCGGCCTGCTGGCGCTGTGCGCGTCGGCGTCCACGGCGCAACAGGCCTTGGACGACAGCCAGTTCATGACCGGGGCGGAGCCTGTTTCTCCCGAAGATTATGCCAAGCTGCCCAAGCAGGGCCGCTTCCGCGCCTATCTGCCCAAGCGGATCGATTTGTCCAACGCCTACCCGCCGCCCGGATCGCAGGGGCCGCAGCCCAATTGCGTCGCCTGGGCGACGACCTACGCCGCGCGGACCTTCCTCAATTTCCGCGACAAGAATGTGCAGCCCGACGAACCGTCGGACCAGATGAGCCCGGCCTATGTCTACAACCGGCTGCGCCCGGCGGGGTCGCCCTGCACCGGCACGATCAGCATCGTGCAGGCGCTGACCCTGCTCAAGAATGAAGGCACGGTCAGCCTGGCCGACTTTCCCGACGACATGACGAAATGCGCGATCCCCGCGCCCGAGGCGTTGAAGGTGAAGGCCGGCAACTACCGCCTGCTCGACTGGCGCGCCGTCGATCGCGAAGTGAAGGACGACTGGCGCACGCCGATCATCCTGGACGACGTGAAGGGGGCGCTGGCGCGCGGCGCGCCGGTGATCTTCGCCATGCCGGTCGCCGCCGATTTCAAGGCGTTCCGGGGGGACGGCATCTATCGCCGCGCCGAAAAGCCGGAACGGGCCAATTACCACGCCATGGCGATCGTCGGCTATGACGAGGACCGGCAGGCGCTGCGCATCATGAACAGCTGGGGACCGATCTGGGGCGACAAGGGCTATGCCTGGATCGACTATGACACGTTCCGGCTCCTGACCGGGGAAGCCTATTCGCTCGAAGCACCGGTCGCGCCCGCGCCGGCAGGCGCTCCACCCCCGCCGCCGCTTACCGACGCTCAAGTCTTTGCCGAGCGGATGAGCGCCATCCCCTGTGGTTCGGTAACGATGCAGGGGCGGACGCTGACCGGCTTTTCCGGCGACGTGAACGCCATCGCGGCGCTGCGCGAAGCGGCGGCCAAGGCCGACCCGCAGATGCGCTTCGCCGTGCGCCACCTGCCCTGGCCGCAATGCGAGGCGGCGCTGACGCTCGCCGCGCCGCTCGCCCGCGAGGGCACCACGATCGCGACCCTGGCCGAGAGCGGAAGCCCGCGCGGCGGCGATCCCGTGGCGATGAAGGAAAATGACATTTTCGGCGTCAGCGCGACGACGACCGCCGCCCGCCCCTACCTCTCGATCATCTATCTTCAGGCCGACGGCAGCGCGGTGGAACTGCATCGCGGCCACCCCGAACCCGACCGCAAGGGGGTGCGCCGCGTCACCATCGGCCTCAGCAAGACGGCGCAGCGCTATCAGGTCGCGCCGCCCTTCGGCCCGGAGATGATCGTCGCGATCGCGTCGGACAAGCCGCTGTTCGGCGATGACGAGGTGGTGAACGGCACCGAGCGGCAGTTCCTCACCCGGCTGCGCGCGAAGCTCGCCGGGCGGCGGGGCGGCGATCTGTCGGCCGCCTATGTGCGGCTGCAAACCAGCAACTGACCCGCGGCCATGGCGGGGGGAAAGAGCAAAGGCATAAGGGGGCTGCGCTTGCCGCCGGTGGCGCCGGTGGTGCGCTTCGGCGCGATGGCGGTGGCGTTCGCGCTGGGCACCTGGGGGTTCGCGCAGGCGTTCGCGCAAGCCGGCATGGCCTCCACCCTGATGCAGGACGCGCTGCGCGCGCTGCGGCTGATTGTCGGGCAGTTCCCGCAGGCGCTGGAAAATCGCAACCTGCCGCTGGCGCTCGACATCGCCCGCTGGGCGCTGCCGCTGCTGACCTTCTGGTCCACGGTCGCGCTGGCGTGGGAGCAATTGCGCAATCCGCTGCGGCTGGCGTTGATCCGCGCGCGCGGCGACCATCTGGTGATCGCGGGCGACGCGGATGGCGGGCTTGCGGCAAAGGCGGCGGCAGGCGCGCTGGCGGACGGGCGGCGGGTGCTGCTGTGGGTGCAGGACCGTCGCACCCCCTGGGTCGCCGACGCGCTGGAGGCCGGAGCGGCGGAGGTGCAGCAGGACGGCGTGGAGGAGAGCGCGGCCACGCTGGCGATCGACAAGGCGCGGGCCGTGCTGCTGCTGTCGAGCGAGGCGCGGGGCAACATCGCGCTCGCCTCCGCCGTGCTAGCGCGGGCCGGTTCGGCGCGGCCGGCGGGCGATCCGCTCGACGTCATCCTGCGCGTCGACGATCTCGACCTGCGCCGCAGCATCGAGTCGCGGTTCGAACATGGCGACCGGCGCACCGCGCGCGTGCGGCTTGCATCGCTGCCGGACATCGCCGCACGCCATCTCGCGCTCGCCCGGCCGATCGACGGCTTTGCGCGAGCAGAGACACCGGAAACGGGCGCGCAGGGGCGCGGCGTGCTGGTCATCGGCTACACGCCCCTGATCGAACGCTTCCTGCTGCGCACGCTGGCGGGGGGGCATTATCGCGATGGCGGCAAGCCCGCTTTCACGATCCACCTTCCCCAGGCAGCGCACGCCGAAGAGACGTTCCGCGCGCGCAATCCCGGCGCGGACACGCTCGCGCCAGTCCGCTTCATGGACGCGCGGATCGACCCGGCCCACATCCCCACCTTGATCGAGAGCCATGTCGCGTCTTCGGGCGAGCCGGTCGCGATCCTGATCGATGTCGGCGACGACGATCGGGCGCTCGCCCTGGCGCTGGCGATCGACAGCCATTACCGCGGCGCCGACCGCGCCGCCCCGCCCATCCATGTCCATATGGACGGCGCGCCCGACTATCGGGTGGGGGCCGGCATCCTGCCCTTCGGCGCGCTCGCGGACCTTGCCGATCCCGACATGCTGTTGCAGGACCGGCACGACGCGCTCGCTCGGTCGATCCACGACTTCTATCTGGAGGGGCGCTTCACCGAAGGCGAGCGGATCGGCGCGCGCGCATCGATGCAGGAATGGGAAGACCTTCCCGAAAGCTTCCGCGACGACAACCGGCTGGTCGCCGACTGCTACCAGTTGAAGCTGCGCGACATCGGCGCGCGGCTGGTCGATGGCAGCGGGCCGGGTCTGCAATTGACGCCCGACGAGCTGGAGGAACTGTCCCGCGCGGAGCATGACCGCTGGATGGCGGCCAAGCTGGTGCAGGGCTGGACCCATGGCGCGACCCGCGACGACGCGCGCAAGCTGCATCCCGACATCGTGCCCTACGATGACCTCAGCGAAACGATCAAGGATCTGGACCGGGAACAGGTGCGGATCATGGCGCGCCTGCTCGCCGCGTCGGGCAAGCGGGCGCTGCGGGTGCTCCGGGTGGCGCTCGTCCCCGGCGGCGACGCGGCGGCGATCGATCCCGCGCCCCTGCTCGCCGCGCTGGCCAGCCATTATCCCGACCGCGCGCTGCTGTTCGCGGGCGATCTGGTCGATCCCTGGTCGCGGGCCATGCTGATCGCGCTGCGCGCGCACGGCCAACTGGTGCAGATTATCCTCTCCGGCCATGTGCAGCCGATCCTGGACGCGCTGCCCGGCGCACAGGCGCGGGCGGTGGCGGAGCTGGTGCGGGAGGCCGACGCCATTCATGCCGCCCCGTCCGTCACCGTCCTGCCGGCCGACCTGCGCCTGACCGCCGGATCGGACGACGCGGACGCCATCCGCATCGGTCCCGACGGCGCGGTGATCGGCGCGCCATGGCTGCGGTGACGGGCGGCGCGCTCAAGCCGGTCGCCGCGATCGGCGCGGGCCTGTGGCTGACGGCACGGGCCGGAAGCGGCCTTGCCCGGCGGCTGTGGCGGGGGGAAAGCCTTGCGCAGCGGCAGCTGGCCGACAGCCTGCCCGTCCATGTCTGGCGGCCGTTGCGCACGCTGCTGCCGCTTGCCGCGCTCGCGGGGATCATTGCCGGCATCGGGGCGGCGCGGCTGCTCGCCCTCTATAATGCGCAGATTCCGGTGCTGACCGCGCTGGCCGATGTTCTGCTGCGCGACGTGGTGCCGCTGCTGGTCGGCCTGTTCGCCTGCGGCAGCGTGTCGGTGGCGCTTGCCGCGCGGCTCGGCGCGATGGGCCTTGCGCGGGAGATCGACGCGCTGGAGGCGCTCGGCCGCGATCCTGCCGCCCATGCGCTGGGTCCGGCGCTCGGCGCGGTGCTGCTGTCCGCGCCGATCCATATGTGCCTTGCCGGCCTCGCCGCGATTATCGGCTGCGGCCTGCCGCTTGGTCTCATCGCCAATGTGGGCTGGCCGCTCTGGACCAGTTTCGCCCTGTCGCACGACGCGGCGCAGGCGATGCTGACCGGCATGGGCAAGCTGCTGCTCTATGCCCTCATCGCCTTCGTGATCGGCAGCGCGGTCGGGGCGAAGCCCGCGCGCGCGCCCGCCGACATTGGCCGCCGCGCCATCACCGCCTTTACCGCCGGGCTGCTCGGCATCTTCACCGCCGCCGCGCTGTGGACCGCGCTCGCATGAGCGTGCTGGCGTTCGAGGGCGTCAGCCTGATCCTGGGGCAGGCGCGGCTGCTCGACCGCATCGATCTTCGGGTCGGCGCGGGCGAGCGGGTCGCCATATTGGCCGACAGCGGCGCGGGGAAAAGCTGGCTGCTGCGTCTCGCCATCGGCCTTGCCGCGCCGGCGAGCGGCACCGTGACGCTGATGGGCATCGATCTGGCCGACGCGGACGCCGACACGCGCCGGCTGCTGCGCGCCCGCTGCGGCATGACGATGCAGGGCGGCTCGCTGCTCGGCGACCTCAGCGTCGAGGAGAATTTGCGGCTGGCTCTGGCCGGCGGCAGTGGCGGCGCGGCCCGGCGCATCGACCGGCTGCTGCTGGAATTCGCGCTGGAGCAGGCCGCCGCCACCCGCGCCGACGCGCTGTCGATCGGCCAGCGCCGCCGCGCGGAACTGGCGCGCGCCTTCGTGCGGGATCCAGACCTGCTGATCCTCGACGAACCGTTCGAAGGGGCGTTCGCCCGCAGTGACGCGCTGGAGGCGCAGGTGCGCCGCCGCGTCGTGCCGCAGGGGCGCGCGCTGCTGTTGCTGACACAGGACGAAGGGCTGGCCGCGCGGCTCTGCGAGCGGGTGTATCGGCTGGAACAGGGGCGGCTGGTTCAGCAGGCCGCCGCCGTCACCGTACCCGACGCCGCATCCTGAACGAAGGTGGCGACCGCCTGCTCGATCGCGCTCTGGAATGCGGCCGCGCGCGCGCTGCCCGCCGCCGATGCGATCGGCGCGCTCGCGCAATAGCGTCCGCTCATCGCCGCCTTGCCGCCCGCCACTTGGCTTATGTCGAACGCCACCAGTGCGCGCGCGCTGCCGCCCGCACTCACTTCCTCGAATCGGTCGAGCAGCGCCACCACGCGCCGGTCGGCGGTCAGCGGCAGGCCGGGGCCGCTGACATTGGCGAAGCGGCTGCGCAGGCCCGCGACCAGCGCCCGCGCCAGAGCGTCTGCGGGCGGTTCCTCCCAGAAGAAGGTCGCCGCCTGCCGGATTTCGCCCGGCGCGGCGGCATCGACATAGGCGTAGCGCTGGCCGCCGATCAGGCCCCGCGCCTGCACCGGCGCGACGACGAAGCTGGGCGCGGCAACGATTTGTGGCGCGGGCGAAAAGCGCGGCGACAGGCGCATGGTGACAGGCGCGTCGCCGCCTTTCAACGCCGCACAGCCGGCGAGCAGCATCAGCGACAGGGCAAAAGCAGGGCGCATCATTTCTTTCCTCCGGGCGGCGGCGGATCGGCATAGCGCTGGCCCCGGATCGCATAGGTGGGATCGCCCGACAGCCGCTCGCTGAGCGAACCGAGACTGGCGCTGGTCCGCTCCAGATTGGCGCTGGTCGCCACCAGCGAGGCGGATGCGCCTTCCAGGATCGTGCGCACCTCGCCCGCGCTGGTGCGTCCTTCGGCGAGCAGGCCGGCGATGCTCGCCTGGTTCTGCGCCACCAGCGCCTGCGTCTCGCGCAGGATGCCGTTGAGCGCGGCGACGTCGATTTCCGACGCGCGGCCGGTCGCCTGCCGGACATGGGAAAGGGTGAGCGCGATGTCGCCCTTGCCCGGCTGGAAACTGCGGTCGAGCTGGGTCGACAGGCCGTTCAGGGCCGCGAGCGTCTGGGTCGCGTCGCGGGCGACCTGCGCCATGTCGACCGCGCTCGCGCCGCCACTGCCCTGAAGCATCCCGGAGAGTTTCTGCGCCATGGCGTTGGCGGTGCGGGCCACGGACGCGGCCTCCCCCACCGCGACCGCGGCGGTTTCGAACAGGTCGGCGGGGCGGCGGCACCCGGCGATGCCGCCGGTCGGCACCGCGCCCGGCACCGGGTCGCAGCCCTGCGCGCGCCGTGCGGCGGGGCATTGCGCCGCGCCGGTTTCCAGCGCCACCAGCTCGATGCGCGGCGCGGTCAGCGGATTGGCGGACGCGACCGTGGCGAAGGAGCAGGCGCTTGGCCGCCACGCCCTGTCAACGCCCATGGCGACCGCGAACGTGCGCCGCTCGCCGTCCAGATCGACCGAGCGCACGGCGCCGATCGGCGCGCCGCGAAAATAGACCTGCGCGCCCGGCGCAACGCCCTCGACATCGTCGAAGGTCGTGGCGATCACGCGCTGCCGGAAAAAGGGATCGGGAACCAGCGCCAGCACGGCAATGACAAGCACCGCCAGCACCGCCGCGCCCACACCCCACCTGATCTGCGTCGCCGAGTCTGGCGTCATGCCCCCGCACTCCCCTGACGGGCAAGAACAGACCTGCGCGGCCCCCTTGTCAAGCGGCATCCACCTGATCTGGATCAGAGGTCCGCAGCCGCCCCGAACCCGCCGCCGCCCGGCGTTTCGATGACGAAGGCGTCGCCCGCCCGCAGCTGCGCCGTCGCGGTGGGGCCGAGTAGCTCGACCCCGCCATCGGCGCGCTCCACCCGCGCCGCGCCAGCGTCGCCCGCTTCGCCGCCCTCCACGCCGAAGGGCCGGACTATGCGGCGGTTGGACAGGATGCCGGCGGTCATGTCCTCCAGAAAGCGGATGCGCCGCAGCGCGCCGTCACCGCCGCGATGCCGGCCCGCGCCGCCGGACCCCGCGCGCACGGAAAATTCCTCCAGCAGCACGGGAAAGCGGGATTCGAGGATTTCCGGGTCGGTGAGGCGGCTGTTGGTCATGTGCGTCTGGACGACGCTCGCCCCGTCGAAATCCGGCCCCGCGCCCGCCCCGCCCGCGATCGTCTCATAATATTGGTGGCGATCGTTGCCGAAGGTGAAATTGTTCATCGTCCCCTGCGCCCCTGCCATGACGCCGAGCGCGCCGAACAGCGCGTCGGTCACCACCTGGCTGGTTTCGACATTACCCGCGACCACGGCGGCAGGATGACGGGGACGCAGCATGGAGCCTTCGGGCACGATGATGGTGACGGGCTTCAGGCAACCGTCATTCATCGGCACCGCTTCGTCGATCAGGGTGCGCACGACATAGAGGACGGCGGCCCGCACGATCGAGAGCGGCGCGTTGAAATTGTCGGGCTGCTGCGGCGACGTGCCGGTGAAATCGATGGTCGCGCTGCGCGCGTCCCGGTCGATCGAGACAGCGACATGGACAGTTGCGCCATTGTCCATCGCATAGGCGAAGCGCCCGTCGGACAGCCCGCCGATCAGGCGGCGCACCGCCGCTTCCGCCTGGTCCTGCACATGGCCCATATAGGCGGCGACCGTTTCCACCCCATAGTCCGCGCTGATCCGCCGCAATTCGCTCGCCCCCTTGGCGCAAGCGGCGATCTGGGCGGTGAGGTCGGCGATATTCTGGTCGATCGCACGGGCGGGCCAGCGGCCGGACGCAAGCAAGGCGCGCGTCTCCGCCTCCCGCAGGCGGCCGCCCTCGACCAGCAGCCAGTTGTCGATCACGACCCCCTCTTCATCGACGCTGCGGCTGGCGGGCGGCATGGAGCCTGGCGTGATGCCGCCGATGTCGGCATGATGGCCACGCGCCGCGACATAGAAGCGGGGCGCATCGCCATCCACGAACACCGGCATCACCACCGTAACGTCGGGCAGGTGGGTGCCGCCGTCATAGGGGGCGTTGAGCGCATAGACGTCGCCCGGCATCATGCCGCGCCCGTCGATGGGCCGACTATCCGCGCCCGGACCGCGCCGGCGAAGGATGGCGCGGATACTCTCCCCCATGCTGCCCAGATGGACCGGCATGTGCGGCGCGTTGGCGACGAGATTGCCGGCAGCGTCGAACAGCGCGCAGGAAAAGTCCAGCCGCTCACGGATATTGACCGACGAGGCGCTGTGCTGGAGCGCCGCGCCCATTTCCTCTGCGATCGCCATGAACAGGCCGCCCATCACCTCCAGCCGCACCGGATCGACGCTTTCGTCCTGCGCCTGCGCGGGCCGGGCGCGGGGCAGATGGCGGGCGAGAATAAGGTTGCCATGGCCGTCGAGCCGCGCGCGCCAGCCCGGTTCGACCATGGTGGTGGACACCGGATCGATGATGAGCGCGGGGCCGTCCACTTCGCTGTCCGCCGACAGGCCGGCGCGGTCCAGCACCGGCGCGCGCTGCCCGGCAATATCGACATGGGCGAGCGGCGGCGCGGCCCGCGCCGGGATCGTCACGATGCCGGTCATGGCCGCGTCCGTAGGCGCAATCGCCTCCACCCGCGCCATGTCGATGAGGATGCGCCCCTGCCCGTCGAAGCCAAACCGGGCGCGATGCTGCGCGACGAAATCGGCGCGCATGGTTCCGATGTCGGACAGTGCCACGTCGAACAGGCTGTCCGTGCCCTCGTGCCGAAGCCGCAGCAACACATCGGTCCGGTCGGCATCGGGCAGGTCGGCGCGCGCCTCCGTCGCGAGCCGCTCGATCGCTTCGGTCAGCTCGGCGCGCGCCTCCAGCGGCAGCGCCAGCGTGCGTTCCCGCACCGCCCGCCTGTCCGCCAGCCCCATGCCATAGGCCGACAGCACGCCGCCCAGCGGATGGATCATCACCCGGTCCATGCCGAGCGCGTCGGCGACGAGGCAGGCGTGCTGCCCGCCGGCTCCGCCGAAGCTGGCCAGAGTGTAGCGCGACACATCATGGCCGCGCGCGACCGAGATGCACTTGATCGCATTGGCCATGCTGGCGATGGCGACATCGACGAATCCCTGCGCCGCCGCGCGCGGGGTGAGGACGCGCCCGGTCCGCGCCGCGACCTGCGCGCACAGCGCCGCGAACCTTTTCTCCACGACCGAGACATCGATCGGCTGGTCGCCGGCCGGGCCGAACAGGCGCGGGAAGAAGTCGGGCTGGATCTTGCCCAGCATCACGTTGCAGTCGGTGATGGTGAGCGGGCCGCCGCGGCGGTAGCAGGCGGGGCCGGGCACCGCGCCGGCGCTGTCCGGCCCTACCCGGAACCGGCCATCCTCGAACGTGCAGACGGAGCCGCCGCCCGCCGCGATGGTGTGGATGCGCATCATCGGCGCGCGCAGGCGCACGCCCGCCACCCGCGCTTCGTTGTCGCGCTCGTAACGGCCGGCATAATGGGACACGTCGGTGGAGGTGCCGCCCATGTCGAAGCCGATCACCGCGTCGAACCCGGCCTGCTGCGCCGTGCGCGCAAGGCCAACGATGCCGCCCGCCGGGCCGGAGAGCACCGCGTCCCGTCCCCGGAACCGGTCGCCGTCGGTCAGTCCACCGCTTGATTGCATGAACAGCATTTCGGCCCGGTCGCCCAGCGCCGCCCGAAGCCCGGCGACATAGGCCTTCAAGCCAGGCGAGAGATAGGCGTCGGCCAGCGTGGTGTCGCCGCGCCCGACGAGCTTGATGAGCGGGGCGACATCGTGGCTGACGCTGACCTGGGTGAAGCCCACCTCCGCCGCGAGCTGCGCCAGCTGCGCCTCATGCGCCGGGTATCGATAGCCGTGCATCAGGACGATGGCGACGGCGCGCCGGCCCCGGTCGAACGCCTGTTGCAGCGCCGCGCGCGTCGCCGCCTCGTCCAGCGGCGTGTGCACCGTGCCGTCGGCCATCAGCCGCTCGTCAATCTCGATCGTGTCTGCATGGAGCGGCGGCGGCAGATGGATGGCGCGGGCGAACAGGTCGGGCCGGTCCTGCGTGCCGATGCGGATCGCGTCGCGAAACCCGCGAGTGATCGCCAGCAGCACCGGCTCGCCCTTGCGCTCCAGCAGCGCGTTGGTCGCGATGGTGGTGCCGATCCGCACCGTGCAGGGCGGCACCGGCCCGTGGCGCACGCCCGACAGCCGACGCACCGCCTCCACCGCCGCATCGGCATAGCGTTCGGGGTCGCTGGAGAGCAGCTTGACGCAGTGCAGCCGCCCTTCGGGATCGCGGGCCACCACATCGGTGAAGGTGCCCCCGCGATCGATCCAATAGTGCCAGCGCATGGACGGGTGATGGCGGGCGGTCGTCCGCTTGGCAAGGGCGCGGCGATCGATGATTGCAGCAAAATGTGCAGCATGACGGTCCGCGTCCTCAGCCCGGAAAGGCGCGATTTTTGCTTGAAATGCTCGCAAGAGCGGGACTTGCTGCGCAAAAGATTCGCTTTTGCCCGCCGGGTCTGCTATAGGCGCCGAGCAGATAAATGAAAATTGCGCAAAGATCGCAATTTCAGGAGAGTTGGATGACTGATCGGGCTCGCACCCATTTTCTGTCCGCGCGTGTCGGACCGTCGCCGCGTTACAAGGATGTTTCGGGCGTGATGCGCGCCTTGCCGCTGGCTTTCGCCTTCAGCGCGGCTCTGTGGGCGGTGGGCGCGGTCATCCTGCTCGGCGTGATCCGCTAAGGCGCGTCGGCAATTTATCAGGCCCAGAACCCGGCCAGCTGCCGCACCGAGGCTTCGGCGGCGGCGCGGTCCGGCTCCTCGTTTGCGTCGCCATAGCCGAACCATTCGTCCTGCCCGACCTCCTGCACGACGATGCCGTCGCGCCGCGCCAGCATGGACAGGCCGTTATGATAGACGCCATAGGTCAGTCCCGGCTGCGGGATCAGCCACGCGATCTGGCCGCGCACCGGCACGATGCTCTCGTCCCGCCAGAGCGCCCGCGCGCCATAGCCGGTGCAGTGGATGATCGACCGCTGCTTCAGCCGGCTGACGTCGCCGGGCGCGTGGAACGTCATCGGCACGATCCGCCCGCCCCGGACGAGGAAATCTTCGGTCAGCTGGTGCATCAGGTCGGCGACGTTGAAGGTCAGCGAGGAATTGCGGCGGGCGTAGGGCGGACGAAAGGGATGGGTGCCCGGCGCCAGTTCGACGCCGCGCGGCGTGATGTCGGCAAGGCGCGATTCCAGGCGCAGAAATTCGTCCGGCCGTCCGGCGGGCGGCGCGGGCCGAGGGCCAAAGGGCGTGTCCGACAGGGTATAGCGATCCGTCCATTCGACCGGATCGCCCGGCAGGCCGAGCATAGTCTGGAACATGGTGAAGGAGGCGCGCGCCATTCCCTCCCACCGGTCGCCGAACTGCGCATCCACCGCGCTTTGCATTGCGACCCGGCTGTCGGGCGACCAGGTGCCCGTCGCCCGTGCCGATCGCACATGCGGAAATTGATCGCGGGCGTAGATGGTGACGGCCGCGCCCGCGCGCTGGGCGGTAAGCGCGGCGGTGAGGCCGAGCGCGCCTGCGCCGATCACCGCCACATCCCGTACCCCGTCGGCCAGCGCCAGCGCGACGGCCAGGTCGGCCGATCCCCAGCTTAACGACCAGCCGCTGCCGCCATGGCCATAATTATGCACGACACGCTTGCGCCCGACCTCCTCCACCTCGATCCGCGGTCCGGCAGCGCGAAACGGGCGCAGGCAGACGGTGGTGCGAAAGATGCGGTCGGGCGTCGCGCGCACCGGCTCGATCCCGGCCAGCGGCACGAAGGGCGTGGCGGCCCGGCCCGCGCCCGCACCCGCCAGCGAAAGCGCGCCCCCCATGCCCGCCAGAAATGCCCGTCGCTCCATCGCTCGTCTCCATGCTCGTCGCTTCCCGCAACGAAGCAGGCGCGTCGATCCGCCGCAAGGCCGGCTCGCGCGCCATTTTTCTACCCCTTGGTGCAGCATTGATCGAGATCATGGACAGGGCGCGACAATGAACATATCAGGAACGTCATGGCGCAGCTTTCCACCCGGCAGAAACTGGAAATCCTGGCCGACGCGGCGAAATATGACGCCTCCTGCGCCTCGTCCGGCACGGCAAAGCGCGACAGCCGGGGCGGCAAGGGGATCGGATCGACCGAAGGCATGGGCATCTGCCACGCCTATGCGCCCGACGGCCGCTGCATCTCGCTGCTCAAGATCCTGCTGACCAACAGCTGCATCTTCGACTGCCATTATTGCATCAACCGTCGGTCGAGCGACGTGCGCCGCGCCCGCTTCACGGCGCAGGAGGTCGTGGACCTCACCCTCAACTTCTACCGCCGCAATTATATCGAGGGACTGTTCCTCTCCTCCGGCATCATCCGGTCGTCCGACTACACGATGGAACAGCTGGTCGAGGTCGCCCGCTCCCTGCGCGAGGATCATGATTTTCGCGGGTACATCCACCTCAAGACCATTCCCGACGCCGATCCGGCGCTGCTGCATCAGGCGGGGCTTCACGCCGACCGCCTGTCGATCAATGTCGAGCTGCCGACCGAGACGGGCCTGAAGCGGCTGGCCCCGGAAAAGGACGGCGGTCGGATCGAGGGCGCGATGGGCCGGCTGCGCGCCGAAATGGAGGACGGTCACGACGCCCGGCGGAAATATAAGAGCGCGCCGCGCTTCGCCCCCGCCGGCCAGTCGACCCAGATGATCGTGGGCGCCGACGCGGCAGACGACCGCGCCATCATCGCGAAGGCAAGCAATCTCTACGACCGGCACAAGCTGCGCCGCGTCTATTACAGCGCCTTTTCTCCGATCCCCTCCCCCAGCGCCGTGCTGCCGCTCAAGCGACCGCCGCTGCTGCGTGAGCACCGGTTGTACCAGTCGGACTGGATGATCCGCTTCTATGGCTATGATGCGGGCGAGATCGCGGCGGCGACCGATCCGGCATCGGGCTGCCTGCCGCTCGACATCGATCCCAAGCTCGCCTGGGCCTTGAACCACCGCGCCGCCTTTCCGGTGGACGTGAACCGCGCCCCGCGTGAGGCGCTGCTGCGCGTGCCGGGCCTGGGGGTGAAGGCGGTGGACCGCATTCTCCTGAGCCGCCGGCAGCGCCGCCTGCGGCTCGACGACGTGGCGCGGCTGACCACCTCGATCAAGAAGCTGCGGCCCTTCCTGATCGCGGCGGACTGGCGGCCGCTGGCCCTGACCGACCGGGCCGATCTGCGCGCGGCCCTTGCCCCGCCCGCGCGTCAGCTCGATCTCTTCGCCTGACCATCATTTTCGGTTGATCGCACGCGCGACTCGTGAAAGTCTGCGTTCCAGGTCATGCAAAGGAGGTGGGTTGTGGCGACCACGCTGGGCAATCGGGCGCATGGAGGCAAGAGCTTCGCCAAGCGCATCAGCACGCACCTGGCTGCGGCGCTGGTTCTGTTCTGCCTGATGCAGATCGGCATCGTCGCGAAGATGGGCGGATCGCTCGTCCTTCACCTCGGCATCATCGTCGCGATCGCGGGCTATGCAGCCGCCGCCCGCGCGCTCGAACATCGCTGGCAGATGCTGGAGCAGGGCGGCCTTTCGCACAGCGGCCTTGCCCTGCGCTTCCGGCGCGACGTGGTGCAATTGTGGACGGCGAGCATCGTCGGCGCGCTGCTCTGGATTCCGGTCGCCATCATCTACCGCTTCCTCTTCGGGTAGGCGCGGAGCCAAACGCCCTGCCCCTCGTTGTCCTCCCTGCGAACAAGGAGGAACCCCCCATGGCCGACGCCACCATCTTCGACCGCCTCAAGCAGGATCATGACGCCCACCGCCAGCTTTTCGCCAAGATGGACGAGGCGAAGGACGATGCCGACCGGCTGGAAAAGCTGTTCGAGCAGTTCAAGGTCGAGGTGAAGGCCCATGCCGCCGCCGAGGAGGAGACGCTCTACGCCACGATGCTCGCCCGCCCCGACCTGCGCGAGGACGCGCAGCACAGCGTGTCCGAGCATAAGGAGATCGAGGATTATCTCGAGGAGATGGAGGAGCAGGAATTCAACGGCGACGACTGGCGGGAAACCTTCGCCCAGCTCAAGAAGCGCTACCTCCATCATATCGAGGAGGAAGAGGAAGAGATGTTCCCGGACGCCGCCAAAGATCTGAGCGACGCCGAAGAGAAGCAGCTGGGCGACAAGTTCGCTGAACGCAAGCCCGACGAACTGGAGCGCGCGCAGGCGGAGGGCTGACATCAGGGCTGGTTGACCGGCAACTCCAGCATGATGTTCCCCGGCGAAGGCCGGGGTCCAGTCCGACGCATGGCACTGGACCCCGGCCTGCGCCGGGGAACAACCGCGTCCTGACTGTCTCTGAAATCAACGGCGGGTACTGGCCCTGAAGATGCACCACGTCACCCTCTCCACCCCGGACGACTTCGAGGGATGGCGCACCGCCGCCCGTCGTCTTGCCGTGGCAGGGGTCGATCCTGTGGACGTGACATGGCAGGTCGGCGACACCCCCGCCGACCTCTTTGCCGCCGATCCCCTGCCGCCTGAACCGCTGCGGGCCGCTTTCTCCGTGCCGCGCGCCTTCGTCGATCTCGCCGAAATCGCGATCCTGCACAGCGACCCCGAACGGTTCGCCCTGCTCTACGCCTTGCTCGTCCAGGTGCGCGACCGACCCGGCGCGATGGAGGACAAGGCGGACCCGCTGCTCCGCCGCGTGGACGTGCTGGCGAAGGCGGTGCGGCGGGACATCCACAAGATGCGCGCCTTCGTGCGATTCCGCGAGGTGGAGGGGGAGGACGGCCAGCGCTTCGTCGCCTGGTTCGAGCCGAACCATCATATCGTTCGCGCCAATGCCGGCTTCTTCGTCCGCCGCTTCGCCACGATGCGCTGGTCCATTCTCACGCCGGAGGTCAGCATCCATTGGGATGGCGAGCGGTTGAAGGAAGGCCCCGGCGCGACCCGCGCCGACGCACCGGACGGCGACCCGGTGGAGGCTTTGTGGAAGGGCTATTATGCCGCGATCTTCAATCCGGCCCGGCTCAAGACCGGCGCGATGCTGTCCGAAATGCCCAAGAAATACTGGCGCAACCTGCCCGAAGCCGCGCTTATCCCCGACCTCGTTGCCGGCGCGCAGGCGCGCGAGGCGGCCATGATCGCGAGCGCGCCGCTGCCCGAAAGGGCGCCGAAGCGGACAGGCTCCGAACGGAAGGGCAATGCCGCCACCGTCTGGGCGGGCATCCGTGATGCGGCAATGGCCTGCACCCGATGCCCGCTCTACAAGGATGCGACGCAGACCGTGTTCGGCGAAGGGCCGCTCGACGCGCCGCTCCTCTTCATCGGCGAACAGCCGGGCGATCAGGAGGATTTGGCCGGCCGCCCCTTCGTGGGGCCGGCGGGACAGTTGTTCGACCGCGCGCTGGAGGAAGCCAGGGTCGATCGCGCGCGCGCCTATGTCACCAACGCGGTCAAGCATTTCAAGTTCGTGGCGCAGGGCAAGCGCCGCCTGCATCAATCGCCCGACGCCGGGGAGATACAGGCCTGCCGCTGGTGGCTCGACCAAGAGATCGATCTGGTGCGGCCGCGTATCGTCGTCGCTCTGGGCGCGAGCGCGGCGCGGGCGATGCTGGGCAAGGCGGTGACGATCGGCCGCACGCGCGGGTCCGCCATTGCGCTGGCGAACGGCGCGGAAGGATGGGTGACGGTGCATCCCAGCTATCTGCTGCGCCTGCCCGACGAGGCGAAGCGGGCGGAGGAACGCGCCCGCTTCGTCGAAGAGCTGCGCGGCATCGGCGCGCGTGTCGCGGCATTGGAAGGAACAGTGAGATGATTTCCGACATCGACCGCGCCTGGATGCGCCGCGCCATCGCGCTCGCCCGCACGAAGGGCAGCACGCCCGCCGACACGCCGATCGCGGCGATCATCGTCATGGACGGGCGCGAAATCGGCGCATCGGTCAACAGGACGGCCGAGCACAAGGATGCGACCGCCCACGCGGAGATCATGGCGATCCGCGCGGCAGGGCCGGTGTGGGGCGACATGGACCTGCGCGGCGCGACGCTCTATTCCACGCTCCAGCCATGCGGCATGTGCACCATGGCGTCGATCTGGGCAAAGATCGGCCGCATCGTCTATGGCGCGGGGCGGGACGACGTGCACCAGATGTATTTCGAGGACCGGCATCTCGACACGATGGATTTTGTGGCGGATGCCTTCCGCGACGACCTGACGGTCGAAGGGGGATGCGAAGTCGCGCAGTGCGCCGCGCTCTACTACCGGCCGGACGACGACGTGCCGGAGGAGGAACAGGGCAATATCTGACGCGCGGTGCATCCCGCGCGACGACCGGCGAACCCTCCGGCGCTCCCCTGCATTGACCAGTCGGAAGGTGCATTATGGCAGACTGGCCCGAACGCCCCAAACGATCCAGCGTCTTCATCGACGCCGCGCTCGATCATGCCGCCCGGCAGGCGCCGATGCAGCTGGTCCGTATCCGCGACCTGTCGGCGGGCGGCGCGAAGATCGAGGGCACGGCCCCGCCGGTGGGGTCGAGCGTCGTGCTGTCGCGCGGCGTCCTCGAATTCCCGGCGCGGGTGGTGTGGGCCAGGGGGCGTTTCTTCGGCATCGCCTTCGACACGCCGGCCGACATCGACCAGATCATGCGCGCGACCGGCGTTGCCAAGTCACCGGATCGGCCCCTTCACGCCGCCGCCTTGACGGCGCGCTATCCCGGCGAGCGCGACATGCCGGCGCGCCGCCGTACGCCGCCGCCCGACCGGGCGACCTTCGGCCTGCGGGTCACGGCGCGACCCTGAACGGCCCTAGCGCCGCAGCAGGAACACCGCATGTTCGGCGAACAGGTTGGCGTTCGCATGGGTCGTTTCCCGGTCGCCCTTCAGGAACCACTGGCCATCGATGTGCCAGCCCCGTTCCTTCACCAGCGCGCGGAAATCGTCGACCGTCACATGGTGGATGTTGAGCGTGTCGTACCAGCTGTCGGGCAGCAGCCGCGTGACCGGCATCCGTCCGCCCCACATCAGCGACAGCCGCCCGCGCCAGTGCGCGAAATTGGGAAAGGACACGAACGCCTGGCTTCCGATGCGCAGCAATTCCTCCACCACCCGGTCGGGCCGGCGAGTGGTCTGGAGCGTCTGGCTGAGGATCGCATAATCGAAGCTGGCGTCGGGATAATAGGCCAGGTCGGTATCGGCGTCGCCCTGCACCACCGAAAGGCCGCGCGCGACGGCGGCGGCGACGTTGGACCCGTCGATCTCCAGTCCCCGTGCGTCCGCCCCCGCCCGGTCGCGCAGCACCGCCATCAGCGCCCCGTCGCCGCAGCCCACGTCCAGCACACGCGCGCCCGGCCGCACCGTCCGCGCGATCAGGGCAAGGTCGGGCCGCAGGTCGCTCATGCCCGCCCACCCTTCAGGAAGCCGTCCACCACCCGGTTGAGTTCGGGACATTCGAGCAGGAAGGCGTCATGGCCGAACGGGCTGGACAGTTCGACGAAGCTCGCCTGCGCGCCGCCTGCGTTCAGCGCATGGACGATGATCCGCGATTCGGCGGTGGGATAAAGCCAGTCCGTGTCGAAACTGACGAGACAGAAGCGTGCCTTGCTCCGCGCGAAGGCCATCGCCAGCGACCCGCCATGATCCTCGGCTATGTCATAATAATCCATCGCGCGGGTGATATAGAGATAGGAGTTGGCGTCGAACCGCTCGACGAAGCTCAACCCCTGGTGGCGCAGATAGGATTCCACCTGAAAATCCGCGTCGAAGCCGAACGTTTTCGCCGACCGTCCCTGCAACCGCCGGCCGAATTTCTCGGTCAGGCCGGCTTCGGACAGATAGGTGATGTGCGCGGCCATGCGGGCGACGGCGAGGCCCGCGCTCGGCACCTGCCCGTCGGCATAATAGTCGCCCCCGCGCCAGTGGGGATCGGCCATGATCGCCTGCCGCCCCACCTCATGAAAGGCGATATTCTGGGCACTGTGCCGCGCCGTGGACGCGATGACGACGCAGCTTTCCACGCGATCGGGAAACAGCGTCGGCCAGGTCAGCGCCTGCATCCCCCCCATCGACCCGCCAATCACCGCCGACAGGCGATCGACGCCCAGATGATCGAGCAGTGCCGCCTGCGCGCGCACCATGTCGGCGATGGTCAGCACCGGGAAGCGCATGGCATAAGGTTCGCCGGTCGCGGGGTCTATGCTCGCGGGGCCGGACGATCCCATGCAGCTGCCGATGACGTTGGAGCAGATGATGAAGTGACGGTCGGGATCGACCGGCTTTCCCTCCCCCACCAGCCGCCACCACCAGCCGGGCTTGCCGGTCACCGGATGATCGGACGCGACATATTGGTCGCCGGTCAGCGCATGGCAGATCAGGATGACGTTGGACCGGTCCGCATTCATCGCGCCATAGGTTTCATAGGCGATGTCGACCGGCCCGAGCGTCGCCCCGCTCGCCAGCCGCAGCGGTCCTGCAAGCCGCGCCTGCCGCCTCAGGCCGAACCGGCTGTCGTCGCTGATGGGGATGCTGGCCATGGTCCGGCGGGGCTAGGACCGCCGCCCGCGCCTGTCAATCTGGCCGAAACAAACTGGCGCGATCGCCGCCCGCCCCCTAGAGGCACGGCATGACAGACGCCCTGCCCCCGATCGTCGCCTATGGCCATCTCAATCCCTATCTGGAGGGGGAGCTGGCGCGCCGTTTCACCGTTCATGCCGTTGCGGCGGATGCGGACCTGAGCGCCCTGTCGCCCTCCGTGCGGGCCGCGCGGGCGCTGGTCAGCTTCGGGTCGGTGGGCGCGTCGGCGGCGGTGATGGACGCGCTGCCCGCGCTGGAGCTGATCGCACTGTTTTCGGTGGGCTATGACAAGGTCGATGTCGACCACGCGCAGGCGAAGGGCATCCGCCTGACCAACACGCCCGACGTGCTGACCGACGACGTCGCCGACCTCGCCGTCGGCCTGCTCCACGCCACGGTGCGCAACATGGTCGCCAACGACCGGATGGTGCGGACGGGCGAGTGGGCGCGCGGCGTGAAACCCGCCCTCTCCCGCCGGGTCACGGGATCGCGGATCGGCATATTGGGGCTGGGCCGGATCGGCCGCGCCATCGCGGCACGGCTGGAGCCTGTCGCGGGCGAAATCCTCTACCATAATCGGCGGAAAGCGGCGGACGCGCCCTATCGCTACGTCGCCGACCGGCTCGACTTCGCGCGCCAGTGCGACGCGATCATCGTCGCGACCTCCGGCGGGCCGGAAGCGGCGCGTCTGGTGGACGCTCCGATGCTGGACGCGCTGGGGCCGGACGGAGTGATCGTCAACATCAGCCGGGGCAGCGTGATCGACGAGGAGGCGCTGGTCGCCGCTCTGGCGGAGGGGCGCATCGCCGGCGCGGGCCTCGACGTGTTCGCGAACGAGCCGCATGTGCCGGACGCGCTGCGGACGATGGATCAGGTGGTGCTGCAACCCCATCAGGGCAGCGCCACCATCCACAGCCGCCGGGCGATGGCGGACCTGGTTCTCGCCAATCTCGACGCCTGGTTTGCTGGAGAGCCGCTGCTGACGCCGGTGGTCTGAGAAGCCTATTGCGCCGGCAGGGCGATCATCGAAATCTGCCGGCCATAATCGGCCTCGCCCCGGTGGCAGGAACGGCGATAGCTGTAGAAGCGGTCGGGCTGGCTGTATGTATCCTCGTCCAGCATCGCGATCCGCCCGATCCCGGCGGCGGCGAGGCGCGCGGCGACATAGGCGGCGATGTCGAACTGGAGATGCCCGGCGCGGCCAGGAGTAAAGAAGCGATCGTTGGCCGCGTCCTGACCGGTGAAACGGATCGCGAAATCCTCGGTCACCTCATAGGAGGCGCGGCCGATGCACGGTCCGATGGCGCAGGCGATGCGGGAGACGTCCGCGCCCAGCGCCGTCATCGCCGCGATCGTCGCATCGGTGACGCCGGCAATGGCCCCCTTCCATCCGGCATGGGCGGCTCCCACCACGCCGGCCTCTGCGTCGGCGAACAGCACCGGCACGCAGTCGGCAGTCAAAATGCCCAGCACCAGCCCCGGCCGGTCCGTCACCATTGCGTCGGCAGCGGGGCGGGCATCCTCCGCGATCGGCGCGGTCACGGTGACGACGTCGGCCGAATGAACCTGATGCACCGTCACGAGCGCCGCGCCGGGCAGCAGCGCGTCGCGCGCGAGGTCCCGATTGCGCCGCACCGCGTCGCGCTCGTCCGCCGATCCCAGACCGACATTGAGGCCGGCATGAACGCCCGTCGACACCCCGCCGCGCCGCCCGGCAAAGCCATGCGGCACCCCGGCCAGCAGGTCGCTCCGCAGCAATTCGATCATCTATCGTCCTTTTCTCATCGCCCGTGCGCCCGAACGGGCATGTCATGGCCGCGCAACATACTTGCGCGTGGCGGATTAGGCGATAGTCTCCCGTCTCATAGCGCAAAGGGGACGGGCAGACTGGCCGTCCGCGCACGCAAATGAGCATAAAGGGCATCATTCATGATTTTCGGGCGCGTTAAGCCTCTCGACGCCATATTGGCGACGGCCGAGAAGAAATCGCTGCACCGGTCGCTGGGCGCGTTCCAGCTGACCATGCTGGGCATTGGCGCCGTCATCGGCACCGGCATCTTCGTGCTGACGGCGGAGGCGGCGCAAAAGGCCGGGCCGGGCATGATGCTGTCTTTCGTCATCGCCGGCTTCGTCTGCGCGGTGGCGGCGCTCTGCTACGCAGAAATGGCCGCGATGGTGCCGGTGTCCGGCTCCGCCTACACCTACAGCTATGCCGTGATGGGCGAACTCATCGCCTGGATGGTCGGCTGGGCGCTGATCCTCGAATATGCGGTGGCGGCGGGCGCGGTGTCGGTCGGCTGGTCGGGCTATGTGGTCGGACTTATCGAACATACCGCCGGGATCGACATACCGGACCTGCTGACCCGTGGCCCGTTCGACGGCGGCATGGTCAACCTGCCCGCGATGCTGATCGCGTCGCTGGTCACCTGGCTGCTGGTCATCGGCACGAAGGAAAGCGCCACCGTCAACGCCATCCTGGTCGCGATCAAGGTGTCGGCGCTGACCCTGTTCATCGTCCTGTCGGTGCCGGTCATGAACATGGACGGCTTCACCCCCTTCGCCCCGCTCGGCTTTTCGGGCATTTCGGCGGCCGCCGCCTCGATCTTCTTCGCCTATGTCGGCTTCGACGCCGTTTCCACCGCCGCGGAGGAAACCAAGAACCCGCAGCGCAACATGCCGATCGGCCTTATCGGCTCTCTCGGCATCTGCACCATCTTCTACATGCTGGTCGCGGCGGGTGTGATCGGCACGGTCGGCGCGCAGCCGGTGTTCGGTCCGGGCGGCGAGGCGCTCGCCCCCGGCTCGGCCGCCCTGTCGCAGCAATGCGCCGCGCTGGCCGCCGCCGGCACTGAAGCCGTCACCTGCTCGAAGGAGGCGCTGGCCTGGACGCTGCGCGAAATCGGCTGGCCGCAGATCGGCAACCTGCTCGGCCTCGCCGCCGGCCTCGCCCTGCCTTCGGTCATCCTGATGATGATGTTCGGCCAGACCCGCATCTTCTTCGTCATGAGCCGCGACGGGCTGCTGCCCGCCATGTTCTCGAAGGTGCATCCGACCTACAAGACGCCTCATGTCATCACCATCCTGACCGGCATCTTCGTCGCCCTGTTCGCCGCCTTCTTCCCCGTCGGCATCCTGGCGGACATCTCCAACTCCGGCACGCTCTTCGCCTTCGCTGCGGTGTCGATCGCGGTGATGGTGCTGCGCAGGACCGATGCGGGCCGCGCCCGCCCGTTCCGCACGCCGGCGATCAACATCACCGCGCCGATCGCGATTCTGGGCTGCATCTATCTGTTCATCAGCCTGGGCACCGAAACCAAGCTGATGTTCGTCGGCTGGGCAGCGGTCGGCCTTGTCGTCTACTTCGCCTACAGCCGCAGCCGCAGCCATGTCGGGCGCGGCATCGTGGATGTGGCGGAGGAGGATGCGGGTATCCCTCCACTTCCGGTGCCGCCGCTGCCGGGCGCGCCCACGCCGGGCGGCAAGGACGCCTGACCGGGCGCACAGAGAGGGGCGGGAAACCGCCCCTTTTCTTTCGGCTCAGTGGAAATCGATCTCCGCGTCGCGCAAGGCGGCATGGTTGGGCCGGGTGAACAGCCTGCCCCGCTCGGCCCAGATCACGATCAGGAAGGACAGCGTGCCAAATGTCAGCAGCCCGATCGTGAAGGGCAGCGTCGTCCCGTCGAAGGCGCGACCGATGACGCTGCCCAGCGTCGCCGACAGGGCGGTTGTCAGGAACGCCTGAAAAGACGATGCCGCGCCGGCGCCCTTGTGGAACGGCTCCATCGAAATGGCGCTGAAATTCGATGCGGTGAAGGCCACCGTCATCATCGTCATCCCCTGAAGCACCATGAAGGTCGCCAGCGTCTCGAGGCCGCTCAGGATCACCGCCAGGTGGACGGCGGCGATCAGGATGAAGGCGATCAGCGCGCTCTGGCTCATCCGCCGTGCGCCGAACCGCGACACGAGGCGGCTGTTGACCAGGCTGCCCACCCCCATGCAGCCGGCGATGCTGGCAAAGCCGATCGGGAAGATCGCCCGCGCGTCGAACACGTCGAAGAAAATCTGCTGCACCGACAGGATGAAGCCGATGAGACCGCTCATCACCACCCCGCTTGCCAGCATATAGCCGATCGAACTGCGCGTGCGCATCACCATCCCCACCGTGTGCAGCAGCGCGGCCGGCGTGATGCGGACCCGGTTTTCGGGCTTCAGCGTCTCGGGCAGGCGCACCAGCATCCAGACGAGGATCAGGCTGGCCAGGATCACCAGCACCCAGAAGATCCAGCGCCACGGGGCGAACCACAGGATCGCCTGGCCGAAGCTGGGCGCCATCACCGGGATCAGCATGAACACGGCGAAGATCAGCGACATAACCCGCGCCATCGCGTCGCCGTGGAACCGATCGCGGATGATGCCGACGGTGATCACCCGGCTCGCGCCCGCGAAGAAGCCGGCGCTTGTCCGGCCGATCAGCATCATCGCAAAGCTCTGCGCGCTGGCGCAGGCGACGGACGACAGGATGAACAGCACCATCGCGCCGCCCAGAACCTTTTTCCGTCCGAACCGGTCGGACAGCACCCCGAACAGCAGCGCCCCCACGCCCAGCCCCATGAAATAGACGCTGATGATGAGCTGCCGGTCATTGGGGTGCGGAATCGCGAGCGCGCGACCGATGTCCGGCAAGGCGGGCAGCATGGGGTCGATCGACAGCGCGTTCATCGCCATCAAGCAGGCGCACAACAGCACGAACTCGCGAAACTGGATGTCGCGCGGCGCGGCGGAGGAAGCGGGCAAGTCGGTCATGGCGGCGGCTATGCGGGCAACGGCCCTATTATGCCAGTCCCAATCCGCTACGGATCAGCGGCAAACGCCTCTCTCTTCAACCTCAGTGAACCTGACAGCCGCGTGGCAAAGATCGCGTTAACCATTTTTTATCGCTTCCCGGTCCAACCTGGCTCCCGTGGAAAAGGGGGTTCAATCCATTGAGCTAGGACAGGAACAGGGGAAGTCGTCATGGGTAACAGCTACAAGAGCGCAGAATTTCTGATGGCCGCCCGCCTGGCGCGCAGCGCGCAGGCATCGGCGGATGAATGTTTCGACCTTGGCATGGCCTATTGCTGCGGCGATGGCGGGATGCCGATCGATCTGGTCGAGGCGCACAAATGGTTCAACCTCGCGGCGCTGCGCGGCAAGGATGAAGGCCAGGCGATGCGCGCCGAGATCGCCGGGGAAATGACCGCCCGCGAAATCGCCGAAGCGCAGCGCGCCGCCCGCGCCATGCTCGCCACGACGCAGCTTCGCGCCGTCTAAAGCGCTCAGCCGTCCTTCTTGAAGGGCGTTCGCCCGGTCAGCCAGTCGCGGTCCTGCCGCACACTCGCCCGTTCCTGATCCAGGAACTCGGCCACTGCCCGGCGAAACCCGTCATGCGGGATATAGTGCGCCGACCATGTCGGTTCGGGCGCATAGCCGCGCGCCAGCTTGTGCCCGCCCTGCGCCCCGGCTTCGACCTTGTGCATCCCGCGCGCGATGGCGACGTCGATCGCCTGATAATAGCATAGCTCGAAATGCAGGTTGGGCACGTCCTGCGTCGCGCCCCAGTATCGGCCATAAAGCGTGTCCGCGCCGATCAGGTTCAGCGCGCCCGCGATCGCCCTCCCCTCGCGCAGCGCCAGGATCAGCAGCACCCGGTCCGCCATCATCTCGCCCAGCAGCGAAAAGAAGGCGCGGGTCAGATAAGGGCGCCCCCATTTGCGCGCGCCGGTATCCTGATAGAATTGCCAGAATATGTCCCAATGCGCTTCGGTCAGGTCGCTTCCCGTCAGGTGAACGACCTCCAGCCGCTCCACCGCGCGCCGCCGTTCTTTGCGGATGTTCTTGCGCTTCTCGCTCGACAGGTCGGCCAGGAAATCCTCGAAACTGCCATAGCCGCGATTGGTCCAGTGGAATTGGCTATCCTCGCGAATGAGCCAGCCTGCCGCCTCGAACAGCGGCACCTGCTCGGGCGCGATGAAGGTCGCGTGGGCGGACGAGAGGCCGTGGCGCTCGACCAGCGTCTCGATCCCCGCGATCAGCGCCGGAGCGAGGGCGGGATCGCGCAGCAGCAGGCGGGGACCGGGCACCGGGGAGAAGGGCGCGGCGACCTGCACCTTGGGATAATATCGTCCGCCCGCCCGCGTCCAGGCGTCGGCCCAGCCATGATCGAACACATATTCGCCCTGGCTGTGGCTTTTGCCGTAAGCGGGCGCGGCGGCGGCGATGCGGCCGTCCCGGCCATCGATGACGATGGGGAGCGGCTGCCAGCCGCTGTTCCCGCCCACGCTGCCCGATCGTTCGAGCGCGACGAGAAAATCCCAGCTGACGAAAGGATTTGCCGCGCCGGCGCAGGCGTCCCATTCCGCCCGGTCGAAATCGGCGACGCCCGACCCGATCCGCGCCGTCACCTCATCCACGCGCCACCTCGAAGATGATCTGATCCGCATGGGCAGCGGCGCGCGCGCGCTCGTCCTGGCTGCGCACGGTCCAGCTCAGCACGGGCAGGCCTGCGGCGCGGGCGCGGGTGGAAAAGCGGGTGGGGAGGTCACGGATGTCACAGGCGACAAAATCGGGTTTCGCCCGCCAAAGCGCAAGGGCGCGTTCGATCGCGCCGCGCCATCGCCCCTTGCCCTGCTGCGTCACGACCAGGCCGCGAAGCTGTCTCGGTCGCTGTCGCGCGAACCAGCGGACCGCGTACGGATTGAAGGACATGACCGCCACCGGCGCGTCCGGCCATGGGTCAAGGTCTCGCGCCACCGCCGCGCAGACCGGCGCGACATGGCGGTCGTCGGCCTTGATCTCGACCAGCAATGGCACCTGCCCGTTGCAGTGGGCCAGCAGCGCCGACAGGCGGGGAATGGCCCCGCCATCGGGCAGCCGGGCGGCGTCCAGCGTTGCGGCGTCCAGCATCGCGACCCGATCGGGCCGCCCGACCATGCGGGCAAGCGCCGCGTCATGAAAGACGAAGGCCACGCCATCGCGGCTTGCCCGCACGTCGCATTCGATGCCCAAGCCTGCGGCGATGGCGGCGTCGAAAGCCGCCATCCCGTTTTCGCTGCGCCCTCCCCCATGCAGCCCGCGATGGGCGAAGGGCCGGTCGGTCAGCCAATCGGGCCGGCGGGACGACAGGGCCAAGGCGTCAACCCTGCGGGCGCACCGCCACCACCGCGTCGATCTCCACCACCGCGCCCAGCGGCAGCACGGGCACGCCCACGGCGCTGCGCGCATGTTTGCCGGCCTCACCGAAAATCTCGACCATCAGTTCCGACGCGCCGTTCGCGACCTTGGGCTGATCGGTGAAGGTGGCCGCGCTGCTGATGAAGGCGCCCAGCTTCACGATCCGCTCCACCCGGTCGAGCGACCCCAGCGCCGCCTTCATCTGCGCGATGAGGTTGAGACCGCACACCCGCGCGGCGGCGACGCCGTAATCGAGGTCGCGATCCTCGCCCAGCCGCCCGGTCATCAGGCCGTCGGGCGCGAGCGCGATCTGCCCGCTGATGTGGAGCAGGCCGTTCACCTCGACCGTGGGGACATAGGCGGCGACCGGCGCGGCGGCCTGCGGCAGGGTGATGCCGAGCTGCGCGATGCGGGCTTCGATGCTCATGAGGACACTCCTTCTCTAACGGGCATGTCGATGGGGGCCGGTCCTTCCGCAAGCCGCTCCCTGATCCAGTGTTCGGCCTGCGCCCAGCGGTCGATGCGCGCGTGGGCGAAGGGCGCGGCGGGTGTGTGCGCGGCGATTTCCGGTTCGCCCACCAGATGCAGCCGCCATACGCCCGGCGCATGGGTCGCGACCGAATGATGATGTTCGGCCAGATCGTCGATGAACAGCGCGACGCTCGGCGCGCGGGCGGCGACGATCTCGGCGAGCGGCCGGCCCTTGCCCCCCTGATTCCAGTGAACCGGCAGGTGCAGTCCATGCGTCGCCAGCTGCGCCGCGCGCGCCTGCTGGTGCCGCTGCGTAATATTGGTCAGCACCTCGATGTCGGCGACATTCGACAGGCGGTGCAGCGCCTCTATCGCACCGGCGATCGGCGTCTGGCGGTGCATCTCCGTCTCGAAAAAGCCCAGCAGCAGCTCCCACACCAGCGCCCGCTCCAGCGGCTCGCCGCTGTCCTTGTGCCGCAGCGCCTCTGCAAAGCCGCGCTCGGTCATGTCGAAATGGACGGCGTGGACCTCGTCCAGCCACGCCCGGAACGGCACGACCATGTGCAGCAGCACCTCGTCGCAATCAGTGATGATGAGGGGGCGGGTCATCGGCGCAAGTGCTCCCCGGCCGCGATCAGGTCGACAGGCGCGACGCCGATCGCTTCAGCGCAGGCGACAAGGTCCGGCTCGTGATCGGCCAGAAACGCGAGCACCGCGCCCAGGACGGCGGGGTCGGCAACCCCGGCGCGCAGCATGTCCACATCCAGCCCGGTCAGCGCCAGCAACCGGTCGGCCCGCGCGCCGTCGCTCAGCGTCCAGCCCAGCGCCATCAGCGCCAGCGTGGCCGCGTCCGGGCTGCTATCCTGCTTGCGATTTTCGGGCGTGGGGCGCATGGTTGCTTTCGAATTAGGCGGCTGGCGGGGGCGCTCCGACAAGCTTTATCGAAACGCGGGTGACTGGTGGCAAAGCGCGTGCTCGTTGTCGAGGACAACGAACTCAATCTCAAACTTTTTTGCGACCTGCTGCGGGCGCACGGGCATGAGGTGCTGCCCCTGCGCGACGGGCGCGACGTGCTGGGGCAGGCGCGCGACTTCCTGCCCGATCTCGTCATCACCGACATCCATCTGCCCCATGTCAGCGGCCTCGACCTCATCCTGTCTCTGAAGGCCGACCCGGCGCTGTCGCCGGTGCCGATCATGGCGGTCACCGCCTATGCCGGCCAGGGTGACGAGGAGCGGATTCGCGCCGCCGGGGCGCAGGCCTATGTGTCCAAGCCGATCTCGGTCCTGCGCTTCGTCGAGCAGGTCAACGCGCTTCTGTAAGCACGTCACCCGATTGTCACGCCGCTTTCATCAGCCTGCCTTCATTCAGCAGCCTTGCCGTCACCCCCTTCTGCCAACCGCTGCACCCATGGCGCGGCGCCCCGCCGACAGCCTGGACCACAGGGGTAGAAATTCCATGTCTCATCTGACCGACGAGGCGCGCGCGCCCTATCGCGACGCGCAACCGACCATCGAACTGGGCGACAACAGCCTGGAAGCCATCATCGCCGCCAATCCCGGCCGCCGCTCCGTGCTCAAGAACGGCCTCATCGGCCTGTCGATGCTGCCGCTGATGGGGTCGCTGGCCGCGTGCGGCGAGGATGGCGACGGTTCCAGCCCGACGCCGACCCCCACGCCCACCCCCGCGCCCGCTCCCAGCTACGCGATCAGCTTCGCGTCGGTCGCGATCAACACCAACGACACGGTGACGGTGCCGGCGGGCTATACCGTGGACGTGGTGCTCAAGGCCGGCGACCTTGTCGAAGCCGGCACCGCCTACGCGCCGGGCAGCTTCCCCACCAGCGTCAGCCAGACGGCGGCCTGGGCCGGCGGCAACCATGACGGCATGGAATATTTCGAACTGTCGGGCACCGATCCGAATTCGGGCGGCCTGCTCGCGATCAACCACGAACTGCCCGATTACAACATCCTGTTCGCCAGCGCGTCCTACAATGCCGCCACGGCGACGCAGGCGCAAAAGGAGATCGCGCTGTCGGCGGTCGGCATCAGCGTCGTCGAAGTCGCCAAGGGCGCCGACGGCAAGTTCGCGGTCAAGGCCGGCTCCAAATATAACAAGCGCTACAGCGGCAACACCGACTATCGCGTCGGCGGTCCTGCCGCAGGCGTCATCGGCACGACGATCCGGGGCATGTTGAACAACTGCGCGTCGGGCCGCACCCCCTGGGGCACCTACCTCACCTGCGAGGAGACGACGAACAACTATCTCGACCCCACCCGCGCCGCCAACGGCTATGGCTGGGTGGTCGAGATCGACCCCTATCAGGAACTCGCGCCCGCGACCAAGCGCACGGCGATGGGCCGCTTCAGCCACGAAAATGTCGCCCACATGACCGACGCCAACAATCGTGTCGCCTTCTACATGGGGGACGATTCGACGCCGGGCTGCATCTACAAGTTCGTCCCGGATCAGGCGTTCAGCACGACCAACCGCGCCGCCAACTCCAATCTGCTCGACTATGGCACCCTCTACGTCGCGCGCTTCAACGCGGACGGCACGGGCGTCTGGCGCGCGCTGGTGCAGGGACAGAACGGCCTCGTCGTCGGCGCGTCCGATCCGGGCAATGTCAGCCAGTCGGTGACGCCGCCCGCGCCCGCCACGGTGAATTTCGCCACCCAGTCCGACGTCCTCATCAACACGGCGTCGGCCGCGCGCGTTGCCGGCGGCACGATCATGGACCGGCCGGAATGGATCACGGTCGCGCCGAACCGGCAGGCGATTTTCGTCACCCTGACCAACAACAGCGGCCGCCGCGTCACCGACAATCCCAACCCGCGCGTCACCAACCTGCACGGCCATATCCTGAAATTCCGGGAAAACAGCGATTCGCCGCTGGCGACCGGCTTCACCTGGGAAGTCTTCCTGCTGGCCGGCAACCCTTCGCTTGCCGAAGCCAACCTCAAGGGCAATATCAGCGGCGATTATTTCTCAAGCCCCGATGGCCTGCGCATCGACCCGCAGGGCCGGCTGTGGGTGCAGACCGACCACAATATCACCGGCAATGCCGGGACGCTCAATGGCGCGGCGGTCAACATGGTGCAGGCGTTCGGCAACAACTCCATGTATTATGTCGACCAATCGACGAAGGCGTCCAAGCGCTTCCTGGTCGGCCCTACCGGATGCGAGATCACCGGCATCGCCTACACGCCGGACCTCAAGAGCTTCTTCATCAACATCCAGCATCCCGAAGGCAACTGGCCGGTGGCGGGCCAGCCGCCGCGGTCGTCCACCATCGTGGTGCGCCGCACGGACGGACAGCCCGTCGGCAACTGACCGAACCGGCAGGAGCGAGAGGGGGGGGGCGTCCGCCGGGACGCTCCCCCTTTTTCATGCGCGGGATGCGACGGGGCGTTCAGCCGTCAACAGCAAAAGGCCCGCTCCCTTGCAGGGCGGGCCTTTTGCTTCTCGGGAAAACCGATCAGGCGCGCGGGCGGATAACCCGCCGCGGCTTACTTGATCTTGGCTTCCTTGAACTCGACATGCTTGCGCGCTACCGGATCGTACTTGCGGAAGCTCAGCTTCTCGGTCTTGGTGCGCGGATTCTTCTTGGTGACGTAGAAAAAGCCAGTGTCAGCCGAGCTGACGAGGCGGATCTTGACGGTTGCCGGCTTGGCCATGGCCCTGTTCCCTGGTCGAAATTGCGTAAAAGGAAAAGCGGCCCAAACGCAGGCCGCCCCGTTTCAGCGGTCGCCCATGGTCCAGATTCGCCGCCCTGTCAAGGCGGAGCGCGCGACCGCGGCAGGCTTTACGCGCCTTTAACCAGCCCACGCGCATGGTTGCGCCAAGGCACGAACCGGGAGGACTTCCCCCATGCGACATGACCCACGACTGGCCATATCGGCCGATCTCCTCCGCCGGATCGACGGCCTGGCGGGCGAGCGGGGCCACTGGTCGGTGCCGCGCCTGCACGACGAACTGGACCAGATCCGCCATCTTGCCGGCACCTTCGGTTTCGACGCGGTGGAAAGCCTTGCCGGCACGCTCGAATCGGCGCTGTCGCTGCACGGCATGGAGCCGGTGATGCTTTGCTATCTCGACCGGATGCGCGATGCCGTGGGCAGCGCGATGCCGCCGATGCCCGTCCTGGCGCGCCCGGCTGCGCCCGTCGTCGCCCTGCGCGCCTGACCCCCGGATCGCATGGACGCGCTGCTGCTCGCCCTGCTCGGCTGCCTTGCGGGCGAGCTTGGCGACAAGAGCCAGCTGCTCGTGCTGGCGCTTGCCACCCGCTATGATCGCAACGGCGCGCTGATCGCCGGCATCGTCGCCGCCGCGATCGCCAACGCCGCCGTTTCGGCGGCAGCAGGCGCATGGATCGGGCCGATGATGGGACCGGACGCGCGGCTGCTGTTCCTGGCCCTCTCGGTGCTGTTCCTGGGCGCGGGGATGGTCTGGCGCGTGTCGCCGCCCGATCCGCTCTCCGGCTGGCCGACCGGCGCGTTCCTCACTTCCGCGCTCGGCCTCTTCATCCTGGGCTTTGGCGATGGGCCGCAATTCCTGATCCTGGGCATCACCGTGCGCACCGGCGATCCGGTGCTGGCGGGCGTGGGCGGCGCGATCGGCGTCATCGCCGCGCTGGTGCCGGTGGTGCTGTTGCGGGAACGGCTGCTGGCGCTGCCGCTCCGCATCCTGCGTGGCGCGGCGGGCGGCGTCCTGATCCTGGCCGGCGCGCTGCTCGGCCTGTCCACCACCAGCCTGTTCTGATCGACCCTGTCCATGAGGGTCATGGACAGAAATCATGGCACCAACTGCCGCGACGATCATTATAGGTGCGAAATCATTCCGGCAAACAGGAGCCTTTCATGACCGCGCCCGATTTGAAGACACCGACCGACCTCAAGAGCAACGCGACCAAGACGGTGGCCGATGCGCTGAACGGCGCGCTGGCGGACAGCTATGCGCTGTACCTCAAGACCAAGAATTTCCACTGGCATGTGTCCGGCCCGCATTTCCGCGACTATCACCTGATGTTCGATGAACAGGCGGCGGAAATTCTCGCCGTGACCGACCTCATCGCCGAGCGCGTGCGCAAGACCGGCAACACCACGCTGCGCTCCATCGGCGACATCGCCCGGCGGCAAACCGTGAAGGACAATGACGCCGAGTTCGTCAGCCCGGCCGACATGCTGAAGGAATTGCGCGACGACAATCTGGCGCTAGTCGAAACCTTCCGCGCGGTGAAGGCCGCCGCCACCGAGGCCGGCGACAATGCGACCGAGGGCATCGTGGACGACTGGACCGACCAGGCCGAACAACGCGCCTGGTTCCTGTTCGAGGCCGCGCGAGGGGCATGATGTCCTCCACCCCCGTTCAGTTCGAGCAGCTTCGAGCGAAGTCGAGAAGCGTCCGTCGAGAACGGTTCTCGACAAGCTCGAACCGAACGGAGGTGGATCAGTCGTCCGCCACCGCCGCGACCCCGACGATCTCCACCGCATCCGCCTTCCCACCGAAATCCACCCGCTCGCCCGGCTCCGCATCCATTATCGCGCGGGCGAGGGGCGAGGTGAAGCTGATGCGCCCCTCATTGGGGTCGGCCTCGTCGTCGCCGACGATCACCACGGTCTTTTCCCGCCCGTTCAGCCGATAGGTCACCCGAGTTCCGAACGCGACCGCCTCGCCGCCGGGCACCGGCCGCAATTCCGCCGTCGCCAGCCGCGTGCGCCAGTAGCGCAGCAGCCGCTTATGCTTCTTAGCGGCCTCCTCCTCCATGGCGGACGTGTCGATCGCCTCCAGCGCCGCGACCGTCTCCCGCGTCAGCCGCAACCCCCGCGCCGTCACCCAGTTCGGGCCGGGCGGGATCGGCAGCTCGAATTTCGGCTCCATATGCTCGTCGTCGCTCTCCCGACGAAAGGCGACGCTCACTTCGCATCCTCATCAAACAGCCCGGCCAGCTGTTCGACCATCGTGCCGCCCAGCTGCTCGGCGTCCATGATCGTCACGGCGCGACGATAGTAGCGCGTCACGTCATGGCCGATGCCGATCGCGACCAGCTGAACCGGCGACCGGTTCTCGATCCAGTCGATCACCTGCCGCAGATGCCGCTCCAGATAGGTGCCGCTGTTGACCGAGAGCGTCGAATCATCGACCGGCGCGCCGTCGGAAATCACCATCAGGATGCGCCGCTCCTCCGGCCGCGCGATCAGTCGCGCGTGCGCCCACAGCAGCGCTTCGCCGTCGATATTCTCCTTGAGCAGCCCTTCGCGCATCATCAGGCCGAGATTCTTGCGCGCCCGCCGCCACGGGTCGTCCGCCTTCTTGTAGACGATATGGCGCAGGTCGTTCAAACGCCCCGGCATCGGCGGTCGGCCGGCGGCCAGCCATTGCTCACGCGCCTGGCCGCCCTTCCACGCCCGTGTGGTGAAGCCCAATATCTCGGTCTTGACCCCGCACCGCTCCAGCGTGCGCGCCATGATGTCGGCGCTGATCGCCGCGATGCTGATCGGACGGCCGCGCATCGACCCCGAATTGTCGATCAGCAACGTGACCACCGTATCGCGAAACTCGGTGTCCCGCTCGATCTTGTAGCTGAGCGAACGGGTGGGATCAATGACGATCCGCGCCAGCCGCGCCGCGTCGAGCAGCCCTTCCTCCTGATCGAAATCCCAGGACCGCGACTGCTGCGCCATCAGCCGGCGCTGGAGCCGGTTGGCGAGCTTTGTCACCGCGCCCTGAAGGCTCACCAGCTGCTGGTCGAGAAAGCCGCGCAGCCGCGCCAGCTCATCCTCGTCGCACAGCTCATCCGGCGACACGACCTCATCGAACTTCGTCGTATAGGCTTTGTAGTCGAAGCCGGGCGGCAGGTCGGAGACCGGCCGATTGGGGCGCGTGGGCATCATGCCCTCCTCGCCCATATCGTCGGCGCCCTCGTCGCTGTCGGCGTCGAACTCGTCGCTATAGTCGGTTTCGCCCTCTTCCGCGTCGCCGCCCTGATCTTCTGCGCGCGCCTCGGCGTTCATGTCGCTGTCGCCGGCGTCCTCCTGCCCCGACTCGCCCTCTTCCTGCTGATCTTCCTGATCTTCGCCTTCGTCCTGGCTTTCCGGCTCCTCCGTGTCGGGCGGCACGTCGGCGTCGATCAGCTGGAGATGCTCCAGCATCGCGGTCGTCAGCTTCTGGAAGGCACGCTGGTCGTCAATCGCAAGGGCAAGCGCATCGAGATCGCCGCCGGCCTTGTCCTCGATCCACTCATCGACCATGGCGACGCCGGGCGCGGCCTCCTTCGGGATGGCCTGGCCCGTCAGCCGCTCGCGCACCTTCAATGCCAGCGCGGTGGAGAGCGGCACCTCGTCCGCCGAACGCGCACGGCGGATGGCATCGGACTTGAGCCGCAGCGCCAGCGCATGGTTGAGGTTTGCGCGCACGCCCGCCATGGAGCGCGACCCGATCGCCTCCACCCGCGCCTGCTCGACCGCGTCGAACACCGCGCGCGCGACCGCCTCGCCCGGGGCGGTGGCGGCATGGACGCGCGGATCATGATGGCGCAGTTTCAGCGCCGAAGCGTCCGCGAATCCGCGCGCCAGCGCCACCTGGTCGGCGGGCAGGGTACGGCCAGGGGTCGGCACCTTGATCGCCTTGCCCGCCGCATGGGGCGCATCGGCGGTGAAGCCCACCTCCACCTCCACGTCGCGGGTGATCGCCCGCGCGGCACCGGACAGCACGTCCTTGAACGCATCGATGGGCGAGCGTTCGGTCACGGCCGCTCGGAATCGCCGACGCGCGGCACGGCGACCGTCTCGATCTGCGTCTCCACCTCGCTCATCAGCTTGTGGACCGGGCATTTGGCGGCGACGGCGATCAGCCTGTCATGCTGTTCGTCGGTCAGCGGGCCGGTGAGCGCGATGCGTGTGGTGAGACGATAGACTCCCTGCCGTTCCCGGCTGCTGTCGCGGACGACGCCCACATGGATGTCCTCCACCGGAATGGCGTTGCGCTGCGCATACCAGAGCATCGTCATCGCCTTGCACGCGCCCAGCGCCGCATCATACAGGTCGTGCGGGTCCGGCCCGGCGTCATGGCCATCGGGCGCGGACATGTCCGCGACGATCTCATGCCCCCGGATGCTGATCCGGTGCGCGGTGCCGCCGGATGGATCGATCCGCTCGACGACGATCATCAGGCGACCCTGTGCGCGACGCTCTCGGGCAAATCCTTGCCGAACACGCGCTGATAATATTCGGCGACCAGCGCCCGCTCCGCCTCGTCGCACTTGTTGAGGAAGGAGAGGCGGAAGGCGAAGCCGACATTCTTGAAGATGAGCGCATTCTGCGCCCAGCTGATGACGGTACGGGGCGACATGACGGTGGAGATGTCGCCGTTGATGAAGCCCTGCCGCGTCAGTTCGGCGACCTTGATCATGTTCTCGACCTCTTTCCGGCCGCCCGCATGATCATATTCGCCCGACTTCGCCAGCACCACCTGCGCCTCGGTCGCAGCGGGGAGGTAATTGAGCGCCACGACGAGGTTCCAGCGGTCCATCTGGCCCTGGTTGATCTGCTGCGTGCCGTGGTAGAGGCCGGTCGTGTCGCCAAGGCCCACCGTGTTGGCGGTCGCAAACAGGCGGAAATGGGGGTTGGGGCGGATCACCCGGTTCTGGTCGAGCAGGGTCATCTTGCCGTCCGTTTCCAGCACCCGCTGAATCACGAACATGACGTCGGGCCGGCCGGCATCATATTCGTCGAACACCAATGCCACCGGCCGCTGGAGCGCCCAGGGCAGCAGCCCCTCGCGGAACTCCGTCACCTGCTGCCCTTCCTTCAGCACGATGGCGTCGCGGCCGACCAGGTCGATGCGGCTGATATGCGCGTCGAGGTTGATGCGGATGCACGGCCATTTCAGGCGAGCGGCGACCTGCTCGATATGGCTCGACTTGCCGGTGCCATGATAGCCCTGCACCATGACGCGGCGATTGTAGGCGAAGCCCGCCAGGATCGCGAGCGTCGTGTCGGGATCGAACACATAGGCGGGGTCGAGGTCCGGCACCCGCTCGTCGGCCTGGCTGAACGCCGGGATCTTCATGTCGACATCGACGCCGAACATCTCGCGGGCGTCCACCTCACGGTCGGGCGCGTCGAGCAGCGTGTCGGCGCGGGCGTCGGGCTGGACGTTGGAAATGTCGGTCATCGGGCACGTCTTCTTTCTGCGAGTCACGTCCGCCCTAAACCATGTCCGAAGGGCGTGTCGATAGAGTGGGGCGACCCGGTGCCCCGATCAAGCCGCCCATTGGGCCAAACTGGCCTCTTCCCCGATGAGCGCCAGCCCATGCGCGATGGACGTCAGCTCGCCCCCGCTCGCCAGCCGCGCTTCGCCGAAGCGGTCGCGGAAGATGCGGCGGATGGCGGGGATCAACGACGACCCGCCGGTCAGGAATATCCGGTCGATGGCCTCTGCGCCGACCCCCGCCCGCGCGAGCGCCTCGTCGACGCATCCCTCGATCTGCGCGATGTCGGGCGCGATCCACGCCTCGAACTGCGCGCGGGACACCGGCTGCTCGATCTCGATGCCGCCGCCCGAAAAGCGGAAGGTCGCCTGTTCCGCGTCGGACAGCGCCCGCTTGAGCGCGCCCACCGCGTCATAGAGCGGATAGCCCAGCTCCTTCTCGATCACCGTGATCATCCGCCCGATCGCCGCCGCATCGGCCGCGCTTTTCTGCAAGCGCGCCAGTTCGTCCGTCGTCCGCCGGTTCCGCATCAGCGCGAGGCGCGACCAGTCGGCGAAGTCGGCGAAATAGCTGCGCGGGATTTCCAGCGCCTTGCCGAAGCTCTGATAGTGCCCACCTTTCCCCAGCATCGGCAGCACCAGATGGTCGAGGATGCGATAGTCGAACCGGTCGCCGGCCAGGCCAATGCCCGCCGATCCCAGCGGCGTCGCCCGCCGCGCCGTCCCCGGCGCCTCGACCCTGACGATCGAAAAGTCCGATGTGCCGCCGCCGAAGTCCGCCACCATCACCGTCGCCGCCTCGGTGAGCCGGCTGGCATAGCTGAAGGCCGCGCCCAGTGGCTCATAGACATAATGGATGTCCGCGCCGAAGCCCGCGAACATCGCATCGTAGCGCCGCCGCGCCAGCGCCTCGTCGGGGCGCGACCCGGCATAGGCGACCGGTCGGCCGACGACGATGCGCTCCGGCCGCCGGTCGAGCGCGCCGCCGGCATGGGCGATCATCCTGTCGAGGAACATCGCGCCCAGTTCCTCGAAGCGGAACCGCTTGTCGAACACGCTGGCGCTCTCGAAGATCGGACTGGCGGCGACGGACTTGAAAGACTGGAGGAAGCGGCTGTCCTCGGGATAGTCCAGATATTCGGCGATCGCCCAGGGGCCGGCCTCATGCGCCATGCCGCCCTTCGCTCCGCTGTCGTGCCAGAAGCAGAGGGCGGAGCGGAACACCGCGCCGGTTGCCCCCGCGCCGGCGAATTCCACCAGCCGCGACTCTCCGCCCGCCGCCAGCGCGACGACGCTGTTGGTCGTGCCGAAATCGAGGCCCAGCGCGCGCGGAATCGACGCCATGGTCATGTCTCCGGTTCGAGGAAGGCCGGGCGCTATGGCAGCGGGGGCCGGGCGGCGCAAGGGATGTGGGCTGTCCTACATGTCCGTGCGGTGGCACATTCTCGCCATGACAGTCCGACGCATGTTGGAAATCAAATGTCCTGCCCGCGCAAGGAAATTTCAGGATTTGCGGGAAATGTGCGAAGTTAAGCGAAAGCGGGAGCCTTGCGCAGATGCTGATAGGCCTCGATCACGCCCTGCAATGCGGCTTCATGGCTGCGGTCGCCGCCATTATGATCGGGATGATATTTGCGCAGCAATTCGGTGTAGCGGCCGCGCAGCGCCTTGCGGTCAGCATCGATCGGCAGCGCCATGACGGCAAGCGCCTTGCGGTCCTCGCCCGACAGGAACTGCCCGTCCTGCCGCATCTGGTTCGCCTCCCGCGCCTTGGCGACGCGCTCGCGGAATTTCGCGCCGATGGCGTCGAGCGGATCCTGGAAGTCGGACCAGCGCGGCGGCGGGCTGGCGGCGTTGGAGGAAAAGGCGCGCGTCTCCCGCTCCCACCCGGCATAGGGACGCTGGGCCGCCGCGATCTCGTCCGGCGACATGCCGGTGAAGAAATTATAGCCCTGGTTGAATTCGCGCACATGGTCCAGGCAGAGCCAGCGCCATTGCGGCCCCTCCCGGTTGGGGCGCGCGCCCTCGAGCGGCGGGGCGCGGAATTCGCCCGGTTCGGCGCAGCCCTCCACCGCGCAGGGGCGGTCGCTTTCCACCCGGCCGTGGAAACGGTTGAAGCGACGGGTCGAGAAAGGATCGGTAGACAAGACGGGCCTGATGCAAGGGACGACAAAGCGCCTATATAGGAACCATGACCCCTGACCTCAAAGGCCCCGTCGCCACCGAAATCGAAGCGCGGCTGCGCGCCGCCCTGTCCCCCGAACAGATCGCCGTCATCGACGACAGCGACAGGCATCGCGGCCATGCCGGCCATGACGGGTCCGGCGAAAGCCACTTCACCGTGGACATCACCTCCCGCCGCTTCATCGGCCAGAGCCGGGTCGCGCGCCAGCGGATGGTGAACGCCGCCCTCGCCGACCTGTTGCGCGACAAGGTCCACGCCCTCGCGATCAAGGCGCGCGCGCCCGGCGAAGCGTGAGACTTTAACGGCAGGCACGGCGTTCCCCGCATGTAACCAACCGAAGGAGTGGACGCCATGGCCTATGACTTCTGGTATTGGCCCAGCATCCCTGGCCGGGGCGAGTTCGTCCGGCTCACGCTGGAGGCGTGCGGCATCCCCTATCGCGACCGCGCGCGGGAGGACGGGGTGGACGCGCTGATCGCCGACATGGGGCGGCACGCGAACGGCCCGGCCTTCGCGCCACCCTATCTTTCGATCGACGGCGCCACCGTGTCGCAGACCGCCAACATCCTGCTCTATCTGTCGGAGCGGCACGATTGCGGCCCCACGGGAATGAAGGCCCGCTACTGGCTGTGCCAGGTGCAGCTGACCATCATGGACATGGTGGCGGAGGCGCATGACGTCCATCACCCGGTCGGCGTCGATCTCTATTATGAAGACCAGAAGGCCGAGGCGCTGCGCCGCGCGCAGGGCTTCCGCACCAACCGCATCCCCAAATATCTCGGCTGGTTCGAGGCGGCGCTCGCGGCCCAGCCCGGCGACTGGCTGGCGGGGTCGCGCTGGAGCCATGCGGACCTCTCGCTCTTTCACCTGCTGGCCGGGCTGCGCTACGCCTTTCCGCTGCGCATGGCGACGCTTGGCGATGCATTTCCGAAACTCTCCGTTGTCCATGACAGGGTTGCAGGCCTGCCCGAATTGCAGGACTATCTGGCCAGCGACCGGCGGTTGCCGTTCAACGAGGACGACATCTTCCGCCACTATCCCAAACTGGATGCCCCCTGATGTCAAACGACCTGATGCCCGACGACCTCATTCTCCAGACGATCACGCCGACCACGCACAATCTCGGCGACTTCCGGGTCCACCGCTCGCTGCCGGTGCGGGAGCGCACGATGGTCGGTCCGTTCATCTTCTTCGACCAGGCCGGGCCGGCGCGGATCGATGCGGGCCATGGCATCGACGTGCGACCGCACCCGCACATCAACCTCGCCACCGTGACCTACATGTATGAAGGCGCGTTCCTGCACCGGGACTCGCTGGGCACCGAGCAGTTGATCGAGCCGGGCGCGGTCAATTTGATGAGCGCAGGCAAGGGGATCGTCCATTCGGAACGCTCCCCCGACGAGGACCGGGTGCGGGAATCGAAGCTGTCCGCGATCCAGACCTGGCTGGCCCTGCCGGACGCTCAGGAGGAAATGGACCCCGCTTTCGAACATGTGTCGGAAGGCGGACTGCCGGTCATCGAGGACAGGGGCGCGCGGGCGCGGGTCATCATGGGATCGCTGTGGGGCGAAACTTCGCCGGTCACCACCTACGCCCACACCATCTATGCCGATATACAGCTGATGCCCGGCGGCCGCATCGCCATCGATCCCTCCGCCGACGAACGCGCGCTTTATGTTTCGGGCGGCGACGCCGCGCTCGACGGGCGGCTGCTCGCGCCCCAGATGCTCTATGTGCTCCGGCCGGGCACGTCCGCCACGCTTTCCAGCGTCGATGGCGGGCGGATCGTGCTGTGCGGTGGCGAAGCCTTCACCTCGCCCCGCCATGTCTGGTGGAATTTCGTGTCATCCCGCCCCGACCGGCTGATGCAGGCGCGCGAGGATTGGGAAGCGATGCGGTTCCCGCTGATCCCCGGCGACGATCAGGAGTTCATCCCGATCCCGCAGGGGCGGCCCAAGACCGTCAGCTACCCCTGACGGACAAGAGGGAAACCCCTACATCCGTTCGGTTCCAGCGAAGTCGAGAATCTCAAACGCCGCGCTTGCTGCTTCTCGACAGGCTCGAAGCGAACAGAGGTTCCGCTACTGGACGAAGGTCAGCGAGAGATTCTCGGCGTTCTTGGGAATGTCGATCCGGCTCTCGTTGATCGAGGCTTCCTCGCCGGGCTTCAACCGGCTCTTGTCGGCCTTCGTCGTCCAGCTGAACACCAGCCGGTTCTGCCGGTCGCGCAACTGGACCAGCACCGGCGGCACGGGAAGCGTCTGCGCCCCGCTGTTCACGATCCGCGCGCCGAACGCGAAATATTCCTCTCCCGTCGGCAACTTGCGCCGCTCGGCCGGTTTGGAGAGGTAGAAGAGCAGATCGGGATCGCCCTCTTCCGGCACCAGTCCCATCGACACCATCCACGCAGGCGCGCCGAAATAATAAAGCGCCCCGCCTGCCGCCGCGACCAGCAGGAAGAAGCCGGCGGCAGCATAGGTCCAGAGCTTCAGCGGATTGCGCCGGCGGCGTGCGGGCGGCGGCGACGGCGCGGCCCAGCGGACATCCGCGTCCGCAGCGGCCCCGCGCGTGCCGGCATAGATATCGTCGAACCGATGATCGGACGGCGCGGGCGCTTCGTCCACGATCGCGGCAGGCCCGGCTTCCGGTTCCGCTGCGACCGGTTCGGCCACAGGCGGCGGCGGGGCGGGAGGCGGCGCGGGCGGCGGTGGGACGACCGGCTCGGCAGCCTGCGCCAGCGCCGGCTCGCGCTCCGGCAGCAGCGCTGGCTCCTGGAACCAGCTATGCTTGCACGCCGCGCAACGGACCTGGCGACCGGTCGCGCCGACCGCGCTGTCGGGCACGACATAGCGGGTCGCGCAATTGGGGCACACCAGGATCATGTCGCTTCATAGGCATGGCATCGACTCGCGCGCAAGCGGCAACGCAAGCGGTCCGACTCGCGGGCGCGCACGGCGCAGGCTTTACGCCGGCCCGCCCGCTGTGCCATGGCTGGGCAATCGGGGGCGCAGGGAGCGCAGTCGCGCGGATTTTCAAGCTATGTCGGCCATCGTCCAGTTCGAAAATGTCGGGTTGCGCTATGGTCTGGACAGCGAAACGCTCTCCGATGTCAGCTTCTCGCTTGCGGCCGGCGGCTTCTATTTCCTGACCGGCGCGTCGGGCGCGGGCAAGACGTCGCTGCTCAAACTCCTCTATCTCGCCCAGCGGCCGAGCCGGGGCGTGATCCGCCTGTTCGGGGAGGATGTCGTCACCCTCCCCCGCGACCGCCTGCCCGGCTTCCGCCGCCGCATCGGCGTCGTGTTCCAGGATTTCCGCCTCGTCCCGCATCTGTCGGCCTATGACAATATCGCCCTGCCCTTGCGGGTCGCGGGCATGAAGGAGGATGAGATCGACGCCCCGGTGGCGGAAATGCTGAACTGGGTGGGCCTTGGCGATCGCGGCATGGCGCGGCCTGCCACGCTGTCGGGCGGGGAGCAGCAGCGCGTCGCCATCGCCCGCGCGGTGATCGGCCGGCCCGAAATCCTCGTCGCCGACGAACCGACCGGCAACGTCGATTCCGACATGGCGAAGCGCCTCATGACGCTGTTCGAGGCGCTCAATCGCCTGGGCACCACTATCGTCGTCGCTACCCATGATCTGCCGCTGATCGCGCAGGTGACAGGCGCGCAGATGATGAAGCTCGACAAGGGCCGGCTCGCCGATCCGATGGGCACGCTGCGCTACCCGCCGCGCTCGCAGGAGCGGGCATGAGCGGCCGCCACGCCAGCCGCAAGGCCGCTGTTGCGGCGCGGAACCGGCTGCTGCCGGAAGGACGGGTGGCCGGGCCAATGCCGTGGATCGTGGCGATCATGATGTTCCTCACCGTCCTGTCCGCCGCTGCTGCCCTCGGCCTTGGCGCGGCGGTCCGATCGATGAGCGCCGACCTCGCCGGTCGCGCCAGCGTGCAGGTGGTCGAGGCGGACCCGCAGACGCGCGACCGGCTGGCGGCGCGAGCACTGGCCCTGCTGCGTGCCGATCCGGCGGTGCGGGAGGTTGTTCCGGTCGATCCCGCCGCCCTCGCCGATCAGTTGCGCCCCTGGCTTGGCGACGCGGCGAGCAGCGGCGACCTGCCCGTCCCGGCGCTGATCGACGTGACGCTCACCCCCGGCGCTGCGGACGCGAAGATGGATGGTCTGCGCCGGCGGCTCGGCGCCCTGTCGCCCAAGCTGCGGATCGAGCCGCACGCCGCCTTCCTCCAGCCGCTTGCCGGGCTGCTCACCGCCCTCGGCTGGCTGGCCGCCGCCGTGGTCGCGCTGATGGCGCTGGCGACCGGCGCGGTGGTGGTGCTGGCGGCACGCGGCGCGCATGACAGCCATCGCGGCACCATCGACGTGCTGCATCTGATGGGGTCCACCGACGTGCAGATCGCCCGCCTGTTCCAGCGGCGGATCGGCCTCGACGCGGCGCTCGGCAGCGCGCTCGGCTTCGCCTTCGCGGTGCTGGTCATCATCCTCATCGGCCTGCGCCTGTCCGCCGCCGGCTCCGACCTGCTGGGCGCGGTGACGATCGAACGCGAAGGCTGGATTTTTCTTGCCCTCCTCCCGCTGCTGGGCGTGGCGCTGGCGACGTTGACCGCGCGCTGGACCGTTCTGCGCGCCCTGGGACGGTCGCTATGATCGTCCGCTTCGCCGCGATGACGTTGCTCGCCTGGATGCTGGGCTTCGCCTGGTTCGCGATCCTGCTGCCCCAGCCGCTCGACGGGCGGCAGACCGACGCGATCGTGGTGCTGACCGGCGGCGCGGGCCGGATCGACCGCGGCATCGCCCTGCTGGAGGATGGCGCGGCCAAGCGGATGCTGATTTCCGGCGTCGACAGGGCGGTGCGACCCGGTGAGCTGGCGGCGCAATATCGGGCGTCCGACCGCCTGTTCGCCTGCTGCATCACGCTGGGGCGGGAGGCGATCGACACAAGGTCGAACGCGATCGAAACGGCGCGCTGGCTGGAACGGCGCGAGTACCGGACGGTGCGGCTCATCACCACCGACTGGCACATGCGCCGCGCCGCGCTGGAATTGCGGCAGGCGCTGCCGGGCCGGGTCAGCATCGTGTATGATGCTGTGCCCAGCCGCCCGAGCCTGACCGTGCTGCTGCGCGAATATAATAAATATCTGCTGCGCCGGGTCGCGGCGCTCGTCGGAGTATGACGGCTCTTTCCATGCTCACCGCCATTCGTTCCCTGTCGTTCATGGTCGTTTTCTACAGCGGCAGCCTGTTCTTCGTCCTGTGGGCCATGGCCTTCGGCTGGGTGACGCCGCTGGCGGTGCAGCGCATCGCGACCGCGTGGAGCCGCTTCCACCGCGCCTGCGTCGAAACGCTGCTGGGGCAGAAGGTGGTGGTGGAGGGCGAGCTGCCGATCGGTCCCTATCTCTATATCATCAAGCATGAATCGATGTTCGAGACGATCGATATGCTGTGCCTGTTCGACCGGCCGGCGGTCGGCGCCAAACAGGAGCTGTTCGACATCCCGCTGTGGGGCGGGATTGCGCGGCGTTACGGCCTCATCCCGATCGAGCGCACCGCAGGGGCCAGCGCGCTGCGGGCGCTGCGGGCGGCGGCGAAGGACCGGATCGCGCAGGGCCGGGCGATTTGCCTGTTCCCGGAAGGCACGCGGGTGCCGCATGGGGAAACGCCGCCGCTCAAGTCGGGCTTCGCCGGCCTGTACAGCCTGCTCGGCCTGCCGGTGGTGCCGATCGCCGTCGATAGCGGCCGGGTGTCGCCGCGCGGACGCTTCCTCAAGCGCGCGGGAACCATCACCTACAAGGTGGGCGACATCGTGCCGGTCGGCCTCGACCGCAGGGAGGCCGAGGCGAGGGTTCATACAGCGATCAATGCGCTGAACCGTCCTTCAGTGTGAGCGGCCGAAGTCCGGCTTCGCGTCGTCCTGTCCCTGTTCGATGATCGACCGGCGGATCGCGCGGGTGCGGGTGAAGAGGTTGAACAGCGCATCGCCATCATTCCAGCGGATCGCCCGCTGAAGCGCGGACAAATCCTCCGAAAAGCGCTGGAGCATCTCCAGCACCGCATCCTTGTTCGCCAGGAACACGTCGCGCCACATCGTCGGGTCGGACGCGGCGATGCGGGTAAAATCGCGGAAGCCGCCGGCCGAATATTTGATGACCTCGCTCTGGGTCACATCCTCCAGATCGCTGGCGGTGCCGACGATGGTGTAGGCGATGAGGTGCGGCAGATGGCTGGTGACGGCCAGCACCAGGTCGTGATGCGCCGGGTCCATCACGTCCACCTGCGCGCCGACGCGCCGCCACAGCTCGGCGACCCGCTCGACGGCGGCGGGGTCCGCATCAGCCGGCGGCGTGACGATCGACCAGCGCCCCCTGAACAGGGTGGCAAATCCTGCCTCCGGCCCGCTATTCTCCGTCCCCGCGACCGGGTGCGCCGGAATGATCGTCCGCCCCGGCAGCGCGGCCTTGAGCTGCACCAGCACGTCCGCCTTGCACGATCCCACGTCGCTGACGATCGCGTCAGCCGGCAGTTCGTCGGCAATGTCCGTCGCCGCCGCGCCCATCGCGCGCACCGGCACGCACAGGATGACAAGGTCGGCGTCCGTCACCGCCGCGCCCGCCGTGTCGGTGACATCGTCGGTCAGGCCGATGCGCCGCGCCGTTTCCCGCACTGCCGGATCGGCGTCATGGCCGGTGACGCGCACCGTCGGCATCTCGGCCCGGATCGCGCGCGCGAGCGAGGAGCCGATCAGCCCGAGGCCGATGATGGTAACGCGGGCGAAGGGCAGCATCGCGTCAGGCCGCCTCCGCCATGGCGCGCAGTTTCGCCGCGACAGCGCGGGTCTGCTCCTCCGTGCCGATGGTGATGCGCAGGCCGTTGGGCAGCCCCTGCCCCGGCAGCCAGCGGGTCGCGTAGCCTTCGTCCCACAACCCTTTCATCGCCGCCTCGGCGGTCAGCTTGCCGTCGAACAGGATGAGCAGGAAGTTGGTCCTGCTCGGCACCGCGCGCAGCCCGTGGTTGGAGAGTGACGCGACCTCCCCCGCCAGCCAGTCGCGCCAGCGGGCATTATGCGCCCTGCTGGCGTCCACCCAGTCGGTATCGGCGATGGCCGCGATCGCGGCGGCCTGCCCCGCTGTGGTGACGTTGAAGGGCGCGCGGATGCGGTGGAGGATGTCGATCACCTCCGCGCTGCCATAGCCCCAGCCGATCCGTTCCGCGGCAAGGCCGTAGATTTTGGAAAAGGTGCGGGTGACGAGCACATTGGCCGCAGAGCGCGCGAGGTCGAGGCCATGATCGTCCTCCTCCGGCTCCAGATATTCGGCATAGGCCTGGTCGAGCACGAACAGGATGTCGGGACGCAGGCCCGCGTGCAGGCGGGCGATGTCCGCCGCGCTGGTCATGGTGCCGGTCGGATTGTTGGGGTTGGCGAGGAAGACGACCTTGGTGCGCTCCGTCACCGCGGCGAGCAGCGCATCCACATCGGTCCCATAATCCGCGTCGGGCGCGATCACCGGCGTCGCGCCGACCCGCCGGGCCGCGATGTCGTAGACGGAAAAGCCGTAGCGGACATAGAGTACCTCGTCCCCCGGCCCGGAATAGGCGCTGGCGGCCAGATGCAGCAGTTCGTCCGAGCCGGTGCCATAGATGACGCGCGCCGGGTCGAGATCATGATGCGCGGCGATCGCCTCACGCAGCTTCGCGGCCGACGGGTCGGGGTAGGTCGCCATGTCGGCCGTCGCGGCGAGGAAAGCGGCGCGCGCCGCCTCCCCCGTACCGAGCGGATTTTCGTTGGCGGACAATTTGATGAGCGGACGGCCGTCATCGGCGGCCGACTTGCCCGGCACATAGGCATGGATGCCGAGTATCCAGTCCTTGGGAAGAGGTTTCGCAGCAATCTGTGTCATGGGCCGGCCTTTAGCGGCTTGGCCACAAAAGGCAAAGCGGTGGTGGCGATGGCGGATAGGCACGGGCCGCTGTTCCACATCGAAAAGGGAGCGGAGGATTGGCCAGCCTCACAGAGCCGCCTCACGGATCATGAGACGCTGAAGGTCACGGCATGAGGCAGCAGGATTTCGATCCCTGCTTGGCCTCGCAGGCCTGGATCGAGGGGGATGAAGGAGGCTCTTCCTCGTCATCGTCCCGCTGGCCCACACCTCAATCCAATCCAGACGTGAAGCGGGCATGAAGGTCCGGGCCGACCCGCCTGAACCCCATTAATCGCGCGGCAGATCGGACGAGATCGTCCGTGCCGCCGCCCGGATTGTCCTCTCGCGCGAGCTTGGCCATGCTACAATATCCCCCTTCGCCCGCCGCTCTTATTCAAGCCAGCCCGGCGTCAGATCAAATCATCAAGAAATTCCGACCCTGGCGCAATGCCCGTCAGCATCAGCCGATCGCGCGCTCGCGTGGCGGCGACGTAGAGTAAATGCCGCTCGGTATCCTGCACCGCCTCCAGATCGGCGATGTCACCGACGTCGGCCAGTCGCGTGGCGTCCGGCAGCACGTCTTCGTCCAGCGCCATGACCGCGACCCCGCGAAATTCGAGGCCCTTGGCATCGTGCATGGTCAGGACAGGCAGGTCGGCGCCAGCCGCCTTGGCCGCAGCGCGCCCGCGTTCAAGCTGAGGCTGGCCGCGCACCAGCACCGCCAACTCGTCTTGCGCGATGCCCTCCGCTAAAGCGGCGCGCAGCCAGGCCGCGACCAATTCGCATTCGGCAGCCTCATCATCGACCAGCGCGATGCCAGGCTCGGGACCGTCAAAGACCGACACGGTGCCGGTCCGTGTCTCGATCACGCCATCCTGATCGGCTATTTCCCGCGCCAGCAGCCGATCAGCCGTCTGGCGGATCTGGTGCGACGTGCGGTAGCACACCTTGAGCACGGTCGCCCGGCCGCGCACGTCGATGCCGAGTTTGGCCCAGGAGAAAGGCAGGCGGAAGATGCGCTGGCCCAGATCGCCGGTGAAGAACAGCGCATCGCGACCGCCTGCGCGCCCGACAGCCGCGAGGAAGCGCGCCTGCGCCACCGAAAGATCCTGCGCCTCATCGACGACGACATGACTGAATGGCAGTGGATGGCCCGCTGCGAGCCGTTCGGCGAGACGGGCATAAACATTGGCCCAGGTGGTCAGACCGCGCGCTGCCAGTCGCTCTCGCACGGATGCGAACACTTCCCACGCGCTGTCCCGCTGCTTGGGTCCCAGCCGTGTCTTGCGGCCCAGTCGCGGCACCGATGCATATTGGGCGGCATCGGCGACGCCCCAGGCGTCGATCACCTCGTCCCATTCCTCGAACAGGAACGCGGTATCGTGGCCCACGCCGTGCCCGGCCTCGATTGCCGCATCGATTGCCGCGCGCACCTGCGGATCTGTCGCCAGAGTGGGTTGGGCGAAGGCATCGGCGTAGAGGTCATAGGCCGCTTGGTCGAGCGAGCGCACCGACAGCCTCGGCCGCACCTCGGGCGTCGCCTGCGTCATCAGCGTCGCCTTGTCGGCCAGCGCCGTCGCCAGCGGTTTGGAAAAGGTAGTCAGCAGCACGCGCGCATCCGCTCGCCCCGCCAGATGCACGGCGCGATGCAGCGCCACGATCGTCTTGCCGGTGCCGGCTGAGCCAGATACGCGGGCCGGACCCCGCCATTCGCGCGTCACCGGCGCGCGCTGTGCCGGATGCAGGAACACGGCCCATTGCGCGAACGGCGCGTCGAGCGCGGCCTTGAGTTCTTCCACTCCCGCCACTTCGCGGAAGCGCCGCTGCGCATCGGGATGGGCGAAGGGGTTGCTGCCGGGGGCGGGGGCGACCGTCACATGATCCTCGATCCGGCCACCGGTGGCGATATCGAGCAGGGCTTCTGCGGCCTCGTCCGGCAGCAGGTCGAACAGCGCGTCCACGCTCGTCTCGTCGGTGGAGCGCACGGCGTCGAGCCAGTCGCGCGGCACGCCGACGTTCAGCAGATCGTCGTCCGACAGTTTCGCGAACGGGCGGTGCGTGACAGCCGCTGACGGCGCGGCCTCGCCGACCGTCTCGGTGTAAACGAGACGCTCTACCGTCCGCTCGACGACCTGCACCAGTTGCATCGCGCCGGTCCGCTCGTGCGGCGCCACCCGTCGTCGTTCCGCCCAGTGATAGGCGTCGTCATGATGCCCGACATAGGCGAGCAGCGTATGCGCCCCATCCTTGTGCAGCACCAGCCGAAGGTCCTGGCTGACCCGCGCGGTCCAGAAGCCGGGCGCGTTGTCGACCCGATGCAGTTGCAGCCCGTTGCCCGCCTCGTCCTGCGCCAGATCGAACGCGGTGATCTTCACCTGCTTCTGCTCGGCGGCGGTCAGGCGGCCGAGGGCCTTGGTGAAGGTCGAGGCGTAAAGGAGGGTCATGAGTGATCGGTGGTCGGTTGGCGGTTAGCGGCGGCACGGGGCGAGCGACCGGCTTCCACCTTGCCTAACAGGCTGTGTAGCCGTCGGCCCAATTCGTCGATCGCCGTCACCATCTCGCTCGTTGAATGGGGCGGGGCAATTCCAACCCGCTCGGCCAGCAGCAGGTGGGTCTCCAGCTCGCGCAACGAGCCTCGAGAGATGCGGAGAAACGAGGCAAAGGAGCCGCTTTTCTCGCGGCCATGTCCCTCCGCGATGTTGGCCGGGATCGATACTGCCGACCGTCGGATTTGAGACGTTAGACCGAATCTTTCCTCGGTCGGGAATTGGGCGGTCAGTCGATACGCTGCTTCCGCCAGGTCCATCCCGCGCTGCCATACTTCGAGGTCTCGATAGGTTCGAATCGCCATCACGTGCCGTCCCGACAACCGCTCACTGACAACCGCCGACCCATCAAACCCCCACCACCTTCATCACCTCGTCCCCCAGGTGATTGATCACCTTCACCGCCACCTTGCCGCCCGCAGGCCTTGGGAACGGACGCGACCGGGTGCGCTTCAGCGACTCCCACGCCTCCGCGTCGATCTCGGCCTTCAGCGTCGTTTTCAGCGCCTTGTAGGGGTCGTTCGCGCCGGGGAAATAGGCGTGACGCACGAAGAAGCTCTCATAATTATAGTCGGTGTCGATGAACCATACGGCGATGTCGTCAGCGTCCGAGCTTTCGATCTGCCCGCCCTTGTACATGTCCACCCCGGCGACCTCGATCGAGATGCAGCCGTCGCCTTCGTCATGCACCGCGATGTCGGGTTCGCCGAACACGGTGAACAGGTTGCCCGCGCCGGTGTTGGCGAGGTCGGGCATGTGCAGGTCGGGGTTGATCCGCGCCTGCAACACGGTCAGCGCGCCCATATTGGTGAACTCGCTGGCGTGGGCGTCGAAGTTGAACGCGGCGGCGATCAGCAGGTCGAAGCCCGCCTCCATCGCCTCGCGCGCGGCGGCGGTCAGGTCGGCGCGGGCGACGGTGCCATATTCCGGGCCGACGAGGATGGCCGCGCGCCGCTCGGGGCTGTCGGCCAGCGTATCGCCCTCCCCCTCGCTCGCCTGTCGCACCACGCCGGCCGCGCAGACGAACCGGCCGGGCCAGGGCGCGATGCTGGAGAAGACCAGCCTGTCGGCCTTGTGCGCCTGCTGCACGCCGGAGCGCTTGAGGTTGTCGAGCACCATCTGCGCGAAGTCGGCGGTTTCGCTGACAGGGCCGGGCTGGCGGCGGCCCTCGGCCGCTTCCAGCTCGTCGAACAGACTGTCGTCGGCATCGACCGCGGGGACGCGGTGCGGCGACAGGCTTTCGACCGTGAACGGCCCGGCGACGCGGACGCGGCCCTTGTCCTCATACGGCTGGTCGTAGAGATATTCGGTGTCGGCCTTCGCCGCAATCGAGGCGTCGATCTCGCGCTGGCGGGCGATGCGGAGTTCCCACCATTGGGCTAATAGCCCCTCCGCTTCAGGGGAGGGGTTGGGGTGGGGCCTCGCCCCAGGCGCAGCGTTGCCTTTGCCGCCAGACCCCACCCCCGGCCCATCGGAGCCGCTCTTTGGTCCGTCCGGGGGACGGACCTGCGGCTCCGATCCTGAAGGGGAGGGGTGAAGAGAACGCGGAATCTCCCACTCCTCCCACGCCGTCCCCAGCGCGGCGTTGATCGCCTGCCGCAGCGGCTCCAGCCTTTCCTGATAGCTGTCCCAGATCGTGTCGATCTCCGCATTGTTGGCGATCGATTTCAGCGTGATGTGCGGCACGCGCTTGTAGACGAAGCCCTGGCGGATGCGGCCATAGGTGGGCGCGTCGGCGGGGACGGCGCGCGTCACCTCCGCTTCCTTCATCTGCCCCTCGCGGCTGTCGGCGAGCAGATACCAGGGATAGCGCGCACCCATGATCCGCGCGCGGGCGAGCGCCAGCGCGACCCGGCTGGTGTCGATCGTGATCCAGCGGCGACCCCATTGCTCGGCGACATAGGCGGTGGTGCCGGAGCCACAGGTGGGATCGAGGACGAGATCGCCGGGGTCGGTGGTCATCAGGATGCAGCGTTCGATGACGCGTGTGATCGTTTGAACGACGTAGATGCGGGGATCGCCAAAGCCGCTGCCCCCTGCATCCATCCAGATGTTCGTAAGTTCAGTGACCGGCCAGTCTTCGTGCAATCGACGATACTCAAGAGTGTTACCGACAAGCTCAAGCCGATCGCTCATCAGGAGGCGCTTCAGACCTGTCTCGGGTGTTTTCCATTGTCGCGTCGATCCGGGGTGTCGAAGCCTTCCTTCAAACTCAAAATTGATCGTGGCCGTGCGACTGAACCCCTGCCGCCGGAGATCGGCCGTGCGATACGGAATATGAGTCGACGGGAGCTTACCAATATCGGCAAGCTCTGTAGCTGACAGCCGCCTTGTGCTACGATCCACAATCGACAGCGCTCGATCATATTGAAGCCCAGCGCCCTCGCCGACCTCCTTCTCAAGAAATAGGTTCCGCCCCTTCATTTGCGCAATATTCTTCACAGCCCACAGGATGTAATCTGCCTGGGGCTTTAGAATGGCCGCCGTGTCGCCTGCTGTTTTACGGATAGTGATGGTGCGGAAGAAGTTTTCCGGCCCAAACACCTCATCCATCAGCGCCCGCACGCGATGCACATTCTCGTCGCCGATTTGCACGAACACGCTGCCACTTTCCGTCAGCAGGTCGCGCGCGACGGTCAGCCGGTCGCGGAGATAGGTCAGATAGCTGTGGATGCCGTCGGCCCAGGTGTCGCGGAACGCCTTCACCTGTTCCGGCTCGCGGCTGAAATGGTCGGCCTTGCCGTCCTTCACGTCGCGGCTGGTGGTGCTCCACTGGAAATTGGAGTTGAACTTGATGCCATAGGGCGGGTCGATATAGATGCACTGCACCTGCCCCTTCAGCCCCTCGCGCTCGGCGAGGGAGGCCATGACCTTGAGGCCATCGCCCAGGATCATGCGGTTCGACCAATGCTGGTCATGGGCGTAGAATTCGGTGCGCTGGTCGGGCGCGATGCCGTTGAAGTCGGCGAACAGGTCCGGCGCCTCCTCCGGCTCGGCGCGCCGCTGGCTCGCGCGCTTCAAGTCCTCGACCAGCGCCTTGGGATGGATCTTCTCCTGAATGTAGAGCGGCGGCGCCTCGACGATCAGGTCGGACCAGTCCGCCACATCCTTCCCCCGCCACACCAGTTGCGGGTCCAGATCGGGGTTGCGTCGTTCATAGGCGGCGCGGATCGGCGTCTTCACGGCCGGCGGCACGAACGCCTCCAGCTCCGCCGTCTGTCAAACGGCGTTCAAAAGGGACCCCCGATCGGCGTCGAAGAGGGACCCCCTTTTCAGATAATATGATGCTGGTTTGTTGAAGATGGCCTTGCGCTGCGTGCGGCGGAGGGCGGGCGTAGCCCGA
>Ga0233425_10000221_pt1 | contig 150287 bp, 130 predicted proteins | sample Watercolumn_Towu_2_FD_181712 | JGI IMG/M metagenome (GOLD analysis project Ga0233425, IMG submission 181712) | Freshwater microbial communities from Lake Towuti, South Sulawesi, Indonesia - Watercolumn_Towuti2014_140_MG | ecosystem: Environmental > Aquatic > Freshwater > Lake | place...
GTACGCTAATAGTTCCTGCGCCGTAACGCTTCACCATGGGAGTAGACGAGCCGGCAGACCGCCACCTGGCTTGAGTGAGGGTATCAAAAGTTGTCCGGATAGGACTGGTGCAACTTGACCGGCGTCCCCTGGCGCATCCGCAAATTGAGCATTTCGACAATCACTGAGAAGGCCATGGCGAAATAGATGTATCCTTTGGGGATATGCATATCCAGCCCATCGCCGATCAGAGCCACCCCGATCAGCAACAAAAAGCTCAAAGCCAGCATCTTGATGGTGGGATGCCTTTCGACAAAGGCACTGATCTTTCCCGAGAACCCCATCATAAAGAACACCGCGATGATGACAGCGGTGATCATCACTCCAAGTCTGTTGGCCATACCCAGCGCGGTGATGATGGAATCAAGGGAAAAGACGATATCAAGCAACAGGATCTGGACAATGACTCCCAAAAACGTCGCCCCTGCCTTGCTGGTGGCAAGATGGGACTCGCCCTCGAGTTTCTCATGGATCTCCATGGTGCTTTTCCACAGCAGAAAAATACCGCCCCCGAGCAGGATCAGATCACGCCCGGAAATTTCATTGCCAGCCAGGGTAAACAACGGCGCGGTGAGCCCCATCAACCAGGAGAGAGAAAACAGCAGTGCCACCCTGACGAACATCGCCAGCCCAAGGCCGATCAACCGCGCCCTCTCCTGTTCTCCGACAGGAAGCTTCCCGGCCTGAATCGAGATAAAAATAATATTGTCGATGCCGAGGACGATTTCCAAGGCGGTCAAGGTTATCAGTGCCAGCCAGGCCTGCGGGTCTGTCAACCAATCCATGTTATAAACTCCTCTCCCTCAAGGGATGCGGGTGTTGATGACGATGAAACTCATCTTTGCTTCAGCTTCAGGGGGCGCTGGCATGCCAAGCAAACACTCTGCCTTACCAGACGACATCCTATCAATACCTACCCCTTATCGAGAAATCAATACTTGATGCAACTCACCATGTCCTAACCAGTTTGCTGAGCAGCTCATGATCTAAACTGGGATATTGCAATTATTTCGCTTTATGATATATTTCACCTCAATACACTGGCATTATTAATAAATTATCAAATGATATCAGTATCAACTGCCATCCGCCATCACTCCCAAACACCATAACTCATCACGGAGCCAAAAATGAAAAATCCATGGATACTCGCCCCTGCCGTCAAGGCCGCCACGGCTGGCCTGCTGACTGCTATGCTGGCAACGGGTAGCGCGTTTGCCGCCTCGGTTATTGACGCCCCGCACAACGAATCGAACGATGTCCGCTGCGGCTCGTGCCACTCGTATTCCCTGTGGTGGCAATTCTCACCGACCAAACCAGGAACCACGGACTACGCCGGCCGCACCGATGCCGTTTGCAATAAATGCCACGGCCCCAGCGGCTCCGAATTCCGCAAGAGCTCCCACTCGTCGCTGTCCATGGGCGACGCCCACGACACCGCCCTCGGCACATGGAGCACCAATTGCATCGACTGCCACAACCCGCACCTCCAGCCGCAGCTGAACTGGCTCTCCTCAAGCGCCACCTTTGGCAATGGCTCCCTCGCCGGCGGACTCTATCTGGCAGAAGGCACCATTGGCACCATAACCGATAATGGCGATGGCACGACCTCCATCACCTTCACCAACGCCGCAGCCAAGTCCCCGTGGCAAGACACCGGACGCTGGACGCAAAAATCAGGCAACGCCGGTCGCGGCCTGCTCCTCTCCCTTGGTTACAAAACCGGGGACAAGACTTACGAGATCATCAGCGCCTCGACCACGGCGCCGATCACCAACGGCGCTGGCGGCACCGGAGAAGGAATAATCACGGTCCAGAGCGGCAGCGACCCGGTTGATTCTTTGAAGTACACCGGCAGCAACTTCGGCATTATCTATGGTCAGTTAATCAAATCCAGCATCGCAACCCCCAACAGCGGAACTAAGGCCGTGAAATTCTTCGATTCCCAGGATGGTTTCGTCGACAGCGCCAGCGGAGCCGCCACCAAGGCCATCTGCCAAGTATGCCATACCCAGACCCACTACTGGCGCAACGATGGTTCACTTGCCATCCACAACGACGGTTCAGTCTGCACCTCCTGCCACACCATCGCCGCTGGCTTCAAACCGAATTATCCCGACCATGACGGGTTTATCGCCAAACTGACCGCCTGCGGCAGCTGCCACACCCAAACTAAAGTCGTTGAGAACATCCACCTGTTCAACTGCAGCACCTGCCACGCCGCTGGCGGTCCGCCGGCCCTGAAGACGGCTGACGCCAACACTCCGTTCCGCCAGGATCCCCCGGCCTGGACCCCCACCAACTCGCCGCCAGCCCAGGGAGACTGTGGCCAATGCCACGGTAGCGATTACTTCAATTTTCACCAGAAAAAACTGGACCACGCCGGCCAGGTGGACAAGGCGGTTCTTAACTGCACCAGCGCCTGCCACTACCATGACAAAACCGATACCGTGCTTGACATCCACAAGGGAACCTGCACTCATTGCCACAATATGACCCCCAATGCCGATGGCTCCTTCGGCGAAAAAATCAGCTTGGCCGCCCAGTACGGTCGAGGCGACTGCATGCACTGCCATGTGAATATCGCCGCCGACATCATCAACCACCCCAAGGCCTTTGATCATACCGGGCAGGTTGACCAAGATCCAACAGGCGGCTTTATCGGGACCATCGAAGGCCGTAACGTTCACCGTCCAGACTGCGTGACCTGCCATAGCGGTTCAATCTGGCTCAAGATCCACCGGACGTACTCTTGCTCAACCTGCCACGAACCGGAATACGGCGGTCTGTTCGGCCGGTCGCTGAAGGGCCCCGGCTCCTGCTCTACCTGCCACACCGAAGCAAAATACGATGCCGTTAACGCCGCATCTCCGCGGCATACAACACCATAACTACCAACACCCATCACCCCCCACAGCAAGACGACAAAGGCCTCGGCAAGCACCGCCGGGGCTTTTGTCGTCTTTGGCTCCCGCCCCCTGGAATGACTGGAGACCACCGCAGGATGGAACAATGGCTGACCGCCTCGCTGATCGCCCTCCTGCTCTATGGCTTCTGGGGATTCTTCCCCAAGCTGGCGGTGGCCTACATCAATCCGGCCAGCGCCATCGTCTATGAGGTGGCAGGGACCGTGGCCGTCGGCCTGCTGGCCCTGTCACTTGTGGGCTTCCGCCCTGACGTCCACCCCAAGGGCATCCTCTTCGCCGCGCTGACTGGGGTCACCGGCATGCTCGGCACCTTATGCCTCTTCTACGCCGTCCGCTCCGGCAAGGCGAGCGTGGTGGTCTGCCTTACTGCTCTCTACCCGCTGATCACCGTCATCCTGGCCCACATCTTCCTCCACGAGACCCTGTCACCCCGCCAGATCATCGCCATGGTCCTGGCCCTGGCCGCCATCGCCCTCTTCGCCAGTTGAGCCAATCCCCCAAAAACACGAACGGGGCACGACATACGCCGCACCCCGTTCTCTGATCTGCATACAATCTCTATCCCAGTGTTCTTATGAGGCTCCTCCCTGGACCTTGGCCCAAGTATCACGTAACCCCACCGTCCGGTTGAAGACCAGCCTGTCGCCAGCACAGGCCTCTGGGTCGGCATAGAAATAGCCCTGACGCTCGAACTGGTAACGCTTGCCAACCGCCTCGCCACCACCAAGGGATGGCTCTAATACGCAACCTGCCAGCACAGTCAAAGAGTCGGGGTTGAGGTTGGCCTTAAAATCCACCGCCTTGTCCTCCTCCGGATCCTCCTTGCAAAACAACCGGTCGTAGAGCCTGACCTCTGCCTCGATCCCGTGCCGGGCCGAGACCCAGTGCAGGGTGCCCTTGACCTTGCGGCCGTCCGGGGCCGAGCCGCCGCGGCTGGCCGGGTCGTAGGTGCAATGCACCGCCACGATCTCGCCGGTGGCCGGATCTTTTTCCACGCTCTGGCAGGTGATCAGATAGGCGGAGCGCAGTCGCACCTCGCGGCCTGGGGCCAAACGGAAAAACTTGGGACAGGGGTTTTCAAGAAAATCACTCGCCTCGATATAGATTTCCTTGCAAAATGGCAATGTCCGCCTCCCCAGCTCAGGACGCTTGGGGTGGTTGTCCGCCAACATCTCTTCAACCAGGTCCTCCGGGTAATTGTCGATGATCACCTTGAGCGGCTTCAAGACGGCCAGCGCCCGGGGGGCGTTGTCGTTCAAGTCCTCACGGATGCAGTTCTCCAGAACCCCCATGTCGATCCGGCTGTCCTTCTTGCTTATGCCGATCAACTCGCAGAAGGCGCGGATCGAGGCCGGGGTGTAACCCCGACGCCTAAGCCCGGAGATGGTCAGCATGCGGGGGTCGTCCCAGCCGTTGACCAGCCCCTCGGTGACCAATTGCAGAAGCTTGCGCTTGCTCATCACCGTATAGGTAAGGTTCAACCTAGCGAACTCGATCTGTTGGGGGTGATAGGGCGTCTGCACGGTATCCAAGAACCAGTCGTAGAGGGGCCGATGGTCCTCGAACTCCAGGGTGCACAGCGAGTGGGTGATCCGCTCGATGGCGTCGGACAGGCAGTGGGCGAAATCGTACATCGGGTAGATGCACCAGTGGTCGCCAGTCCGATGGTGGGCGGTCTTGCGGATACGGTAGATGGCCGGATCGCGCATATTGAGATTGGGTGAGGCCATGTCGATCTTGGCCCGCAGGATATGACTGCCGTCGGCGAACTCACCGGCCCGCATCCGCGCAAAGAGATCCAGGTTTTCCTCGACGCTGCGGCTACGATACGGGCTGTCCTTGCCAGGCTCGGTCAGCGTGCCGCGGTAGGCCCTGATCTCCTCGGCAGGCAGGCTGCAGACGTAGGCCTTGCCCATGGTGATCAACTGCACCGCATACTGATAAAACTGCTCGAAGTAATCGGAGGCGTAGAAGAGCTTATCATTCCAGTCAAAGCCCAGCCAGCGCACGTCGCGCATGATGGACTCGGCATACTCCACCTCCTCCTTGGTGGGGTTGGTGTCGTCGAAGCGCATGTGGCAGACCCCGCCCTGATTTTCCCCCGCCACCCCGAAATTCAGGCAGATCGACTTGGCATGGCCGATATGGAGGTAGCCGTTGGGCTCCGGCGGGAAGCGGGTCACCAAACGACCGTCGTTCTTGCCACTGGCAAGGTCTTCGGCAATTTTGGTGCGGATAAAATCGGTGGTCGTCGTCATAGTCGTGTCCGTTATGCCGGAGGCAGCAAGTTATGCTGATGAAGATAGGCGAAGTAGAGCCTGTCCTCGGTCTGGATGTGATGTTGCAGCCACTCGCCGAGAAAGAGGTAAAGGTTGGTGGCGGTGGCCTCTGGATTGGCCGAAAGCAGTTGACGCTCAAGCTCCCGAATTTTTTCTGTAAACCCCAGATGCTTGGCGTGGTGGGCGGCAAACTCGGGATGCTTGGCCAGCAGTTTTTCTTCAGTGGAAAAATGGTAGTCGATATAGTCGAAAAGATCGTCCACCACCGATTCCACCTCGCTCAACTCAACGCGAGTATCGAGGAGGTGGATCAGGGTGCTGATGTCGGCGAAGAGCTTCCGGTGCTGATCGTCAATCAGCTTTACCTTTACCGAGAACCTGTTGTCGTCCCACTGAAAATACTGGGTCTTCATAAGCCGCGCCTCCTGATAGTTCAGACGATCAACCGCCAAAGCGGCCAAACAAATCACCGGCCCGGCGAAGACGGGTCACTACCCGCTCCCGGCCGATGGCAATAAGCACCTCGAACATGCTGGGTCCGGCCAGGCGGCCGGTGAGAACGGCCCGGGCGCCATTGATCAACACCCCCGGCTTGACACCAAGCTCCTCGGCCATGGCCCGCAAGAGCTCCTCCACCGCCTCCAAGCTGAACTCCGGCAAGGCGGCAAAGCGCTCGGCCAAGACTGGCAGCCACTCTTTGAGATCAGGAAACTTCAACACATTCTTCCGCACCGCCGCCTCCTCGAACTCGAAGTCGTCGGCGAAGTAGGCCCGTCCGGCCACGGCAAAGTCCTTGACGGTGTGGAAGCGGGCCCGAATCAAGTCCAGGGTGGACAAGAACCACTCCCGGCGGCTGCTGGCGTAGGCCTCGTCCCACAGGCCTTCGGCCTTGAAATCGGCCTCCACCAAGGCGGCGATCTCGGCGATGGGCAGGGTGCGGAGGTAATGCTCATTGATGCTGATCGCCTTGGGATCGGTGAAGAACTTGGGGTCGTCCTTACGATAATTGAAGATGGAGTTGGACTTGTTGATCCGCTCCAGGGTAAAGACCTCGACCAACTCCTCGCGACTGAATATTTCCCGGTCGTCGCCGCTGGACCATCCGAGCAGGATCAGGAAATTGGCCAGGGCCCAGGGCAGGAAGCCCCGCTGTTTGTAGAACTGCACGGCCACGATCTCGCCATGGCTACGCTTGGATATCTTGGCCTTGTTCAAGTCCAGGGTCAACGGCATGTGGGCAAATTCCGGCACCTTGGCGCCCAGGGCCCGGTAGATCAATATCTGCTTGGCAGTGTTGCCGAGATGGTCCTGGCCGCGGATGACATGGCTGATCCTGTCGCGGATATCGTCAACCACGTTGCAGAGCAGATACAGAGGCTTGCCGTTGGAGCGGACCACAACGAAGTCCTCGATGTCGTCCACCGAACGGGCCACCCGGCCCAGGACCTTGTCCTCAAAGGCCACCTCGCCTCCTGCCTCGCGCTCCACCTTGAAGCGCACCACGTAGGGCAGGCCGTTTGCCTCCTTGGCCGCCACCTCGACGGCACTCAGGCGGCGGCAGGTGCCGTCATAGCCATACTCCTGCTTGGACTCCTGGGCGGCGTCTCGCTTCTGGTCCAGCTCCTCCTTGCTGCAAAAACACTTGTAGGCGTGGCCCGAGGCGATGAGCTGATTGGCCTTGTCCACATGCTCGGCGGCGAATTCGGTCTGGAAATAAGGGCCTTCATCCCAATCGATGCCCAGCCACTCCAGTCCCTCGATGATTCCGTCGATGGACTCCTGGGTGGAGCGTTCGGTATCGGTATCTTCGATGCGCAGGATGAGTTTGCCGTGGTGCTTCTTGGCAAACAGCCAGTTATAGAGGGCCGTGCGGGCCCCGCCGATATGCAGATACCCGGTGGGGCTGGGGGGAAATCGGACTCTGACCTCAGTCATGGGTGCTCCTTGCAAAGGGTAGGAAACTTAAGGGGGGCCAGCAGGCCTACCTGACCTCAGCCCCGTTTATAGCTCGTTTTTCGATTCACTTCAACAGGCGTTTACATCTCTGGCAAGGCCCGTCAAAAGCCAAGTTCCGCCAGAATGCGCGGGTCCTTGGTCCAATTTTTGATCACCTTGACCCACAACTTTAGCATCACCTTGACCCCGGTCATCTCCTCGATGTCCAGCCGAGCGGCGGTGCCGATCTCCTTCAGCTTGGCGCCACGCTTGCCGATGACGATCCCCTTCTGGGAGTCCTTCTCGACGATGATGGTGGCGTCGATGGTGATCAGCTCCTCGCCCTCCTGAAAACGGTCGATCACCACGGCGGAGCCGTAGGGCACCTCCTGACCGGTGAGGCGGAACACCTTTTCCCGGATCAGCTCGGCGGCAATGGAGCGTACCGTGGCGTCGGTGGGAATGTCGTCCGGGAAATAACGCGGGCCTTCCGGCAGCCGGGCGACGATCTCGTTGAGCAAGGTCTCCGGCCCGTCGCCGCGCAGGGCGGAGATGGGAATGATGGCGGCGAAATTGTGCAAGGCCTGGTAGGCCTGGATCAGGGGCAGGATCTTGGCCCGGCTGATGAGATCGATCTTGTTGATCACCAAGATGGCGGGAGTGGCCCGCCCGCTCAGACACTCGGCCAGGTCGCTGTCAGGCTGGGGCGGCCGCATGGTGGCGTCCACCATGAAGACGATGAGATCCACCTCGCCCAGGGTCTCGGTGGCGATCCGCATCATCTCGACGTTCAAGGGGATCGTCCCCTTGTGGAGGCCGGGGGTGTCGACCATCACCACCTGATATCCCGGCCCGTTGACGATCCCCAAGATCCGGTTGCGGGTGGTCTGGGGTTTGGGCGAGACGATGGAGATCTTCTGCTCGAGCAGGGCATTGAGTAGTGTGGATTTGCCGACATTGGGCGGCCCGGCCAAGGCGACCATGCCCGATTTTATAAGTACATTTTGTTCTTGATTCATGGTAGTCTCTACATCTTCGGTCACTGACCGTTGGATGCGGGCCCGTCAGTGACAGCGCGCAGAAAAAACTCTTAGCATTCCGGAGCCGAGATCCCAGACAACAAGCACTTGCTCATGGATTCCGGCTTCTGTCTTCTAACTCCCGACAGTTCATTCTATAGCAGGTTCTCGGCAAAAGGGCATCGCAAAAACCCGTTGCCGGACCGCTTCATCCCTTTTTCTGGCCCAGGCCGCAGACCGTGAGTTCTATGCAGGGAAACATTATCGAATACGTCGAACACGGCAAGTTCATCTGCGCCGCGGTTATGGAAGACGTCCACCAGCGCCTCCGCCTCCTGAACCAGAATGGCCGCGAGGTCAATCTGCCCCTGGCCAGGGTGATCCACAACTCCCGCCAGGGTATCAACCCCAAAACGAACCATGATCTAATCATCAAGGAGTTACAGGAGGTCGCCAAGACCCGCCAGCTGATGACGCTACCGGTCTCCCTTGAGGAGGTCTGGCAGCTGGCCAACGAAGAGGCGGAGCTCGCCTTCACACCCCAGTTTCTGGCTGACCTCTGCTTCGGCGGCGCCGCCAACGATGACCAGGTATCGGCCCTGCTGCGGGCGGTGTTTAGCGACCCCATCTACTTTAAATTCCGGGACAATCTCATCCTGGCCCACACCCAGGAGGTGGTGACCCAACTCCTGGCCAAACAGGAAACGGTGCGCCAACGGCAGAACATGCTCCAGGTCGGGGCGGAAGCGCTGAAGACCCTGTGGGCAGGCGGAACCCCCCAGGCCTGGCCGGAACAGGACTGCCTGGCGATCATTGGCGACCATTACCTCTTCGACAAAGAGGCCCCCGAGTGGGAACTGGCCCGGGAACTCCTGAAAGAGGCCGGCATGACCAGGCCCCACGACGCCTTTCACCTCATGGTCAAGGCCGGGCGCTGGCAGGCTGACGAAAATATCCCCCTGCTCCGCCACCAACCGCCGGTGGCATTCTCCGGCGAGAGCCTTGCCCAGGCCAAGTCCATCGTCGCCGCGAGCCAAGCCATGGACACGGCAGGCCGCCTCGACTTGCGGGAGCTGCCGGTAATCACCATCGACGGGGCCGCGACCCGCGACTTCGACGATGCCCTGCACCTCAAAGAGACCCCCGACGGCATCGAGGTCGGTATCCACATCAGCGACGTCGCCTGCCATGTGGCGCCCGGCACGCCCCTGTTCAAGGACGCCGAACAGCGGGCCACTTCGATCTATTTCCCGGACTCCGTCGTGCCCATGCTGCCGCGGGAGCTGTCGGAAGGCGCCTTGAGCCTGATCAAGGGTGAAGAACGGGCCGCCCTCAGCTTTCTGGTCACCCTGTCGCCGGACGGCGAAATCAAGCACAGCCGCATCGTCCGCAGCCTGATCCAGGTCAAGCGCCAACTGAGTTACCAGGAGGCGGAGTCGATGATCACCTCCGACCGCGAACTGGCGCTGCTCGCCAACCTCAGTCAGAAACTCCTGCGCCGCCGGGTCGCGGCAGGGGCGATGATCATCCCCATCCCCGATGTTGTCTTTCACTTTACCGAAGGCCGGGTCGATGGCGTCCGCATGATGGCGGTGGACACCATCATGCGCACCCTGGTCTCGGAATTCATGGTCCTGGCCAACACCCTGGCCGCCAGTTTCCTGGCCGACCGCCAGGAGCCGGGGCTGTACCGGACCCAGGAACCGGCCCGCAAGCGCCTGATCCACCAGCCCGAGCACGACATCTACTTGAACTTCAAACAACGGCGCTTCCTGGCCAGGGGACTGTTGATCACCACCCCCAAACGCCACGCAGGCGTCGGCGTCGAGCAGTACACCACCGCCACCTCACCCATCCGCCGCTTCCTGGACCTGGTCATCCAGCACCAGATCACGTCGATGCTGGCCGGCAACGGCGCCCGCTTCAGCGAACGGGAGATGAACGAATTCGCCAGCCTCATCGCCTCTGCCCAGACCAGGGTCAACCTGGTCCGCCAGCTCCGCCACCGTTACTGGCTGTTCAAATACCTGGAGAACAAGAAAGGCGAGTACCTGCCCGCCCTGGTGCTGGACGCCAGGAACAACAAGGTGCAGGTGGTGCTGCAGGACTATCTCTTTGAAGGGGAACTCCCGGTCAGCCAGGCAGTGCGGCCAGAGCCTGGCGACACCGTGCGGGTGAAGATCGCCAAGGTCAGTCCGCTGGACGATGCGATTGGGTTTGAGTGGTGAGGGCAGGAAAACGGCTATCCCATACCGGGTTGAATGAAGACAATGGCTCGAGATGTACCCGCTCCCGCAGGAACACATCCGTTCAATCGGCTAATTGATGGCGACCGGACATGAGGCGAGGAATGCATTTCTGGCGGTGACCAGCATGATGATGTGTTCCATCTCGGCATGGACGAGGGTGTCGATCTCCCGCCTGCCCCCCTCGTCGGGAAGGATCGCCTTCATGCCCAAAAAAAAGGCCAATGAATCCTTTTCGAACTGCAGGGCCATCTCCAGTGCCGCCAGCGGCTCCTTGACCGCTGGCAGCCGTTCGATCTCTTCCTGGACGGTGAATATATGGCTATCAGCCGCCGCCTGCAGATAGCTCTCCGCCAGACCCTCCGGATCCCAGACCGAGCCGGCATCAGGTCCTGCCGGCAGCAACCGGCGCAAATTTTTAAAGATGGTGACGTGGCCCTCTTCCATGGCGGCGAGATCAAGGAACAGCCCCTTCACCGTCGGGTCTTCTGCCTGCCGGGCAGCACCGCTGTAAAATTGCTGGCCATTTTCCTCTATACGCACAGCCATAGCGAAGACATCATCGGCGGTTCCAAAGATGAGCATAATAGATCTCCTTTGGCATGTATGACACATGCCGTTGTCTGCTGCGGTTGAAATGGGGCGAACGCACGGAGATCAATCGTAGATCAGCACCGTATACCGGGCCAAGATCTCCTCGGTCTCCTCGTCCAGGCGGTCCGCCACCTCATGGATCTGGAACTCGTGGCCGCAGCGGCGGCAACGCATCCTGATCCGCCTACAGGAGCGGACCACCTCCAGGTCGCCTGGACAATTCTTGCATTGCATGGCTATTCTCCCAGCAGCTCCGCCCGGGTGAAGATGGCGGTGAGCGGATACCCCGCCTTGGCCAACACCTCGCCCCCCCCCTCCTGACGATCGACCACGGTAATCACCATGCCCACCTTGTAGCCCTGGTTCTCCACCCGTTCGATGACCTTGAGCAGCGTGCCACCGGTGGTGACTACGTCCTCCAACAGGGCGACGGTGGCCCCTGCCGGGATATTGCTCTGACCCTCGATATAGGCCTCGGTGCCATGTTTCTTCGACTCCTTGCGGACGATAAAGGCCGGGATCGGGGCCTTCTCCAGAAAACTGACCAGCGAGGCAGCGGTGACCAAAGGATCAGCGCCCAGGGTCATGCCGCCGACCGCGCCGATCTGCACGGGGCTGTTGCGGATGGCCCCGAAGATCAACTTGCCGCACAGGTAGCCGCCCTCGGCGTCCAGGGTGGTCTGTTTGCCGTCGACATAAAAATCCGACTCGCGGCCCGAGGTCAATTTGAAGGTACCTTTGCGGTATGATTTCTGAAGGAGGATCTCTTTTAAGCGTTGTTTATCCTGGTCCATGTCGTTGTGGTCTCGAAGTAATGGGTTACATGTTTGTGAAGTCAGAAACCAGCCTCCAAACGCCGCCCAGCATCAACACTGCCGCTCGGCGCTGCGTATCGAAAGAGGCTGAGTCCGGTCTCCTGAATGCTGACTTCCGGGGAGTTATCCTTACAGTTTGGTAAAATAGTGACGCAGGTTGGCCTTGGCGTCGATCTTCGGCACGATGCGGCCATCTTTCGAACTCATCACCACCATGGCGCCGGGGCCATGGCCTGCCAGCACGCAGTCGGAGTGGACGATGACGGCGATCACCACCCCACCGGTCTTGTAAATGCGGCCGTAGGAGGCGTCGGCATCGGCAATGGCCACCACGTCGCCCAGCCTGAGGTCGTCGAGCCCGTACTCGGCAACCGTCGGCGCATCGAAGAGCTGGATGTCGTAATCACCGCTGTGGCTGTGACTCGAGCCGATGCCCGAGCCCATGATCCGGGCCGGAACCACATGGGTCACTGCCACCTCCAGGCGGCCGTCCTTGGTCTTCTTGAGCTTCAGCCTCTCGAAGAGGGCCGGATCGAGGTTCATCACCCGGATCTCGGGAAACTCCAGGGCCTTAAGCCCGCAGCCCCAAGCCCTGACCTGGATCTTATCGCCGATAACGAGCTGCTCCAGGACCTCGGGGTCAAAGTCGATCAGCACATGCTCGATGCCGCCATGCTTGCCGGTGACCCGCCCTGTCTTGCCCTTGGCCTCGCCCGAGACCACGGTGGCCAGGTTGCCGGCACAGGAGAAGATATTGAGCGCCCGGTTGGGGCCTGGCTGGCCGCCGACATCCTTGAAGTTACTGATACTGACCCCGGGCTCGACGTGGTCGGCAAACCAGCCGCGGGCCAGATCGCCGATCCGCAGATTATACGTAATGCCGCCGACGCCGGGGTAGATCTCCGGCACCCCGTCCGGGGACACCCGGTAGGGGTTGATGCCCACGGCCGGCGAGGTAATTTCGCCAATCACCGACTGGCAGATAAGTTTATCCTTATTGGTCGCAATCATAGCGCAATCCTTATCGTGTTGATTTATCGCAGCCCAATCCTCTCCCGGCAACGGATTGACGGGCATTATACCCGGATCGCCAGCCCCCTTCAAGAGCGATCCGGAGCGCAGGGGCGTTTCCCTTAGCGAAGTACGAAACGCATCGCGGCCTGAACGGACACGGCAGCGCCCAGGGCGAGTACAAAGGCCGCCTGGACGGTGAACAACGGCAGACAGACTGCCAGCACGGCACAAAACACAGCAAAGGCGTAATAGCCCCAGACCATGTTCTTGAGCAGGAGGATGGCAAAGGCCGGGCCGTATTGCCGGTGCGAGAACACGGCCAGAACAGAACCCATCACCGGGAACATGGCCAAGAGCCCACTCATCCGCGGCCCCAGCGTGGAGGCAAATCCCGTGACGAGCAGGACCAAGAGTCCTGCCGCCGTCATCCGCCACCCAAGATCGCTTCTGCCGCCGGATCGGGCTTCCAGATTGGCCAATCCTGCGCCTGATGGGTAACAATAGGGGGCAACAAACAAGGTCCCAAACACCGCCCCACAAGCAAGCGGCAAAGTAGGCGCCCATTGGTTAAGGGCAAGAACGGCCACGGCAAAAGCGCTGAGGCCGCTGACGATGCTGAGCCGCCAGCCACTTCGAGTCGCCGGCCAGGCATAGGCCAACCCGAAACAGAGGTTGGCCAGGACCGCGGACAGGGTCGCGATGGCCGAGACGGCTGCAAAGGCAGCGCCCTGCTCCGTGGCGATGAAGAACAGAATCGGGGAGGAGATCACTGGGAAGGCGGACAACCAACCGGCCACCGCCGGTCCCCAGCGCCGACCGGCCAGGGTGATGCCTAGGATCAGGACCGGGACCAGGAAGAGCTTAAGACAAAGGGTGCGAGACATGGTTGGAGTGCCGTGCAAAAAGTTTCAAACTAGCTACCACCACCTGAGATGGAGGGGCCGGCATTGACAACCGCCCAAAATAATGAAGCAAATTATTTTTGATTGCATCAACGTTGATTTTAGCCGATTGCCCTGGAGTTTCATGGCGCGGAGCTTCGTCGACGCTGACGATCCAGATATCTTCCGCACCTTCTTCGGCTTTAAGGAAGTGGTGCGATATCGCCAATGGCCCCAGCTGCTCACACCCGAAGCCTATGCGCTAGTCAAAGACATCGACCCATTTATCGCTCACGCCCAATATCTACCTAAGATTCAGGATCTAGAGATAATCGATGCGCTCAGCTACTTGGACATGAAGGTCTTTCTGCCCGGCGCTTCACCTTACGGTGCCGACAACGCCTATATGGCCTCCTCGGTGGAACTGCGCGTACCGTTTCTCGACAATGAGCTCGCCGATTTCGCCGGTAGCCTGCCGGTTGCAATCCGCTACAACCTCTGGCAAAGCAAGCCTGTCTTACGCGAGGCATTACAAAAGCGTATCCTCGGCCAGACTGAGATGGGTGCACATGCGGCCTTACGTGGCTATCGAAAAGCCGGATTTGAGGTGCCGGGGACGGCTTGGTTCCAAGTGCCCGCATTCCGCCAACTGATCGAAAACATTCTCTCTGCGACGCGGCTAGAGCGCACCGGCTTCTTCAGGCCCGGTGCCGTACGAACTCTGCTGGAAGCGCAATTGTCTATGCGCCAAAACAATGAACGCATGCTTCAGGCCATCTGCAGCATTGTTCTTTTTCTGGATCGTTCTTGAGGCACCTGCTCAGATAGTCAGGCCTGGTCCCCTCGTCTAGCCTCACCCTTCACCAGAAGCGCTTGACCGACATGGAACCCGTAAACCGAGAAGCCATGAAGGATAGGCTCCATAGCTCCAAACTCTCCTTTCACGGCCTCAGGCATGTGCTAGACAAGTATTGGCATCAATCACAATACCTTAATGAAGTCAAGCTATCGAATCTGGTTACTTACAATTCCTCTTCAGTTCCGCGCTAAAACGCCATGCCGATGCTGAAATGAACGACATAATCGTCTTCGTTACGGGCCTCGTCCGGCGAAGGGTTAAAGGCCCAATCCAAACGGGCCGGACCTACCGGCAGCATGTACTGCAACCCGGTGCCCACCCCGCTGCGGAAATCGCGGAAATAATCACTCCATGTGGCACTGATCAGGGTCGAGGCATCGGAAGCCAAGGGCGAACGGCCAGCGGCCAGGGTCCGGTTGGGGGCAATATTGCCAAGATCCCAGAAGATCGCCCAGCCCAAGTCCTCGGTCAGCTTCTTCCGCCACTCCACCGTATAGACCGAAAAAGCGGTGCCGCCTAGAGGATCGCCGTTGTCATCCACCGGGCCGAGCTTTGAGGCCTGGAAGCTGCGCACAGACGTCTCGCCGCCGTTGAAGAACCGCTCGCCCACCGGGATGGAGTCCTCGCCTGCGGCAGGGAGGATAAGGCCCGTCTTAAACTGAAGGCCGAGGATCGCCCCCGTGGACAAGGGATGAAAATAACGCACGCCAGTCACCATCCGGTTATAGGCAATGGTGCCTCCAAATTCAGGCCGGGCCATGGCCAGGGAGACATTGCCGCGATACCCCTGGCCGGGGAAAAACAGGTCGTCCCGGGTATCGCGGATCAGCTGCACGGAGAGGGCCGCGGTGTTGTAATTGGTAGGCAGGCCCGCCAAATCGCCATCGGGCCGAATATCGCTCACCACCTCCTTGCTGTAGAGGTAGCCCATATTGGCGGTGACGTTGCGATGGATCACCTTCTGCACATAAATGTCGGCGCCGCTGCTCTCCATGGTGAAGGCCGGCTCGGTGCGAAACCGGTAATGAAACGGCAGACCCAGGGTCAGGTCGGTGCCCAGAAACCACGGGTCGCTGATCCCCACCTCCAGGCTCCGCCCCATGGAGGAGACCGTGGTATCGAAACGCAAGATTCGGCCGGTGCCGAAGATATTACGGTCTTTGTAGCCCGTCTGCAGCCGCAGGAGTTCATACGAACCCCAGCCCGGCTCGAAATACAGCTCCCGCGCCTTGCGCTCCTCCACCTCGATGGCCACCGTTTTCCGGCCGGGGTTGGGTCCGTCCTCCAGCCTGAGCTCGACATTGGAAAACAGCCCCGTCTCGTACAGGCGGCTGAACCCCTCCCGCTTGTCATCCAGTCGGTACTGGCCGCCAGGCTCAAAATTCAACCGACTCTCGATGAATTCGGCGCGGGTCCGCTCGTTGCCGTCGATCCGGATGCCGTCGATCACCACCTTGGGGCCGCTCTGCACCGAGGCGGTAAGACGGATCACCCCTTCCCTCGTCTCGGCGATCTCCTCCTGCACCGTCACCGCCACGTCGGCGTAACCGGCATTGGCGAAGACATCGTGCAGTTTGGTCCTGAGCACCAATTTTTGCCGGCGCTGATAGATCCCGCCTTCCATGGCCTTGATGATGTCAGCCACTGCCGGGCCCAGATCGGCGGGCACATCACCCGTGACCACCACCTCGGCAAGGGTGAAACGATGCCCCTCGTCAACATCAATGGTCACCGCCCACTCCTTCCCGTCCCGACCCTCCAGCCGGGCAGGCCCCGCCGCCTTGACACGGGCCTGCAGGTAGCCTTCGGCCAGATACAGGGTACGGACGCTATCGACCATGGCGCTGATGGCGCTGTCGACATAGGGAAACGGGCGTTGCCCGTTGATGTGCCCGGCGAGCCCGGGATCAAGGGCCAAAAGCCGTTCCCTGCTAACACTCTGGTTGCCGATAAAGACCACATCCCGGAGCATAATTCGCGCCCCCTCCTGGACCCGGAACACCACCTGCCGCGCCCCGTGGTCTATATCGTACTCGACAACGGCGCTGGCATAGCCGTCGTGGCGATACCGCGTCTCCATCACGAAGGAGGCATCATCGATGGCGCTGGCCGCATACCCATGGCGCTCGAAGGCATCGAGTTCGCCATGGGCCTCCCGTAACAACTCGTCAGCAACCAAAGCCTCGTTGCCGGAAATGGTGATCTGCCACGGGGCAAGGCGAGTCTCGCCGCCGGGCGGGGCGGCCTGCCGGCGTTCGCCGTGGCCTGCCGGCGGAGCGGCAGGCTCAGCGTCCACAACTCTCCCTGGCAGCACCGTCGCCATGGCCAACAGACAGACCGCAAGCACCCATCCCCTGCGCCTCATCTGCCGCCTCCTTCCACCAGTGCCCTGATCTGTGCCAAGTCTGCCATGCCACGCCTCACTGAAAACGGAACACCACCCGCAGCCCGGCATTGTAGTCGTCCCAGACATCCTTTTCCCCGGTCAGGTAGAGGGAGGTATCCTTCTGCCATGCCATGTCGGTGAGCTTCAGGCGGGCATCCACCGTCGGCTCCCCTTGCAGACTGACAGCCCGGCCCACATCCACCTCCAGGCGTTCCAGGAGCAGGGCCTCCTTGTCCTCGCCCGCCAGCAGCCGGGACAGCAATCCCCGTCCGAAATAGACGGCCATCGAGGACATGCCGCTGGCCGTTGTCGTCCGCCCGTTGACCGGCTGACGGCCGGTGAGCAGCAGCATCAGCAGGTCTTCGTTGGCCAGGGGCGGAGAGGAGGAGAGGGTCACCTCCGGCTCGTCATAGGCCCCTTTGACCTGGGCGGTGATATCGTACCCCATCATCCGGCCGCTGGCCTGCACCTCAAGGGAGGGCCGCTCCGGCACCTCATCGCTGAAACGGGCCAGCCCTCGCTCCATCTCCAGCCGCCCGGACGGCAGGGTGATCAGACCGCTATCGGCATAGATCACCCCGGTCAAGTACGGCAGCTCCCCGGTCCCGGCCAAGGTCAGATCGGGCCGGATGCCGCCCTTGAAAACATTGTTGCTGATCGCCAAGGGCTGCGCCCCCCGGATCCGGAGGTTGAAACGGATATCCCGCAACGGCGGCTCGGCAAAGGAAAACAAGGTGATGTTCTCCGCGCCGCTGCCAGCCCGGGCTCCTGGTTTGAGCAGGGCCAGCCAATTGACATTTCTGGTCACCCGGCTGTCGGTGAGCATCAGCTCGCCGCCCAGTTCCGGGGAGTGCACAGTCCCCTGCACAGCCAGCGAGCTGTCGGCGCGGATCTTGACCCCATCGGCCCGGTACAGCAAGAGATCCTTGCCGGTCAACCGCACATCCAGCGCCGGGTCCGGCGAGAAGAGCCCCCTGATCGCCCCTTCGCCCTGGACCGGCGCGCCGCCAAGGGTACCGGTGAGGGCGGCGATGGTCAGCTGGTCGTGGCCCAAAGAGGCCTTCAGGTTGATGTTTCTGGCCACCAGCAGGCTGTCCGTGCCCCGGGCCTCGCCGTTGACCAAGGTGAAATCTCCCCGCACCTCAGGCGCCGCCCAAGAACCGGTGACGGCAAAGGAGCCGGAGGCGCTGCCGCCAGTTCGTCTCAGCCCGTCCATCCGGGCGGCCAGCCAGGCGAGGTCATCCATGGCGTAGCGGCCGGTCATGGCAATCTCGCCCGGCGCGCTCGCCTCCCCAGACCTGCCCAGCAGTGCAGCCAGGGATAACTGGCCGATGGTGCCGCTGGCCTGGAGCGAAAAGCCAGAAGAGGTCAACTCCAACCGCGACAGGGTCAGCTGATCCCTGGCCACCGAGGCCTGACCGTGCAAGGCATAAGGCCCCGGCGGGGCCTGGTGCAGGCTGGGGCCTGGCTCGACCCCCGTGGCCGCAAGTTGCACCTGGCCCTCGGGATGATCCCAGGTCCCGGCAAGAGTGAAATCGGCCTTGACTGAACCACTGGCGGCAAGCCATTGCGGAAAAAGCTCGGGCAGGATCCCGGCCGCGGGCATGGCGATATGGCCGGTCAGCTGCAAGGGGTAGGGGAGCAAATCCATCGCCCCTTGGCGCAGGGACAACGGCACATGGCCGGACAGGGACACCGACTGACCGTTATCGCCCAGCTCGCACTGTTTGATCCACAGCCCCTGGCCGTCGGACGCCAGGTCAAAGGGGCCGGAGAGGGTCAGAGGTGCCCCGCCGACGGCAAGCCCGGCCACCGTGCCCTGACAGCGCCAATCAGACTCAGACAGGCTGGCGGTGAACGCCATCCCCAAAAAACCGATATCCTTGCCCAAAGTCTTGCGCAACCACCCGGTATCACTAACCTTATCAGCCGTGACGAAGAGTTGCCCCTTGCCGCCATAGACGCCGCTCAAACGGAAAGTACCAGCCTCGCTCTGCAAATCCAGAGGCGCCCCCAGGGTGATCGTATCCGCTGACACCGCGATCCAGGATGGCCCCTGCAACGCTACCTCCTGCCCCAGATGGGAAAGCCGCAATGCGTCCAAACCGACTTTGAAGGTCCGCCAGCCTGGGCCAGGAGTCGCCTTACCCCTGGCCTCGACAGCCACTGTGTCATAGAGCCGGCCAGTCAAGTTCCGGATAGACCATGTCGCCCCGGCAAGCTCGATGTCCATGCTCGCCCCGGCCAGGGGCACCTCGTCGATCACCCAATCCCCCGAGGCCTTGACCTCGCCTTTGATCTTCGAGAACTCGCCGGCCAGGGCCGCGGTGGCGGTGATGGGGCCGCTCAGGGCCAGATCCCTGGCCAGTTCCGCGGGTAGGTACGACGACAGGTCGCTAAGCGTGGTGGCAACGGAAGTCGCCAGCAGACCGCCCTGCTCCAGGTCGATCACTCCCTTCCAGGTCAACCTATCCTGACCCCGGTTGGCAGCCTCGACATCCAGGGCCAAGCGGTCCTTGGTCCAGGCGAGCTTGCCGGCAACCCTGGCCAAAGGGATACCATACAGGGAGGAGCCCGTGAAGGCCGCCGTAAAGGGAAGATGGGGGTCGGCCAAGGTCCCGGAAAACTCCCCCTGGCCGCTCACCGAACCGCCGGTCGCCGGCCATGGCTCCCAAAAGTATTGGATCACCTCCGCCCTGCTCAACTCAGCCTGCCACCGTGCCGACCAGGGCACCAGCAACCAGTCGGACAGGTCGCCAGAGAGATCGACGGCCCCATCCTCCAGCCGCACCTGCCCTACCCTGCCCGAAACCTTGGCCTTGGCCACCGCCAGCTTAGCTTTGGCAAGGGTGACCTCTGCCGAAAACTCCTCCAAACCAAGGGCCTGCCAGTGTTCCCGGATCGGGGCGACCCATGACGGCGGCACCCGCTCGAGATCCATCAGCCGAACCCTGGCCCTAGCCCGGCCTGCCACAAGCTGATCTAGCCAAGGCTTAGTTCCCAACCCTGCCATGGGCAGTTCGCCATCGTGCAGAAACAACTCACAGCCGCCCGCCACCACGGTCATGGCGTCCACAAAAATCCTCTGCTCCGCCGCCCGGGCAACCAGCTCGAACTGATCGAGCACTGCCCCCTCCCAGGAGCCCTTGCCGAGGGAGGCCTTGACTGCGCCGGTCAAAGTCTCCGGCTGCCCCATGGTCATGGTGAACTCGCCATCGGCCTTGAGCTGCCCGCTCACCGGTTGGGTAATGGAAGCTTCGCCAGCCAGCGCCTCGATATCCCCCTCGGCCAGGTGAAAAGAAAGCCAGGCCTTGGACTGCGCCACACTGCCCTCGAGCGTGCCGCTGCTCTGATGGATGGCCACCCCAGCCGCAAAACGGAGGCCATGGGCATCTGTTTCCAGCCAGCCTCCCTTGATCGTGGCCTTGCCGGCAAAGGTCAACTCTGGCACCTCAAGACGATTGCCGCCATAGCGAAATGTCCCGGCCATGGCCCCTTCCTGCCGTGGCAACCGGGGGTCAGCCACGGCCAGATTGTCCGCCGAGAACGTCACGGCATACAACACCTCTCCCGCCGGCAGATAGGGCGGCGCAGAGGCGGCAAGGCCCCGGCTGCTGATCGTGGCCCCGCCAGGGACCGTAATATCCAGGGAACCATCGCGCACCCGCAGGGCTGGCAGCGCCGGTAGTTCGGGCAAACTGAATCGGGAAGATGAGGGATCGCCTCCGCCCGGAACGGTGCCGGAGACGGCGGGGGCGTCGAGATCGATGACGAGGGCGGAGGCCAAGGAGTCCGTGCCGCGCCAAGGAACAAGCCCGGCCAGCGAGTAAGACACCTGAAGCGACGGGATACTTGCCCGCAGACAGGCCCCGTTCTGGCAATAATCAACGGCAAGCTGAGAGATATGCAGTCGGGAGATGACGTTGCCGCTGGCGCCGCCAAAGTGAACGGCAAGCCCCGGGAGCAGGGATTGAAGCGCGGGGACCGCGACATGGCGGACAAAACCGCCCACAAGTAGAGACCTCCCCCCCCAGAGCGCGGCCAACAGAACGACCATCGCGACTGACGCAACACGTGGCTCAAGGCGCCTGATCGATCCGGAAGCCAAGGCACCCTCGAGTTACGGGGTAAGACCGGGGGCGGCCAGGATAGGGAAGATCTGTTTCAGGCCGGTGGTGATGAATTCGACGCCCACCGCGGTCATGATCAGGCCCATGATCCGGGTGACGATGTTGATCCCGGTGCGGCTCAAGAGCGAGGCGATCAGCGGCGCGCTGCGCAGACAGAGCCAAACAATCAGCGCCACGATCACGATCTCAGCGGCCAGGATCAGATAATGGGACAGGGAGGAATAACGCTGGGCGTTCAAGATAATGGTGCTAATCGCCCCGGGGCCAGCCAGGAGCGGGATGCCCAGAGGGATTACCGCTACGGTGTCCCGCTCCATGGAGTCCTCGACCTCCTGCTCGGTATGCCGGGTCTGGCTGGTCTGGGCGTGGAGCATGGAAAAGGCGATCAACATGATCAAAATCCCGCCGCCCACCCGGAAAGAGGCGATGGTGATCCCGAAGAAGGTCAGCACCGCCTCGCCCAGGGCCAGGGCGACCAGGAGCACCAAGGCGGTGGTGACGGCACTGCGCAGACAGGTGTGGTGGCGCTCGGCCGGGGACTGAGTCTCCGTCAGCCGGATGAACACCGGGATGGCCCCCACCGGATTGACGATGGAGATAAGGGCGGCCAGAGATTTGAGGTATTCGGTGGTGGTGCCGGTGTCCATACTGTCAGACTGGAGGTAAGGCTGAAGACTGCACGCTGGCGGCCAAACCATATCACATAAGCATCGCCAGCCTAGCAGCCTTCCGCCTGCAGCCTAGTCTCCTCACACGTTAAAACGGAAATTGATGCAATCGCCATCCTGGACCACGTAGTCCTTGCCCTCCAGCCGCCACACACCCCGCTCCTTGGCCGCGGCCTCGCTGCCACAGGCAATGTAGTCCTCATAGGCGATGACCTCGGCCCGGATGAACCCGCGCTCGAAGTCGGAGTGAATGACCCCTGCGGCCTGGGGAGCCTTGGCCCCGACGGGGATGGTCCAGGAGCGGGTCTCTTTTTCGCCGACGGTAAAGTAGTTGGTAAGCCCCAAGAGTTTGTAGCCGGCCCGGATCAGGCGGTTCAACCCCGATTCCTCAAGGCCCATGTCGCGCAGAAACTCCAGCTGCTCGACCGGACCCATGGTCGAAAGCTCGGACTCGATGGCCCCGGAGATGAGCACCACCGGGGCCTTGTCCTCGGCCTCGACCCGCGCCTTCAGCTGATCCACCCACTGGTTGCCGGTGAGGATATCTTCCTCCTTGACGTTGGCGACATAGAGCACGGGTTTGGCGGTCAAGAGGCAGATCTCCCGCTGTAAGCGGTGCGACGCCTCCTCAAAGGCAGTCTCGACCACCAGGGTCCGGGCCGGGCGGCCGCTGTCCAGGATCTTTTGCAGTTCTTCCAGGAGCACCAGCTGCTCCTTGGCGATCTTGTCTCCCGATTTCGCCATGGACTGGGTCTTTTTCATCCGCTTGTCCACAGTGTCGAGGTCGGCCAGTATCAGCTCGGTGTTGATGATCTCCATATCGCGAATCGGGTCGATGCCGCCACTGACATGGACGATATTGTCGTCCTCGAAGCAGCGGATGACATGGGCGATGGCATCCACCTGCCGGATATGGCCCAAGAATTGATTGCCCAGGCCCTCGCCCTTGCTGGCTCCGCTGACTAAGCCGGCGATATCGACAAACTCCATCTGGGCGTAGACGGTGCGCTTGGTCTTGGCCAGGGCCGCCAACTTGTCCAGCCGGAGATCAGGCACCGAGACCATGCCGACGTTGGGCTCAATGGTGCAGAACGGATAATTGGCCGCTTCGATGCCGGCCGCGGTCAAGGCGTTAAAGATGGTGGACTTGCCAACATTCGGCAGGCCGACGATGCCACAACGAAAACCCATGATGATTGACTCCTGAGGCCGTAAGCAACGGCTGTTGATGAATTAATGCGTAGGGTGCGCAACGCCTTCCCCAATGCGCACGTGGTGGCGTTCACAGATACATAATCTCGCCACCGCCCTCGCAGACCAGCTGGCCGTCGTCGAGCCGCATCACCAGATGGCCGTTAGCATCGATGTCCAGCACCGTCGCGGTGTATTGCGCCGCCTCGACGACGTTGAAGCCAAACCGCACCCGGCGGCCGATGGTGTCGGTCAACGACCGCCACGCCGTCAGCAACGGGTGGAGTTGAGCACCGCCTAGACCGCGATCCATGGCCAGCCCATCCGCCTCCACATAGTGCAGCAGACCGATGTTCCAGGAAAGTTTGGCCAAGAGTGTTGCCGTCACCTCTGGCAAATCAAAGGGATGGCCGGAAAAATCGCGCATGGCGCCGGCAGTGTTGCGCAACTCCGGTGCAAAGGCGGTGTTGTTGACGTTCAGTCCAATGCCGATCAGGACAAACTCCTCACTCCCTTGCGGTGTCTGCACCGTCTCGGTGAGGATACCCGCCACCTTGCGACCGCCCAGATACACATCGTTGACCCATTTGACGGTGGCACTCAGACCAAAGTGGCGAACCGCCTCGCAGCAGGCCACGCCAGCGGCCAAGGGATACAAGGCAGAGTGCTCAGGCAGCAGGGTGTTGGCCAGGGCCAGCACCAGCCACACCCCCCCCACCGGCGCATGCCAGTGCCGGAGAAAGCGGCCCTTGCCGCGGGTGAGCTGATCGGCGATGATGACCCGGCCCGAGGGGAAGGAACGGTCCTCGCGGTCACAGGCGGCAATTTCTGCCCTGGCCAGGTCCATGCAGCGCGAGGCCTCGGCCAGATGCTCGATATCAGCGCCGACCATGCCCCCGTACCGGAGGATGGCCGTTGCGGCTTCACTGGAAAATGAGGGACGGTGAGTGGGCTCGAGATGCCGGGCCTGACGAAAGGCCTCGGCGATTACTCCCACTCCGACTTGACCCGGGCGATGATCTTCTGGATCAAGGGTAGCTTCTCTTCAGCGCAGATGCCGATCAAGGGCTGCCCCTGGTCGATGGTGGCACCGGGGGTAAAATAGACGGAATGAATGATCCCCGGCTCGCCCTGATAGAGCACCGGACGATCGCGCTTCATCAGCGACATGGTCAGGATCTCGTCGCCCGGCTGGATCGAGATGGAACGCTGGCCATGCTTTTCGATCCGCGACTGAATCTCCAGGGCAAAGAAGTACTTGGCCCGCTCGGGGGCGACAAACATACTGAGGACGTTGCGCAAGATGCGATCGATGATCTCCCGCTTCTTCAAGGGGTGACGGATGGTCATCACCGTCTCTCCGGCCTCGACGAACTGGCCTTCCAGGGCATGCTCCACCGAGGCCACCACCCCGTTGTCCGTTGAGTGGACCGGTTTGACATTGCGTTCCCGCTCCAGATGAAAGAGCAGGGTGCCCTTGATATGACTCCACTCGCCGGTCACCCCCTCCACCGCATCCCCTTCGGCAGCCTTGAATTGCAGCCGACCGGTGTGAGAGGTCTTGACTGCGATGTACTCGAAGGGGTCGGCCCGGTACTGGCTCAGAATCTGATCGTAATCTATCTCGTCATGCATGGCGCTCACGTTGGCGTATGGCAAATCTGCCTTGATCCTAGCGGTAATAGAGATTGCGGCCGCCCATGGTCATCAGGGCCTGATAAAGATTGCGCCTGAATTCGCGCCGGTCCCAGATGCCATGGATATGGCCCCGTTTCAGGGCATTGCGGGCGCTATGGTAATCGGGCGGGATATCCTGACCAGTGGTGTCGCGAATGACCCTGTGCCCGGCAAACCCGATCCGACTAGAGCGGATGGCAAACTGATAATAGGAGCAGCCCAGGAAGCTGGCCACCGGACCGGCATAGGAGTTGTTGTCATAGACCACGATATACAAGCCGCCGGCATCGACATAGTCGCGCACCGCCATGGTACACTTGGGCATCTGGATGACCCCCATGGTGCCTTCCTGGATGCGGATGCCGCCGGTGGTATGAACGTAGGCCAGGAGCGGTTTGCGCTGGAGTTTCGCCAATTCGCATGCCTGGACGAATTTTTCACCCTCGGCCGCGCCCACGGTGCCATTCCGGAAGTCGGAGTAGAGCATGGCCACCACCAAATCCACCCCCATGACTTGAGCCTGGAAGGTGATCATGGCGCTCTTGCGTTTGGTCTCGTTCTTGACCGCCTGCAATTTTTTGCGCAACACCGGATGGTTCAGCGGGTTTCCAGCCGCAATCTTGCTGTTGAACTCACGGATAGAGTCCCGGTCGAAGAGGTTGTTGAGGTACCACTCGTATTCCAGCGGAAAATGGTGGCCGCAGATCTCACAGACCCCGCAGAATTCGCCATAGAGATCGGGGACCCACAGGTCTTTGCACCCCCTGGTTGCCGCATTGGGGCAGGTGACGGTACGATCCTCGTTGGCCAACGGACTCAAGTAGGTGTCGCCGAACTCAAGGGCCATGGCCTCCTGGCGGCCAGCGTTGCTGCTGTAGGCCCGACTCCGGCCCGCCGGCTTGTGGGCGATAAAGTCATAGGCCGCGGTGAACGGCGCGGTCAGGCGCTTGACAAAACTTGAGCCCTCCCCCGACACCTCCTTGATCACCTGCTTGACCTGCTTCTGCTGGCGCTTCAAGATGTCGTAGACCACGGTATAGTAGATCTGGGCCGTGCGGAACGATGCCTTCTTGCAGAAGTCGCCAAACGGACTGCTCTCGGTGATGTAGGCCTTGGTGGCCATGGCCCGGTACTTCTTGGCCCGCAAGGCCACCAGCCGCTTGCGCTCGTCGAGGTTCAACTCCCAGGATATGTCGATATGGAGATCGGTGTCGGCATCGGCGTCAAGGACCGAATCGCCGTCCCCGGCATTTTTCAGCTTCACCTCATAGGCCCGGAAGGCCCTGAGGCTCTTCGTCCGCAGCACCACCTCGTCGGTGGCCCGCATCATCTCGTAGCGCAGGCGCTTGAAAAAGGCGAAATCGTCATGCTTGGCTCCTAGGGGCGGCTCTTCGACAATCCGGTCGATGGTGCCCAGCTCCAGGTTGTCCTTGGCCGTGATGCACAGCTGCTCGGCGCAGCGCTCAACCAGGTCCTTGGGGGCTTTCGTCCCCTCGGCCACCCGGCCCTCGATGGCGGCAGCCCCTTCCGGCGAGATCACCGAATAGTAGCCGTGGGAGAACATCATCCTGAAGTCGGCAAGCCCGATGGCCTCGGCGCCGCCGGAACCTCCTTCGGAGATGATGGAGATGACCGGCACCCTGAGCTTGGCCATGGCGTAAAGGTTACGGGCGATCTGCTGGGCCGCACCGGGGTACTCCTCCACCGGAAAGGCGCCGGGGGTGAAGATGTAGGAGTGGATGGGAATCCCTTCGGTCTCGGCCACCTGCATGAAGCGCAGGGCCTTCTCATTGCCCCAGGGCTTGGCCGAACCGCCGTTCCTGAACTCCTCGCCATGACCCTTTTCGTGACCGATGACCATCACCTGCTGGGTGAACACCCGGTCCTTGACCCGGCGCAGGATGTTGGCCTTGGCCACAACCATGGCCGGATCGATATTGGCCTCGTCCTCGCCGCCCAGCTCGGTGTAGTCCTCGTAGACGTTCTCCAGGATATCCTTCAGGGAGAAACGCAACGGACTACGGACGATGCGGACCCGGTCCATGGGCGAGATATCTTCCTGACAGCGCTCGGTGAGGAAGGTAACAGCCTCCTCGAGCTGGCTCACCTCATCGCTGAAGTGCTCCTCCGAAAAATCGTAGAACGAGGTCTTCAGGCCTTCAAGCTTGTCAGTCAGCCCGGAGAGATTGCCCCAGTCGCTGCCTTCCTTGATCTGGGAGAGGTAACGTATCCCCTCCTCGCATTTGGCCAGCCGTTTTCGTATATGTTCCATAGCGCGTTGTCGTGTGATGGGATGATGCTGGATGAACCGGTGCCGGGAATGGCAGGGTCAGAAAGTCAGCAGCCTCTCCAGGTTGCCACGCAGATAGGGGATATTGGTCATGATCGCCTCGCCATGACTGTTGTGGCCCTCGATTAAGGTGCCGTCGAGGAACTGGCGGGCCCGGGCCTTGGCCATGGCCATGTCGTCACCCCATACGAGAACCAGGGCCAAATTGGGATCGTATTCACTGGGGATGGTATAGGGCCGGTCAAAGGGGACGTGGGTGTAGACCGCGGCCCAGTCTTCTTGCGGAAACAAAAACTGGGAGATGGTACCGATCCAGGGGGCAAACCCACGGGCGGTGTCCTCGGCCACCAGGCGCAACTCGATGCTTGTGCCCTTGAATTCGATCTTGTTCTGGTCGTAGCCCATGGTGTCCCCCAGGGCCATCCGGATCTGCTCCCTGAGCAGGCTGGGCTGTTTGCCGTGCAGGTAGCTGATCCGGGCGGAGACATCGTTCTCCACCTGGATCCGGGTGTTGACCTCGAGCAGATAGGGCCTGCCGTCGCGGGCCACGATCCACTCCCAGGTGCCGACGTTGTCGTAATTGACGTGATCGGCCAATTTCAGGGAGTAATCGACGATCTGGGTCAAGACCTTCTGGGCGTCGAAGTCGTAGTTGAAGCAGGAATCGTCAAATCCTGGCGCCGCCTCGACCCGCTTCTGGCGGCCGGTGCTCTGGATGGTACAATTTCTGGTGCCAAAGTGGACCCGCTCGCCATGCCGGCTGCAGACCAACTGAACCTCCAGGTGGTTATAGTCACGCAGACACTGCTCGATCAACACCCCGCCGTCGCCGAACTGACGCTTGGCGTAATTCTGCACCTGGCGGTAGACCCGGCGCAGCTGCTCGATGCGGAAGACCTCCTCGATGCCCATGCCGCCGCCGCCAGCCGCGGCCTTGACCAGAATGGATGGATTCTTGATGTTCTGGTGCTGCTGGTCGTCCAACAGTTGGGCGGCGACCTCCTCGGCCTCCATCTCGTTGTAGATCGGGCCATCAGTGCCGGGGATGGTGGGGATACCTAAACGGTTGGCCACCCGTTTGGTGTTGATCTTGTCGCCCAGATGCTTGATGACCTCCCAGTTCGGGCCGATGAAGGTCAGGGGCCGGTCACGGATGGTCACCCGTCGGGCAAAACGATAATCTTCGGAAAAAAATCCGTAACCGGGATGGATGGCGGTGCAGCCGGTATGATCGGCCACCGACAAAATATCGTTGGGATCGGTATAGCTGACCACCCGCCAGGCCCGCTTGACGCCATCCTGGGTGTCCATGGCCAGACGGACATGCTGGGAGTCCTGATCCGCCTCAGTATAGACCACGACGTAGTCAAGTCCCAAGTCCTGGCAGGCCCGCATGATCCGCACCGCAATCTCGCCGCGGTTGGCGATAAGCACTCGATCTTTCATGGTTTCCGTATGATAAATTCACCAGGGGCCGACACGGTCGATCTCCCCAGAATATTCCCCGTCATGGCAGAACGATGGCTGCCAAACCAAAGTTCTTACCCACCGCAAACCGGAATCAATCCAGGCGGCTGCCTCTCGTTGCGGGGCGTGATATACTGATTTTCCATCAGAACGTCAACCTCTGGCAACATCCACCTCCCCACCACGAGTCTGTGAAAGGGACGGAAAAAGCCAGCATACCATATACTACGAACGTAACTTTGCCTCTTTACCACATTTGATTTTTTTTTGTAACTATCCAGCACAAAGATTTTCCTTTGCCTCTGTAACGCCAAGGCGCAGCTGAACCATAGCCAGCCCTGCCGCCCAGCGCCTCGCCGCAAAAAAAACTCCGCCCCAGCGCTAACGACGCAGAGTCGCTACTTTTTTGCCGCCCAATCACAATTCGCTTGATTTTTCACTCACGAAGCCGTTTCATACCATTTTTTCAACAATAAACTCCGGCACCACCAACCCGACTCATTTATGGACAGCGAAGACCGACCGTCACCAGACCTCTCCCTTGTCAAGCGCATCCTCGCACTGATTGGCCTGGCCAAGGCCCCCGACACCACCGAAGACCTGGAACACGAAATCCAGGAGATCCTTGAAGATGGCCGCGAACAGGGCTTGATCACCTCCCAGGAGGGGATGATGATCAACTCGATCTTCGACCTGCGCGACACCCAGGCCAAGGAGATCATGACCCCGGTCACCGACATGGTGGCAGCCCCGGACACCGCCACCATCCCGGAACTGGTCGCCCTGATCGTGAGGGAAGGATTCACCCGGGTGCCGATCTATTCCGGCAATCCCGACCGGATCATCGGCATCCTCCACGCCAAAGATCTGCTCCGCCACGCCACCGATCCCGACAGTTCGACCCTACCCGCCTCCAGCATCAAGCAGCCGCTGTTCATCCTGGAGGATCGCCCTATCGGCCTCCTCCTTCGCGACTTCAATGCCAAGCAGATCCACATGGCCATCGTCACCGACGAGTTCGGCAGCGTCCGCGGCCTGGTCACCCTGGAGGACGTGCTCGAAGAGATCGTCGGGGAGATCCATGACGAGCATGACACCGATCTCACCCGCTGGCGGGTCCTCGACCCCAACACTGTAATCACCGACGCCAAGGTGGACATCGAAGAAGTCGAGTCTTTCTTTGCTGTTGTCTTGCCGGAGGGACCGTACGAATCCATCGGCGGCCTGGTCATTCACCAGCTTGGCCATATCCCCAGACCCGGCGAATCTGTCGAGACCTGCGGCCTGTCCATCCAAGTCCTGTCCGCCAGCAAGCGCCGGATATCCTCCCTGAAAATCAGCCGTCCGGCACCGCCACAGCAATAATAATGACATGAACACCCCCGTTGCCGCCACCCCCAGACAGGGCTTGCGCCTGCCCCTTGCCCTGGCGACCAGCCTGATTCTCTGGGCCGCCTCACCCGGACAGTGGGCGGTAACGCCCCTAGCCTGGATTGCCCTGGTCCCCTTGCTGCTGGCAGTCCGGGGGCTGGCACCGAAGGCCGGCGCCACACTGGGGCTGATCTCCGGCGTGTCCTATTACCTCTCGCTCATCTACTGGATCATCATCGCCCTTGGCCGCTACGGGGGACTCCCCCCCTGGCTCACCCTGCCAGCGCTGCTCGGCCTTGCCCTCTACATGAGCCTGTCCCTGGCAGGCTTCGCCGCCACAATGGCCTGGACGGCTCATCGCCTGCCCCCCACCCTGATCGCCCCCTTGACCTGGGTCAGCCTCGACCTCATCCGTGGCTGGCTGTTTACCGGCTTCCCCTGGCTTGACCTGGGCTATAGTCAGTACGCCCTGCCCCAGATCAACCAGGTGGCCGACCTCACAGGCCATCACGGGATCACCTTCCTGATCGTCATGATCAATGCCCTGATTGCCGAGATCATCCCGTGGGGACGAAACCCGGATGGCCGGCAACAAACAGCGGCAGATACCAAATACCATGGTCTTACCGTTCGCCTCCTGGCGGTCGTCATGCTTATCTGCGCCTGCGGCTACAGCCTCTGGCGCGGCCCATACATCCAGGCCGCCATGGCCCAGGCCCCAGCCGTCTCCCTGGGCCTGATCCAAGGCAATATCGACCAGAGCGAAAAGTGGCTGCCCGAACTCCAACAGCAGACCGTGGACACCTACCTGGCCCTGTCCGCGGAAGCGGCAGGCCAAGGCGCCACCGACGCCGTGATCTGGCCGGAAACTGCTCTCCCCTTCTTTCCTTCCCAGCACCGGCTCTTCCAGCTGGTGGCAGACTCTGTCGCCGCCCCCGGCAGCCCAAGCCTGCTCACCGGCGCCCCCCACTTTGAGACCAATCCGGCAACCGGCCAGACCGAGTACTTCAACAGCGCCTTCCTGATCAGCGCCACCCCTTCGTCCGAGGTGACGGCGCTGCAACGTTACGCCAAAGAGCACCTGGTCCCCTTTGGCGAGTACATCCCGCTGCAGCGCTACCTGCCAGCCGCCATGCCCCTGGTCCAGACCATGGGCAACTTCTCGCCCGGCACCGACCCGGCGCCGCTGATCGCTGGCAAAACCCGATTCGGCGTCTTGATCTGTTTTGAGAGCATCTTTCCGGAACTTGCCCGACTTCGCACCCTGCACGGGGCCAATATCCTGGTAAACCTCACTAACGACGCCTGGTACGGGCGATCCAGCGCCCCCTATCAGCAAGTCCCCATGGCGGTGCTTCGCGCCATCGAAAACCGGCGCAGCCTCGCCCGGCCCGCCAATACAGGGATCAGCTGCCTGATCGACCCCCTGGGGACGGTGCTGGCTCAAACGCCCATCTTCGAGACCAAGATCCTCACCGGCCGTTTGCCCCTGCTCGACGGTATTTCCTTCTACAGCCGGGCCGGCTACCTCTTCCCCCACCTCTGCCTCCTTGGCTTGAGTCTCATGCTTTTATATGGTATTTTACGGCGAGATCAGGTATGAGCCTTGGCACACAGAGGCCTATCGCGGCCATTCCGGCGGCTAATCGCCAAACCACCCGCCGTTACCTAAACATAACAGAGGAACCGCCATGTCAGCAGAGTTGAGACAAAAACTGGAAGAGATCAAAGGCCGATTATTTTCACTGCGGAGCCATCTTTAACTTAGATAAAAAGAAAGAAGACATCCTGATCCTGGAACGGCAGACTCTCTCCCCCAACTTCTGGGAAGACGCCACCAGGGCCGCCAAGGTCCAAAAGGACATGGGCATCCTCCAGGAGACCGTCTCCAGCTGGCAGGCCATGCACACGGCCTGGGAAGAGGCCCAAGTCTTGCTCGACCTGGCCGACGAGGCCAACGACCCCGACACCGAGCGCGAGGCCGACCTGATCCTTGCCGACCTCACCGACCAGGTGGCAGCCAACGAGCTGGAGTGTATGCTGAGCGGCGAGCACGACGGCAACAACGCCATGCTCACCATCCACGCCGGCGCGGGCGGTACCGAGGCCCAAGACTGGGCGGACATCCTGCTTCGCATGTATCTTCGCTGGGCGGAGAAAAAGAAATTCACCACCGAGGTTCTCGATCTCCTGCCCGGCGACGAAGCCGGGACCAAGAGCGTCACCATCATGGTCAACGGCCATAATGCCTACGGCTATCTGCGCTCGGAGATGGGCATCCACCGCCTGGTCCGGATCTCGCCCTTCGACGCCCAGAAACGGCGCCACACCTCCTTCGCCTCGGTATTCATCTTCCCGGAGCTCGACGACGACATCAAGGTCGAGATCAACGACAAGGATATCCGCATCGACACCTTCCGGGCCAGCGGGGCTGGTGGCCAGCACGTCAACAAAACCAGCTCGGCCATCCGCATCACCCATTTCCCCACCGGGATCGTGGTCCAGTGCCAGAACGAACGCTCACAGTTCAGCAACAAGACCACGGCCATGAAGATGCTGAAGGCCCAGCTCTATGAACATGAGAAGAAGCTCCAGAAGGAAGAGCAGCAGGTCCTCCACGGCGACAAGAAAGAGATCGCCTGGGGCAGCCAGATCCGCTCCTATGTTATGCAACCCTACCGGATGGTGAAGGACCACCGTACCAACTATGAGACCGGGAATGTCGACAGCGTCATGGACGGCAACCTGGACCCCTTCATCAAGGCCTTCTTGCTCTGGAAGCCGTAATGGCGTTGCGAAGGTGACGACAGGCAAAATGCCCTGCGCCTTGTCTATCGTCACCTTCGGAGTCTCGCCGGCTCGCTTCCCTGTTTAGCCACTCCGTATTTTTTTTGCGAGTTGATCAACCTCACAAATGACCCCGTTCCCTCAATGCGCCAAGTGCGGGGCCTGCACCGCCGTATGCCCCGTCTACCAGGTCACTGGCCGCGAATCCCACACCGCCCGGGGCCGTCTCCACCTCCTGGAAACCGCGGGAAACGATGACCCGCAGCTGGCAGACATCTTTTCCAAATGCCTGCTCTGCGGCGCCTGCCGGGACGTCTGCCCCCGAGGGATCGACATCCCCGCCCTGATTGCGGAAGCCAGAGCCACCATTCCGCAAGCCAAAGGTTTCTCCACCTTCGCCCAATTCCTGATCCGCCAGGCCCTGGCCCACCCCTTGGCGCTGGCAGTGCTGGGCAAAACGGCTGGGCCGTTGGGGCTCTCGCCAGGACTGCCGGAAGAGAGCGGGTTACGGCTCGCTCTGTTCAACCGGCCGCCGGGTCTCGCCCCGGTTGATGGGGATGCCGATATCGCGCCTGGCACTGTCTCCCCGGCGGCCAAGCCGGTTCTCTACTTCAGCGGCTGCCTGGCCCGGCACCTGGCCCCTGCCATCGGGCTGGCCGCCGAAACCTTGCTGGCGCGCCTATGCGACTCCCGGCTCCTGGTGCCGGACCAACAATCCTGCTGCGGCCTGGCCGCCTCCTCGGCTGGCGATGCAACCCAGGCGCAAGAACTCGCCCGCCGGACCATCACCCTCTTCTCCAGGGAGGCAGTCCAGGGACTCCCGATCCTGACTACCTGCGCCTCCTGCTATGCCGGACTCAAGGCCTATCCCGCCATCCTCGCGCATGACCCTGAATGGCACGGCCGGGCCATGGCCTTTGCCCAACGAGTGGAAGAATTCTCGTCCTTCATCCTTAAGCACAAGACTGACTCCGGGCCTGGCTTCAAAACCAACCCCTTTCCGCTGCGCCTGGTCTACCACGACCCCTGCCATCTCCGCTTTGCCGGTATCACCAGGCAGCCTCGCCAGCTAATCGGGCAAGCCCCTGGTCTTGAACTCGTTGAACTGCCGCATGGTGCGCAGTGCTGCGGCATGGGCGGACTCTTCCACCTTGCCCATGGCGACCTTAGCAATGATATCCGCAAGCGCCTGATCGATGATTTCCTGACCACCGGCGCCGAGCTGGCGACTACCACCTGCTCGGGCTGCCTGCTGCAGTGGCAACGAGGCCTGGCGGCAGCCGGCTCATCGGCCCGCGCCACCCACCTGGCCATCCTCCTCGCCCAGCAACTGCCTTGAGACAAACGGTGCAGGGCCGCCCGAGAACCGTTTCGCAAAAGCCGCCGCCAGCACGTAAATTTCCTTTGCGTTCTCCGCCTGTTTACGCTTTATTGATTGAGCTTTGCAACTATCCTGAATTCAGGGCCCAGGATTCAGAATCCAGAAGAACAGAGGCGAACAGGGCAGGCATCCCTGCAAAATGCCTGCAATCGGGCCTCAGCCATCAGCTGACGACAGACTCATGCCCTGCACTCTGATGCTTGACTTCTGAATCCTGAATTCTCACCCGTTTCACACTACCAGCAACCCCGGAGATTCACCCATGCGGAAACAAATCGTCACCTCCCAGCTCATCCTCTGCCTGAGCCTCAGCGTCGCCCAACCGGGCTGGGCCAAGGTCTTCCAATCAGTCGACAAAACCTACACCGCCCCTGTGACGCCGATTGATATCGCTGTCTCGGCCGACGGCAACTACACCTATATCCTCGGACCTAACGGCAAGGTGGCCATCCACACCAACTCCGGGGAAAAGGAAGAGATCTCGGTGGGCGGCGACTACGACCGCATCGTGGTCTCCGGCGATGGATCGAAGATCTGGCTCAGCAACCAAAAAACCAAGGAAGTGAAGGAGGTCTTCGTGGATTTCCTGAAAAAACTCACCGCCGACGGCTCGCCTTTCCTGGGCGAAGACAAGGCCCCGGTGGTGATCACCGTGTTCAGCGATTTCCAGTGTCCGCACTGCGCCCAGCTGGGCGAACTCTACCCCAAGCTGCTGGAAAAGTACCCCACCTCCATCAAGATCGTCTACAAGTACTATCCTCTGCCCAACCATCAGTTTGCCGGCGCCGCCGCAGTAGCCGCCTACTCCGCCCAACAGCAGGGCAAGTTCTGGCAGTACCACGATCTGGTGTACACCGAGTTCCGGGAACTGACCATGGAGAAGCTGACCAAGTTCGCGGAAAAACTCGGTCTCAACATGCCGCAATTTCAGCAGCAGATGAATAGCCAGGAGGCCAAGGATAGAGTGATCCGGGACATCCAGGAAGGCCAGGCCGCCGGCACCACCGGCACGCCGACCATGTTCGTCAACGGACGTTTGGCCCGGGAGCGAACGTTTGAGGCCCTGCAGAAGATGATCGACGAGTCGCTGAAGAAGTGAACCCCGGCCAGGACGACATATCGCGCGAGATCGAACTCCACGACCCGAACCGGGCCGCCTCCCTGTACGGCCCCCAGAACAAACACCTGGCCGCCATCGAGCAGGCCATGGGGGTCGCCATCCATGTCCGGGGCACCCGAATCACCATCCAGGGGCCGGATTACGGCGTCGAACTGGCCGCCAACCTGCTGGAACAACTCGCCGGACTCCTGCAGGCAGGCTACCCCCTCTTCCCGGCGGACATCGCTTACGGCATCCGGGTCCTGGAGAAACAACCCCGGGCGATCCTCAAGGATATCTTCCTCGACCAGGTCTATATCACCGGTAACAAACGGGTCATCTCGCCCAAGAGCATCAACCAGAAGTCCTATATCGAGGCCATCAAGACCAACGACATCGTCTTTGGCACCGGTCCGGCGGGGACCGGCAAGACGTACCTCGCGGTGGCCATGGCAGTGGCGGCTTACAGCAAGAGCCTGGTGCGTTCCATTATCCTGACCCGGCCGGCGGTGGAGGCTGGCGAGAAACTCGGCTTCCTGCCCGGCGATCTGGCCGAGAAGATCAACCCCTACCTCCGTCCCCTCCATGACGCCCTGAACGACATGCTGGGCCGCGAAAAGGCGGCCAGCCTGATCGAAGAGCAGGTCATCGAAATTGCGCCGCTGGCCTTCATGCGCGGCCGGACCTTGAACAGCGCCTTCGTCATCCTGGACGAGGCCCAGAACACCACCCGGGAGCAGATGCAGATGTTTCTGACCCGTCTCGGCTTCAACTCCAAGGCGGTGATCACCGGCGACCTGACCCAGATCGACCTCCCGGGCAAGAGTCAGTCCGGGCTGCTGCACGCCACCAAGATCCTGCAGGGAATCCCGGGGATCTCCTTCAGCCATTTCACCGAGGCCGATGTGGTCCGCCACCACCTGGTTCAGGCCATCATCAAGGCCTACGAGGCGGAGCAGCAGTAACTCCATGCCGGTCCATATCCGCTCCGAGGCCAGTGGCCGCCACTCTATCGACCTTCCCCGCCTGCGCCGCAGCGCCGAGGTGCTGCTCAAGGCCACTGGACAGCAACGCAGCGAGCTCAGCATCCTGCTGGTGGACGACCCGGCCATGCGGGTCTTGAATCACCAGTACCGGCACAAGGACAAGCCGACCAATGTCCTCTCGTTCCCGATGCAGGAAGGCACCGAGATCGCGGACGGCTCCCTGCTCGGCGACATCGTGATTTCAGTGGATACCGCGGCCCGCGAGGCGGAGTCGATGACGACCCCGCTCCGCCAGCGCCTGAACTGGCTGCTCATCCACGGCCTCATCCACCTCCTGGGCTATGACCACGAACGCTCCGAGACTGAAGCCATTCTCATGGAGTTCCGGGAACGGGAACTCCAAAACCACCTATTACGCACCGAGAGGAAGAACACCATGACCCAACTGGCGATCAATGTCGATCATGTGGCCACCCTGCGGCAGGCCCGCGGCATCAACGAACCCGATCCAGTCCTTGCCGCCGGCATCTGCGAACTGGCCGGAGCCAGCGGCATCGTGGTTCACCTGCGGGAAGACCGGCGCCACATCCAGGACCGCGATGTCCGGATCCTGCGCGAGACGGTAAAAACGAGGCTCAACCTGGAGATGGGGGCGACGCCGGAGATCATCAGCATCGCCCTGGACGTCAAGCCGGACATGATCACCCTGGTGCCGGAAAAGCGACAAGAGTTGACCACTGAAGGCGGGCTGAACGTGAGCGGCCAGAAGAAGAAATTGGCCGCCGTGATTGCACAGATGGAGAAGTCGGGCATCCCAGTGAGCCTGTTCATCGACCCGGACCCCAAACAGATCAAGACCGCGGCCGAAATTGGCGCGGCCTTTGTGGAAATCCACACCGGCCGCTATTGCGATGCCACCACGGAAACGATGCGGGAGCATGAATTCGAGCTAGTGGCCGCAGCGGCAAACGAGGCCTTCGCCCTCGGCCTCACCGTCAATGCCGGCCATGGGCTGAACTACCAGAACGTCAGCCGGGTGGCGGCACTAGACGCCATCCACGAGCTGAGCATCGGTCACTCGGTGATGGCCCGGGCCATTATGGTAGGGATGGATCAGGCGGTGAGAGAGATGCTGGCCCTGGTGCGGGGAAACAGCTGAAGGGGCCAAAAGGTTGATGATGTAACATCTGCCCGCCCTTCGGGTAGGGTGAGAGGCCACTGCGTCAGGCAACAGCTTGGCGCTCGGTGGGGCTCATGCTCCGGCAACGAATCTGCCGACCTTCCTTGTCGAAATGGATTACCACGCCTTGCTCCTGGGTGTTCAACACCCTGGTGACCCCGCCGATGGTAATCTTGGCCCCCGGATGGAGGGTGCCGTAGACGTAAATACTTTCATTGGCGGCCTGCTCGATCTCCGCCAGCAACGCCTCCTCGGCCTCGCTCAATTGACTGACCCGCTCTGCGGCCTGAGGCAGCATGGTGTTATATTTCTTCAGCAGCTCGGCCTGCTCGGGAGGAAAGTCCTTGCCCTTCTCCTTCTGCAAGGCCTTCAACCCGGTGGTGTTACGGATCAATTCCCCCATCCGATCCGACCACAGGCCTTTCTCCGCATACAGCTTTTCCTTTTTTTCCTCCAGCAGCGGATTCACCCCGACGCTGATCTCGGTCTCCACCTCGTCCGTTGAACCCAGTTCCTTGACGAAAACCGAGCCGCCAGCAACGTAATGCCCCCCGGCCAGTACCCCGCTGCCGCCCAAAATTCTGATATTACCGCCCACCATGGCGTGGACCTGGACCATGGACTCGGTCACGGTCAAATCGCCTTTCACCTCAACCCGGCCGACGTTCTCCAGAAAAACGGCCTTGACGTTAGCCCAGCTTTTGATGACGATTTCCCGGCCGATAACGCCGCCCTTGATCTCCACATTACCACCTGCGATCACCTCGGCAGAATACTGAATGCCCTGGCCGATGGAGATGTCGCCCTTGCACTTGACCTTGAACCCCGGCTGAACCGTGCCAGAGATGGTCAACCTCTGTCCAGCGAAGACGATATTGCCAACGGTGTAGTCGACATCACCGTTGACGGTGTGTTCGACCATCACCGCCGGTTTTCCATCCACCAGCACGAACTTGCCCTCGACCGCCGCAACCCCCTTGCTCCCGTCATCGGACAGGGTGATCCCCGGCCCGGCCTTGAGGGTGATGTCCTTGCCCGGTTTAACGCCCAGCTCCTCACCTGTTACCGCCCGGCCCGGTGTACCCTCGGTCAACGGCACTTTCTCGATGAGGAGCTTGTCCTTGGGGACGTTGACGATGGAGTGTAGCTCATGGAAATCGACCTTATCCCTGGACACATCCTTGACCTGCTCCAGATGGGCGACTCCGGGTTTGACGTAGGCCTTGACCCTGGCGTTTTCACCGTTGATCCCAGGCGTCCCCTGGGCCACACAGTAGGAACCGTCATTCCGGGCCTGGGGCCGGTCGAGCAGGCCGAAGACAACGCCTGCTGCCCGCAGCTCGGCACGAAACGCCTCAGGATCGACATCCTTGATGCTCCCCCCTCCAGAGCCACTGGGCTCGACCACCGCTTCAAGGCGGTCCCGCGACACCTTGAGGGTAAACTTGCCCCCGCAAACCGCCACCCCGTCCTTAAACAATCCCTCCGAGGCCATGAGTTGTCATCTCCCTGCCAGAATTATCACCGCGACGTATGCCCCTGACCCACCACCTGCAGCAACCGGCCATACCTTACCAGTACAGCTACCAAATATCCTATAGAAACATACGCAAAATGACAAGGCCTTCCATGTCCTCAAAGTTCCTGTTCCAGGCTCTTGATATTGTCGTACTCCCCGAGGACGATGACAATATCGCCAGGCTTGATGATCGTGAGGTGGCTGGGGTTGAACAGCATCTCCTTTTCGCCCTGCCGCTTGATCGCCACCACGATCAGGTCGTACTTCTTGCGGATCCCAGAATCCATCAGGGTCATATTGGCAAACGTGGTCGATTCCGGCACCACGATCTCTTCCAGGCGCAGCCCCAGGGTGCCATGCACTGTCAGGTCGAGGAAATCAATGACCGTCGGTCGCAGCACCATGTTAGCCATCTGCCGTGCGCCGATGTAGTAGGGCGAGATCACCTTGTCGGCCCCAGCCCTGAGCAGCTTGGTGTCCGCCCCCTTCTTGCCGCTGGAGCGGCCCATGACAAAGAGATCATGGTTCAGATCCTTGGCCGTCATGGTGATATAGACATTCTCGGCATCAGAGGATACCACGGCAATCAGCCCCTTGGCCCGTTTGATTCCGGCCTGAATCAGCACTTCATCATCCGCCGCCTCGCCTTCCACCCACAGATACCCCTGGCTGCTCAAGGCCTTGATCTCCTCGGGATTGGTCTCGATCACCACGAAGTCGCGCCGGTCGTCATGTAGGCTCTGGCAGATCACCTTGCCAATCCGGCCATAGCCGCACACGATGAAATGCCCGCTGACCTTCGCCAATTTCTTGTCCATATTGATCCTCCCAAATGCTTTGCGCAGGCCGCCCTCAACCACGGCTTCGGTAACTTTACCAAATACATACAAGACGAAACTGACCCCGACAAAGAGCAGCACCATGGTGAAGATCTTGCCGAGCGAGTGCAGCGGCACCACTTCACCATAGCCCACCGTGGTGATGGTGATGACGGTCATGTACAGCCCGTCGAGGAACGAGCTACCCTCGATCCCCATATAGCCGAAGGTGCCGAACAGCAGGATCGACAGCAGGATGAGGATGGACAACTTGATGTTCTGCATAGCAAAGAGTTCTCTGTTTAGTTTTTGCCGGCGATGCCGATATGATTAGTAACAGCAAACAAACGAAAACCGCCACGGAAGGTGACCGCCATGACACACCGCGAAGCCATTAAAGTCCTGATGCTGAGTCCATTCTATTTTACCCTTGATCTGCCGGCCAGGAGGAATTTGGTGAAAGAATTCTGCGCCATTTCCCAAAAGATCAGGTAAATGGCCTCGGCACAGCGAGAAAACTCCCCTCCCCCCTTTCGCTCTCTGCTGAAGCCAACCGGCAGACGCCTGCCGCATGTGTGCATACTGCCCCCACGCCTGGCTCTCGCATCACCAGAATCCCTCCTCCCATATCCCCGATGACTCTCCTTTGTACACGCCCGATATTTTATTGGCAAGGCCTCCATATTGGTTTATAGTCCCGTGGGTTTATTTTCTGTCCGGCCAGGTCACAGCGCCGAGCATGAGGTGTGGCATATCCATATAATCCCGACCGAACGGGGCAGCTCTTTCACCCGTTTCGCGGTCTATTTTTCATTTCCACTCAACCAGGAGGAAGGCATGAACATTCTTATTTTCGGACCAAACGGCAGCGGCAAAGGGACTCAAGGGGCGATCGTGCAGAAAAAGTACAACATCTCCCACATCGAGTCAGGCGCCATCTTCAGAAAAAATATCGGCGAAGGCACTGAGCTCGGCAAACAGGCCAAGGCCTATATCGATCGCGGCGACCTGGTGCCGGACGACATCACCATCCCGATGATCTTGAACCGCCTGCAGGAGGCTGACTGCAAGGCCGGCTGGCTCCTGGACGGCTTCCCCCGCAACAAGGTCCAGGCCGAGACCCTGGCCAAGGCCTTGAGCGACGCCGGCATCAAGCTCGATTATGTCATCGAGATCGTCCTGGCCCGCGAAGTAGCCAAGCTGCGCATCACTGGCCGCCGCCTGTGCGTCAACGACAATAACCACCCCAACCACATTGCCTTCGACGCCATCAAACCGGTGGAGAAAGACGGCAAGCTGGTCTGCCGCGTCTGCGGCGGCGAGCTCAAGACCCGGGCCGACGACCAGGACGAGGCCGCCATCGGCAAGCGCCACGACATCTACTACGACGACAAGACCGGCACCATGGCCGCCGTCAACTTCTTCAAGACCCTGCCCGGCTCGAAGACCATCTCGGTGGATGGCACTGTCTCCATCCCGGAGGTCAGCGACGCCATCATGAAGCAGCTGGCCTAAACTGCCCTGGATTGGCAGGCTTTCGGGATCACGGCGCGATAGATAACGCCCACGATGCCAGAGGCCTGCCTTTCTCACCCGGACAAGGAGCAGGCAGTGCGACCCTTGACTCGTCCACGACGCTTCGCCATTCTTGCCGCCCTTCTCTGTGCCTTCTGCCATCCTTGCCTCTGCAGTACAGTCCCATCCGCAAATGCAGCGGTCATGCCCCCCCTCTTCAGCACCCTGGAAGAGCCCCAGCAGGACCTGTCCTACCTCCCCCACTGGCTCAAGGCCCTGGAACGGCACCTCACCCAGGACGCCCCCGAAGGGGACTGCTCCGAGCCCGCCTTCAACCAATGCCATTTACGGAACTGGTATGATTTCCTGAGTCAAATCAAGGGGCAGCCCCGCCGACAGCAGCTCGAGGCGGTCAATCGCTACGCCAACGAAAAGCCCTATGTCCTGGACATGGTCAATTACGGGATTGACGACTATTGGGCCATCCCCAAGGAGTTTCTGTTCCATGGCGGCGACTGCGAAGACTTCGCCCTCACCAAGTTTTTTTCCCTGCGCTGGCTTGGCTATCCCGATGACGAGATCAGGCTCCTAATTCTTCAGGACACCAATCTCCGCATTCAACACGCCGTATTGATGGTCCTGGATCACGATGAGTTGCTGGTTTTGGACAATCAGAGCCAGCAGGTGCTGGCCCAGGAGAAAGTACGGCACTATGTCCCGCTCTACTCACTGAACGAACATCAATGGTGGATCCATGTCCCCCCAATCGTACGATAACAGACCGCACGCCATGACCCGCGACACACCCACCTCAAGCCGGACCCTCATCATTGCCCTTGTCTCCCTCCTGGTCATCGTTATTGGAGGAGTCAGCGGGGTCAAGACCTTAGTCCGCCACGAACGGCAACGGGATCTCGACGCCTGGGAGCTGACGTTAAACGTCATGGCGGACACCCGCGCCGAGCAAATTCAACGCTGGGTCGCCAGTCAATTCACTGTGTTGAACGAACTGGCCGGCAACGGCTCGCTGCAGATTTACACCCAGCAGCTGCAACAAGATCGCCCCACCGGCGGCGAGATCGAGCCGGCCCAGCTCTCCTACCTCCGCAACCTGATTCTGGACACAGCTCAACGCACCGGCTTCGTGGCCAGTGAGGGCATCAACAGAACCATCCCGGCCAATGTCGCCTCCCTGGCCGACGCCGGCCTTGCCTTGGTGGCCAAGGATCTTACGGTGATGTGCGCCACCCCGGGCATGCCCGCTGTTAGCGCCGAACTTGGCCAGTCCCTCCATTCGGTGCTGGCCAGCGGCGCGCCGGGCATCCACGATATCGCCATGGACAGCCAAGGCCGCCCGGTGCTCACTTTCCTGACCCCGGTGTTCGCCGCCCTGCCGCAGCCGGATAGCGGCGGCGGGAAAACCCCCATCGCCGTACTCGTCGGCATGAAAAACGCCGCCAAATCGCTCTTTCCGCTCCTTGACTCCTCGTCCGCCACCACGGCGACTGACGAGGCCATTTTGGTTCGCCGGGACAACAACCTGGTGGTTTACGTCTCGCCCCTGGCCGATGGTTCGCCAGCGCTTGCCAAGAGCCAACCCATCGATGCCGCCAATCTCGCCGCCGCCTTGGCAGTGCGCACGCCGGGCGCCTTCAACCAGGCCCAAAACTATGTCGGGGCCGAGGTCATGGCCACCAGCCGAACCCTTGCCGGCCTGCCCTGGACCCTCCTGCAAACCATTACCACCGATGAGGCACTACGGGAGTCAGCACGCCATCAACGATCCCTGACCCTGGCCATGCTGCTGAGCTTGAGCCTTGCCGCCTCGCTCCTCGTTGCCGCTTGGTTTTATGGCGGTAAGGTCAAAGGCCAGCAGGAAGCGGCGCAACTCCTCGCCCAGTCTCAACGCCTCACTGCCCAAACCCATCTGCTTTCGGCGATTAACGACAATATCAGTGATTACCTGTTCCTGGTCAACAGCGAGGGCCAGATCATCTTCATCAACCAGGCCAGCGCCACGGTACTCAACATCACGCCCCACGACGCCTACGGCAAGACCCTCGCCAATACCCTGGGCAGAATCCCGGCGGCAGAGCTGATGCGGACAACAGAATCCGCCCTGGCGAGCAGCCAGCCGGTGGTCAAGGAGATGCCCATCGAACTCAATGGCCACAACCTCCAGTGCCATGCCACGGCAATCGCCTTTCCTTATGCCAGCGCGAACAACGACACTGTGCTCATCAGCCTGCACGACGTCACCGAGAGCAATGAGGCGAGAAAAAAGAAGGAGCGGTTGCTGACCCAGATCGTCCAGGCCCTTATGCGGGCCATCGACCTCCACGATCCGTATTCCGCCAACCACTCGGCCAACACCACCGCCCTCGCCATGGCCATGGCCCAACGGCTGGGCCTGCCACCGGCCTCGCTGCAGGTCATCGAGCAGGCCGCCAGCCTCTGCAATATCGGCAAGTTATTTATTCCCGCGGAACTCTTGGCCAAGACCGCGACACTATCGGAAGAGGAACTGTTGATGCTCCGAAAGGAGCCTGATTTTGCGGGGAAGATTCTCGGGGGGATTGAGTTTGATGGCCAGGTGCTGACGACCATTCTCCAGAAAAATGAACACCTTGATGGCAGCGGCCACCCTGCCGGGCTTCGTGGCGAGGCAATCATCACCAGCGCGCGGGTGCTGGCAGTGGCCAACGCCTTTGTGGCCATGATCAGCCCCAGGGCCTACCGCGACACCCTACCTGCCCAAGAGGCCATGGCAAACCTCCTCGCCACCGCAGGTACCCGCTACGACCGGCAAGTCGTCGCCGCCCTATTCCAGGTCGCGGAGAACGAGATCGATTGGACGCGGTGGCCCAAACGCGGTTAGAGCCTATTCGCTGAGTCTCTTGTAATAGTCCTGCATCTCGCTTTTGGAGAAGCGGTCGAGCTTGGCCACATTCCCCCGGTGCCCGGCCAAGAGGCCCAAGACCGTGGGCGTGGCCAGCAGCTCGCCGACTTTGTCCTTGACCCGCTCCCACAGGTTCCGGCGGTAAACAGTATCCAGCTCCACCAAGCGCTCGGCATGCTGACGGCAGCGCCAGGCATGCCTCGGCAGCTGCCACTTGAACAGAAACAGCATGATAAGAGCGGCAACCGCACCTGCACCGGCCAGCGGGATCAGCAGCTGCGCAGGCGCCACCACCCCGGAGAGCAGGGTCGGCAGAATGGTCTTCTCTGGGAATCCCCACAGCTGCTTGGTCCCCATATCCAGAAAGAGAAAACTCAAGAGTCCGGCGGCAGCGGCACGCTTCACCGCCGTGGCTAGGATCTTCAGCCCGCCATCGGCATAGGTCGCCATGGCCTCGGCGACCATCCGCACCTCCTGGATCTGCTTGTCGATATTCTGGAGGATATGGTTGATCCTGAGCCCGGCGGCGGCCAGGATCTCCTGCTTCAGGTGTTCCCGCTCCCTGGCCCACACCGCGAGCTCCGGCGGCAGATCAACCACCACCTTAGGCGAGAAGGTCAGAAATATCCGTGGGATATCCTTGCGGCCAGTCATCTGCGACAGGTTCCAGCACAGGGTGCCGTAAGAGCGGACCAGATCACCCAAATTGTCGCACTCGTCGATCCGGCTCATCACGAACAGAATCCGGTCCTCGCCGGTGGCCACCGGCAGGATGTTGCGGATAGTGTTGTAGGTCTCCTGGATGGTGCCCGCCTTGTGGGGGTCGAACATCAACACTACCAGGTCGGCCATGCGGGAGAACTCCCTGATCACACTGGCATAATCGTAGCCGCGGTCCTTCTCCGACACCGAATCCAGCATGCCCGGGCTATCGATGATGGCCAGGTTCTCGAACATGGAGGCCTGCACCCGCTTCATCCGGAAATGGGAGATGAACTGCTCTCCAAAGGTCTTGAAGGCGGTGAACGGCAGACGGCCGTCGTTGACCAAGTCGGAACCTGGCACATCCGGCTCTTCGCCGCCGTTGCCAGAGGCGGTGATCACCGTGAACGAGTCGTCGGTGGGGGCCTGCCCGGTCCGCTGCACCTCGCGGCCGACCAGCTCGTTAATGAAGGTCGATTTCCCCGAGGAGTAATTGCCCAGCACCAAGACGATGGGCTTCCACTTGAGCATGGAGTCAAGGTCATTAAAGTCGGTCCGGTAACGGGCGAAGATCGACGACAGCTTGGCTCGCACCTTGCTCTGAATCTTGTTCTGTAAGGCTTTCTCGTCCATAGAATTTCCTTTCCGTAACGCAACTGGCGCGCCATAAGCGCAAGCGTAGCTTCCCTCGATGCGCCTCGTCCAGCCAGACAAGGCAACCATCATCCTAACACGCCCGTGGCCTCGACCAAAGGGATTTTGTCGGAATCAACCGACCGGCCCAGCCAACGGCTGACCTGCCGTCCAGTCTCCTGGCACCACACATCCACCCTGCTCTGCCTGGCACAGGTCGAGCTCCATGAAACGCGCCACTACCTGGGGATCGAACCGGCTGCCGGAGCCCGACTGGATATGGGAGCAGATGTCTGCCGCCGACCAGGGTTTATGATACCGGCGCTCATGGGCCAGGGCATCCCAGACATCGACCACGGCAAAGATCCGCGCTGCCAGAGGGATCGCCTCACCCTGCAAGCCGCGGGGGTAGCCGGTCCCGTCCCAGCGCTCGTGGTGGCAGTAGGGGATATCCAAGGCCGGGCGGAGGAAGTCGACCCCTTCGAGCATCTGCCGGGCGTACTCGGGGTGGCGCCGCATCACCTCCCGATCGCTCTCGCTCAATGGCCCGTCGTTCATCAGTACGGCGTCGGGCACCGCCATCTTGCCGATGTCGTGGAGCAAGGCGCCGAACTTGATGTAGCGCAGCTGGCCTGGGGTAAATTCGAACTTGGCGGCCAAGGCCAAGGTCATGGCGCAGACCCGCTGGGTATGGCCCTCGGTCTCGCGGTCCCGCAACTCCAGCGCCCGGCCCCAACCTTCGATGGTCGATTCGTAGGCCTCCCGCAGCTCCTCGTGCATCCTGGTGATCTTGTGGGCGTCAAGCCGGATCTGGCGCATGGCCAGCCGCGACATCCGCATCACCAGGAAGACGAAGACCGCGCCGCCCAGGTAGACCAGTCCGACCATGTATCCGGCCAGCCCCAGGCATGACCTGTCGCCAGCGAAAAACTCCGCCGTGTACCCGACCACAAAGAAGCCCATCAGGGCATTGATCACTGTCCAACGGGAGCGGTAGACCGCAGGGATGAACTCCTTGATTTTGTAGCTCTGGTAGATCGAGGCCGCCAAAAAGACAAGACCGCCGGCGACGATCAGGTGATGCAATGCCGCCACCCCAGAGATGTCCATCACCTGCCCTCCTTAGCTCCGGCCATATGCCCAGCACGGCCAAACGGCTGCCAGGCCTGGGCGTACAGGGCGAGCATCCGCCGCTCCAACTCCTGCCGCCACGGCTCCAGCGCTTCGAGGGACAGCCCCGGCGGCACAGTCATTGGCGGGTCGAAGCACATCGCCACCCGGGCAAAGGGTTTAGGCAGCACGGTCTGGTCCCAGCTGCGGAAGGCCCAATAGCGATCCGCGCCCCAGGCTAGGGGCAGGATTGGCGCCCCGGTCCGGCTGGCCAAGTGGATGACGCCAGGCTGCAGGACCAGCGGCGGCCCCTGGGAGCCATCGCCGATAATCGCCCCTGGCCGGGCCTCGCGCTTGATCAGGGCCAGCATCTCCTTCATCGCCGCAAGCCCGCCCCGGTTACGCGAGCCCCGCACCGTGCGATGGCCCATCCGGGTCAGGGTCCGGGACACATATTCGGCGTCATCGCTGGCGCTGACCATGATCACCCAGTCCCGGCCCTTGATCCGATGGATGCCGTAGAACAGGGAATAGTGCCAGAGACAGGCGATAAAGGGCTGTCCCGAGACCAAAAGCGCTTGATAATGCTCCAGTCCTTGCGGCTGCTCACGACAGGTGGCGAACAGCAGCCGAGACAGCGCAATGTAGGCTGGCGGCACGATGGCCAAGGAGGCCCGGTAGACAAGTCCCTTCACAGCCATCGCAGTTCCTGTTCCTTCAGCTTCTTGATCCGGTCCCGCAACTCTGCCGCCTCCTCAAAGGCCAGCTCGGCGGCCGCCTCCCGCATCTCGGCGGTAAGCGCCTTGATCGCCGCCCGCAGGCTGGCCAGCGACTGATATTCTCCCTCGGCCTCGCCGGTGGCAAGATCCGCCGGGGCATAGTCCTGCTCATAGACCGTCTCGATCAAATCCTTGATCGCCGAACGGATGGTGGCCGGAGTGATGCCGTGCCGCTGATTGAAATCGTCCTGCAAGGCCCGGCGGCGGCTGGTTTCCTCAATGGTCCGCGCCATAGAGCCGGTGATGGTGCTGGCATAGAGAATCACCAGCCCTTCGGCGTTCCTGGCCGCCCGGCCGCAGGTCTGGATCAAAGAGCGGTGGCTGCGCAGGAAACCCTCCTTATCGGCGTCCATCACCGCCACCAGTGAAACCTCAGGGATATCGAGACCCTCCCGCAACAGGTTGATACCTACCAGGACCTGATACTCGCCCCGGCGCAGGTCGCGGACCAGCTCCATCCGCTCCAGGGTCTTGATGTCGGAATGGAGGTAGCGCACCGCCACCCCCAAATTCCCGTAATACTCGGTCAGGTCCTCGGCCATGCGCTTGGTCAGCGTGGTCACCAACACCGCCTCGCCCCGCTCGGCCCGCAGCCGGATCTCGCCCAGCAGGTCGTCGACCTGGCTTTCCGCCGGCCGCACCTCGATCATGGGGTCCATCAGGCCGGTGGGTCTGATGATCTGCTCGACCACTTCGCCATTGGCCCGGGAGATCTCGTAATCGCCCGGGGTGGCCGAGACAAAGACCACCTGATGGATGCGGGCGTCGAACTCGTTGAAGCGCAGCGGCCGGTTGTCGAGGGCCGAGGGCAGCCGGAAGCCGAAATTGACCAGGGTCTCCTTGCGCGAGCGGTCGCCCTTGTACATGCCGCCAATCTGGGGCACGGTGATGTGGCTCTCGTCCACGAAGAGGAGGAAGTCGTCTGGAAAATAATCGAGCAGGGTGGGCGGTGGCTCGCCGGGCAGGCGGCCGGTGAGGTGGCGGCTATAATTTTCAATGCCGTTGCAGTAGCCGAGCTCGGCCATCATCTCCAGATCAAAGTCGGTGCGCTGCTCCAGACGCTGGGCCTCTAGCAGCCGACCGGCCCCGGTCAACTCGGCCAGCCGCTCTTTCAGTTCATCCTTAATCGCCCGAATGGCCACCTGGAGCCGCTCCTTGGAGGTCACGAAATGGCTGCCGGGAAAGACCGTCACTTCGCCTAAGGTCGAAAGGCCCGTCCCACGCAGGGGGTCGATCTCCCGGATGGCCTCCACGGTATCGCCGAAGAACTCGATACGCAGGGCACGCTCGTCTTCATAGGCCGGAAAGATCTCCATCACATCACCACGGACCCGGAAGGTGCCCCGATGAAAGGAGAGCTCGTTGCGTTCGTAGAGCATCCCCACCAAGCGGCGCTGGACCTCGGCCATGGGCTGTTCGACGCCGACGGTGAGGACAAGGTCCATACCACGGTACTCCTCGGGGGAGCCGAGGCCGTAGATACAGGAGACCGAGGCCACAATGATGACGTCCCGCCGGGTCAGGAGCGAGCGGGTGGCGGAATGACGCATGGTGTCGATGGCGTCATTGATGGCGGAATCTTTCTCGATGTAGGTGTCGGACTGGGGGATATAGGCCTCGGGCTGGTAGTAGTCGTAGTAGGACACGAAATACTCCACCGCGTTGCCGGGGAACAGGGCCTTGAACTCGGCGTAAAGCTGGGCGGCCAGGGTCTTGTTGGGGGCCATCACCAAGGCCGGGCGGCCAGTGAGGGCAATGACATGGGCCATGGTGAAGGTCTTGCCGGAGCCGGTCACCCCAAGGAGGACCTGGCTTCCCTTGCCCGTCTCGATCCCGGCGGCTAGGGCCGCGATGGCGGCAGGCTGATCGCCGGCCGGGGAAAACTCGCTGTGCAGCTGAAAAAGAGGATCGCCCTCAGCCATCCAACGCCCCGCGCTTATCCGCCGCGCCCCGGATGGTGGCAAGGCCCACCGGCTGACCAGCGGTCATGGCCTCGATGAAAGAGACATACAGCAGCCGGTTGATGTCCCGGGGGATGCCATGGCTCAACTCATGGATCAAGGAGTAGCTGTCGGGAGGGAGGAGACGGGCGGGATCGCCGCCGCACTTTAAGATCCGGTACTTGACATACTGTTCCACACCATCGACCGTCAGCGGTTCTAGACGCACGGCGAAGGTAATCCGGCTGCGCAGGGAGGCGTAGGACGGAACGGCCAAACGCTTGGCCAGGCCCGGCTCGGCCACCAGCAGGACGGTGACCAGCTTTTCCCGGCCCGTCTCCAGGTTGGACAAAGTCCGCAGGCTGTGCAGGGCATCGGCGGAGAGGAAATGGGCCTCGTCGATGACGATCACCAGCCGCCGGCCCTCGCGGCTCAACAGCAAGGCCTGCTCCTGGATCATGGCCAAACGGTCATGGACCAGGCGACCGGAATTGACCGCCATCGCCGTCAGCACCGCGCCCAGCAGCGCCCCCTTGCCCATGCCGGGAAATACCGGGACAAAAAAAGGGGCGAAGTAATCACGATCAAGGGAGCGCAGCACCACCTGGGCGGCCAGGGTCTTACCGGTGCCGGAAACCCCGTCCAGCAGGATGAGGGCATGCCGGTCCTCGATGCCGATCTTGATCTTGACCGCCGCCTCCTCATGCTGCTTGGTGCGGAAGAAAAGATCGGTGTTGATGGTGTCAGGAAAAGGATTTTTCTGGAGGCCGAACTGCATGGCCCAGTGGGATGGCTGGTTCATGGCGAGATCACAGGGGAAGGGGGGAGGAACTCAGGATTCAGGAGTCAGCATTCAGCGTCCCAGATCATCTGTTCCTTTGCTTCTGAATTCTGACTCCTGAGTTATGTGTCAAAATCACCCGGAGCTCTCCCTGATCAAATTCTGGTAGCGCCGAAAGGCAGAGTTCTGGCGGATGGTATCGTCTTCGCTCCGCAACAGGGCCGTGGCGATGGCCGTGGTGTTACGGCTCACCTTGGCGAAGGGATCAAAAACCAGGTACGGCGTCCGCCGCACCGTGGCGGCCCCAACCGTAGCGTCTCGTAACATATAGCCGATATTGCCGATACTTACACCTAAAAACTGCTGGGCGCAGTTAGCAAAACGCACCGCCACCTCCGCCGCCTGCTTCAACGAGGAGGCCATGTTGACCACTGAATACATGGGGCGATCAAAATTTCTGGAATGCAGGGCCTTGAGCAGGCCATAGGCATCGGCCAGGGAGGTGATGTCCGGAGTCAGGACAAAGACCACCTCGTCGGCGGCCATCAAGAAATCCCGCACCCCGGCTCCCATGCCGGCTGCTGTGTCCACCACGATGACGTCGGCGTGGCGCTCCATCTGCTCCAGGGCGTCGAGGAGCTGGCGGCGCTGAATAGCCGTGCTGTCGGCCAAGGCGATCACCCCGGAACCACCGGCGACAATGCCGATCCCCTCCGGACCCTGGGTGATCAACTCGGAGACCGCAAGCTCTGTACGGATGAGGTCCTTCAGGCTGTAGGCTGGCTGGATTCCGGCCAGCAGGTGGATATTGGCCATCCCCAGATCGGCGTCAAGGACCAGGGCCATTTTGCCCAAGCGCTGCATGGCCACCGCCAGATTCAAGGCCAGGTTGCTCTTGCCGACCCCGCCCTTACCGGAGGTCACGGCGATCACCCTGGCATACCGCCCATCGCTTTCGGCCACTGCCGGCTGACCAGCCAGCCGGGCATGGATTTTCAAGAAGGCATCCACCGCCGGTTCGGTAAAGAACATGGTGTCGCCACGCAAGACCTTCTCTGGCAAACGCTGGCTGTACTCCGACTCGTAAAAGCGGATCAGGCTCTCTTCAAGTCCGGTCCTCGCCACCAGGGCTTCAATGGTCAGCAGACGCTCGCCGCCCGCCGCAGTTGCATCTGCGGCCTGTTCACCAAGTGGAGCATAGCGCATAGGCCGCCCACAGCCCTCTGGGACATCCGGCACGCCCTTATAGTCCTGGGGCAACGCGTCACTCATGAAATTCCCCGTCATTCCTTGCGATTATCAACATCTCGCCCATCGCGCCACCATCACTGTCCATCAGGCACATACGCCCCGCACTTACCGGCGCTGGCCAGTGCCTCCCGGACCTTGACCAGCACCTTATCCAACTGAAAAGGCTTCTTGATGCAGGCGAAGGCCCCGCTCTTCACCGTCTCCTTGATCTCCTCCATGGAGGCCAGGCCGGTGACGATGATCACCGGAATGTCTGGATACTCGCCGTGGACGAATTTCAGCACCTCCAGCCCGTCCTTGCGCGGCATCCGGATATCGAGCATGATCAGGTGATACTTCTTGTAGCGCAACAGGCCGATGCCCTCAATACCGTCGAAGGCGCCGTCGACCTCATAGCCAGCGGCGCGGAGGCACTCCTGGAGCATCTCGTTGAGGATCCGCTCGTCGTCCACCACCAGAATCCGGCAAGCCTCGCTGCCTTCCGGGGTCTTCCGTTTCTGATCCACTACCTTCTTCATGGTCTGCAAACGGCTGCCCTGATCCACGGGCAAGCGCAGGGTGAAGGTGGCCCCCACCCCCTCGTCGCTGTGAACTTGGAGCGTGCCGCCGTTATGTTCCACGATGGAGTGGCAGATGGCCAGGCCCAAACCAGTGCCCTCCCCCTCCTTCTTGGTGGTGAAGAATGGGTCGAAGATCTTGCCCAGATTCTCCTTGCTGATGCCGGTACCGGTATCGGCGATCGACACGGCTACCCGGTTGCGGCGATCAACCTCAGCGCTCAGGGTGATGGTCCCGCCATCGGGCATGGCGTGGTTGGCGTTCACCAGGAGGTTCATGATCACCTGCTCGATCTGGCCGGCATCGGCATAGACATTGGGGAGATCCAGGGGAATCCGGTTGTCGACCGCGATCTTGGTCATCGACACCCGGTCGCCGATCACCATCAGGATATCGTTGACCACCTTGGCCACATCCGTCGACTGCAAACGGGGTTGGGTTGGGCGGGCAAAGCCCATCAACTCACCGATAATCTTGGAGATCCGCTTCTCTTGCCCGGCCAGCACCTTGAGCCGTTCCCCGATTTCCGGGATATTGGCCTGCCCCTGGGCCAGGAGCCGCTCCATGATCTGAAGGTTCAGGGAAATAATCGTCAGTGGATTGTTGATCTCGTGGGCCGCGCCAGCCGCCAGGCGGCCAACGGTAGCCAGGCGGTGGGAGTGAAACAACTGACGCTGGCTCTCCTCCATCTTGCGGGAGGCCTCAGCCAGCTCCCTGGCCTGGGACTGCAGGTCCTTCTCCAGCAGAATTCGCTCGATACCATTGCTGGCGGCAGTGGCCAGCATCTGAAAATTGCGGCTCAAACTTTCCATCGTGCCCGGACCCAAATCCACGCCCTGGAAATCGAGGATCAGTTCGCCGATAATCCGCTCCGGGCGACCGTTGGATTTTTTATCCGCCACAAAAAAACTGGCCATAAAAGCCGAGCCGGCGACCATGTCGATCACCCCAGACTCAACCACTCCACCCCCATCGAATTGCAGCCTGGCCTGGGTCAACCGCCGCACCGCCTCCTGCTCCAGGTCGCCATGGCGGCCAGAGGAGGAGACCATGGCCGACACACCGCTGGCCGCCACCTCGAAGGACTCGGCCTCAGTCCCCGTCTGAATCCTGCCGACAAAGATATCCCGCCTGCCATCCACCACCATGCACAGACAGCGAGGCACGGCAAAGGCGCTCCTGACCGCCGCGACGACCTCGTCAATCGCCTCGCCGATCTCCATCCCTGATTTCAGGCGCCGGGTCATGACGCAGGTGGCGTCAAGCACCCGGTTGGCCTGGGTCAACTCCCGGTTGCGCTGCTCGAGATTCAGGCTCATGGCCCCCAGGCTCTGGTTGGCGGAACTGACCAAGGTACGATACTTATCAGGATCGTTGATCCCCAGGATCGCCCCCAGCTCCTTTACACGCTCCATCACTTTTTTAATCACTAAATCAAGATCTTCCGCGCTCAAATGATGATGGAGCATCAAGTTTTCCAAGGCGAAATGATAGTGCTGGTGATCGTAGGCGTTGGGGGTCAAAAAATAACTGGAGCCGATGTTGTTGGCCACACAGACCACATCGGCAAAACGGATCAACTGATGGAGATTCTCTCGCTCCGGCCTGATGGTGGCAAAGACCGGCTGATGGTGGAGCCACATCGCCTTGACCAGGGGCGCAGGGAACAGCCACTGATTGGCCACCATCTTCCCCACCTCGGCGTGGGTGATGCCCATAATCTCCTCTTCCACCTCCAGGGCCAATGGGGCCTCGATGCCATACCCGCCCTGCTTCTCCAGCTCCTGACAGACCCGCATGAAGGCCTCGGGCAGGTGCAAAAAGCAAACGAGCTTACCCACATCGTGGACCAAGCCTGCCAGATAGGCCTCGTCCGGGGCGGCAAACCCCAGCTTGTCGGCCAGGATCTCGGCGGTGGCTGCCACTCCGATGGAGTGAAGCCAAAACTTGACCAGCTCGGCCCGGCGGCTAGCCAAGGGCCCAGAGAAACAGTCGAACACGGCCACCGACAAGATGATGCTGCGCACGGTGGTAAAGCCAAGCAGGCCGATGGCCCTGGCAATGGTGGTTATCTCGGAACGTGCCCCGACAAAGGCGGAATTGGCGTAATGGAGGATACGGCCGGAGAGGACTTGGTCGTTTTGCAGGAGTTCGGCAATGGAGCTGAAATTCGACTGATCACCCTCCATCAGCCGGATCGCCTCCATGGCAATGGCGGGCAAGGTAGGGATGCTGTCGATATCGATGTGCTTATCGAAACGGATTCTATTCATGCAACGCCCGATGTCTTCGCTGATCCACTCATCTGCCCCCCTTACTGGGAGAAAAAACACTTATCACGGAAATGGTCATAGCCCTGGTAGGTGATGGGTTCCACACGCCCTTCATCGCATAAAGCGACCCCGTGGCCTGGAACGATCTCGCCGACCAGGAAGAGCCGCTTGCCGGCCGCTTGTCCGGCCAAGGCCTCAACCTGGGCTGCGGCTCCGGCCGGGGCGGTAAAGAGCAGCCGATAATCTTCGCCACCCGCGATGGTAAGGCGGCGCAGATCCAGGCCAAATTCCACCGCCGCCCGCCGCGTCGCCACGCACACGGGAAGGGTCTCAGCCCTGACCTCAGCCCCGACCCCGCTCTCATCGCAGATATGGGCAAGATCCGTGGCCAGACCGTCCGACATGTCGATCATAGCAGTGGCAAGCCCCGACTCCCCCAGCAGACGTCCCAAGGCTGTTTCCGGCACCGGATCCAGGTGGGCAGCAGCCAATTCGGGATATGCATCCAGGCGCGGATAACCAAGCCGACACAGTTCAAGACCAGCCGCCGCCTGGCCCAGATAGCCGCTGACCCAGATCTGATCGCCAGGCCGGGCTCCGGCGCGATAGACCGCCCTTCCTGCCAGCACTTCACCAAGCACGGTGACCGACAAGACGAGGCCCTGATCGCTCTTGACGGTATCACCCCCAATCAACCGCATGCCATAATGCTCAAGGGCGGCCATAAATCCCGCCATCAATGGCTCGATCAGTTCCGAGCTGGCCGTGACGGGCACGGCCAGGGACAGGAGCGCAAATCGCGGGACTCCGCCCATGGCGGCGATATCGCTGACATTGACCGCTAACGCCTTCTGGCCCAACAGCCCAGGCGGGTGCCACCCGAGATCAAAATGAACCCCCTCCACCAAAGTGTCGGTGGTGATCAATGTCTCACGGGAAGGCCCGGTCGCCGCCAGCACCGCACAGTCATCGCCGATCCCCTCGATCAAACCTTGGTCAGCACCTGCCGCCTGTTCCCTGATCCGGCGGATCAAGGCAAGTTCAGAGATCATGGCGGGCTATCTCACTTCACCCGTTTGAGGGTTGGCCTGACCTTGCTCGGCCGAGGCGGCAATGGCTCCGGCACCGGTTGCCCCACGGCAAAGTCAAGCGCCTGCAAAAACCGGCCATCGCCTTCCATGGTAAAAATCTCCTTGCCGGTAAACTGCGGCTCGCGCAAAGTCCAGATCACCTTCTGGGGTGGCACCGTCAACACCTGCAAGGTGAGATGCCACCACTCATCCCGGCGGCTGTCATCGCGCTGGATGTCGGTCACCAGGGCATAGAAAACCGATTTCGTCTTGGCAATGGCGACTAGAACCAAATCCCCGATGCGGGTGGTGTCCTTAAACCTGATGAGCCTTCTGAGCTCCTGAACCATCGTCTCCATCGGAGTCTCCTGACCAGCCGCTGAGTCATCAGCAAGCAGCAGATGGGATTTTTCATTGAGATGGTATTGTATTGGGAAAAAAAGATAAAAGTCAACTGTTATCTGGGCACCTGGTATTTATCAGGAACAAACAGAGACAAATAGCGATCAAGTCAAGGCGGGAACAAAAAAAAGAAATGGGGGGATAGAGGCTATGCCTCCAGCCTTGAAACCTCTCTGAGCAACCGGGCGACGGCGGGAAGATCCTTGCGGCCAGGGCTAATCTCCACCCCGGAATTGACGTCAACAGCACAAGGGCTGGTTTGCTCGATGGCAGCGGCAATATTGTCCGGGGACAAGCCGCCAGCCAGAATGAGCGGGCAGGGAATGTCCAGTCTCCGCACCACAGCCCAATTGAAGGTCTCGCCAGTGCCGCCAGCCTGCCCCGGTCGATAGGTGTCAAGCAAAACTCCCTTGACCACATGACGGTAGGCAGCAAGATCGGGGAGGGCATCCTCCTTAACCCGAAAGGCCTTGATCACTGGGCGGTTCATGCCCTGGCAATAGGCAGGCGACTCTCCGCCGTGCAACTGAATGGCTGACAAGCCGCAAAACTGCGTCACCTCGTTGACCACGGAGCTCTCCTCATCCAGAAACACACCCACCGAGTTAACGAAGGGAGGGAGTGTGGCCACGATGGCTCGGGCCAGCGCAGGTTCCACATAGCGAGGACTCGACTTGACAAAGATAAACCCCAGGGCATCGACGCCCATGGCCGCGATGGCCTGAGCCTCGCCCAGGTCCGTCATCCCGCATACCTTGACCCGGACGCGCCGGGGAGATACGGCAGTTCTAGCCATCATGGCCCGATCAAATCCCGCAAGCCCTGGCGTCGGTCGGCCAAACGCATCAGGCTCTCACCGACCAAGGCGGCGGCCACCCCTTCCTTTGCCAGGCGGATCATATCCTCATGCCCCCTGATCCCGGACTCGCTGACCACCGGGATCTCGCGCGGGATCTCGGCCATGACCCTAAAAGTGGTCTCAAGATCCATGGAGAAGTCTTTGAGATTGCGATTGTTAATGCCGATCAACCGGCTCCCGGCCGCCAGGGCCTCGGTCGCCTCCGCCTCATCGTGGACCTCCACCAGGCTGTCCATGCCCAGCTCCCGGGCCAGTGCCTGATAGTCGGCCATCTGCTGGCGGTCAAGGATGGCGGCGATCAGCAGGATGGCGTCGGCCCCAAACAAGGCGGCCTGACGGATCTGGATCTCGTCGATGATGAACTCCTTGCGGATCACCGGCAGATTGACCGCGGCCCGGACCTGGGGGATATAGGCCAGAGAGCCCTGGAAATAGTGCTCGTCGGTGAGCACCGAGATGGCCTGGGCCCCGCCCGCCGCATAGTCGCGGGCAATGGCCACCGGATCGAAGTCCGGGCAGATCACCCCCTTGGAGGGCGAGGCCTTCTTGGCCTCGGCGATCACCGCCACCCCGGGGTGGTTGACCAGGGCGGCCATGAAGCCACGGGGGGCCGCCACCTCACACTCGGGGCCACGAAGCCCTTGAGCCTTTAACGCCTGCACTTCCTGGCGTTTGGTTTCGACAATGGTATCAAGTATCATGGGCTAATATCGTTTCGATTGATAAAAATACACGCTTCAGGTAGTGCGGCGGCCGGCTGAGTACGCCGTTCAGATAGAATCCACAGTCCGCAGGTTGAACAAGCCCCGCAAGACCCAACAACATCGCTAATTTGCCACACCAAATTGAACCAAGGCCTCCAGCTTCGCCATCGCCGCGCCGGAGTCGATACTGGAGGCGGCGAGGGCAATCCCTTCCCTCACCCCCGCAGCCACCCCAGCGACCATCAACGCCGCCCCGGCATTGGCCAAAACCATGTCGCGGCGCGGCCCTGGGGCGCCACGCAACACTTGACGGACCTGCTCAGCCGATTCAGCGGCAGTGGCGCCGCCCTTGACCTCGGCCAGGGTCACCCTGGTCAACCCCAACACCTCAGGAGTAATGGTGTAGGTGCGCACCACCCCGTCACGCACCTCACTGACCTGGGTAGGCCCGGTGGTGGTGATCTCATCGATGTTGCCTTCGCCCCAGACCACCAAGGCCCGCCTGACCCCAAAGTTATTGAGCACAGCGGCAATGGATTCGGTCAGCTCGGCGGAATAGACCCCGAGCAGATACACGTTGGCCCCGGCCGGATTGGTCAGCGGCCCCAGAATATTGAACACCGTCCTGATGCCGATCTCACGACGCGGGCCGATGGCATATTTCATGGCCCCATGCAGCACTGGCGCGAACATGAAGCCGAGCCCCACCTGCCGGACACAACGGCCAATCGCCTCGGGGCTCAAGGCCAGATTCACCCCCAAGGCCTCCAAGACATCGGCACTGCCGCAATGACTCGACACCGAACGGTTGCCGTGTTTAGCCACCGCCACCCCGGCCCCGGCCACGACAAAAGCCGAGGTGGTCGAGACGTTGAAGGTGCCAGAGGCATCGCCACCAGTGCCGACGATATCCATCAGCAACGCCCCAGGATCAGCGGCATCGACGGGGGTCGCCTTGTGGCGCATCACCCTGGCCGCACCGGTGATCTCGGCCACGGTCTCTCCCTTCATCCGCAGGGCGGTGATAAATGCCCCGATTTGAGCATCGGTGGCCTGGCCACCCATAATCTCCTCCATGACCTGAACCATCTCCGCCTCGTCCAAATCCTGGCGGCTGACCACCTTAGCGATCGCCTCTCGAATCATCGTTTCTCCTCGCCCAATCAATGACGAACGATTAATCCCAATGAGCCAATGCGAATTATCAATGCGCGGCTCATCGCTTGCTCCGCAGCATGGCCGGATAGTCCCGGTCCACGAAATTGCGCAGCAGCTGCACCCCGTCCGGGGTCATGATCGACTCAGGGTGAAACTGCACCCCCTCCACGTCATATTCCCGGTGACGCAATCCCATCAACTCACCCTGGTCGGTACGGGCGGTCACCTCGAGGCAGTCTGGCAGATCGGCGTCGGCCACCACCAACGAATGATAGCGCATGGCATCAAACGGTGACGGCAGTCCAGTGAATACCCCCTTGCCGTCGTGGCTTACCGGACTGGTCTTGCCGTGCATCACCCGCCCGGCCCGCACCACCGTGCCACCAAAGGCCTGGCCGATGGCCTGATGCCCCAGACAGACGCCGAGCACCGGGACCTTGCCGCTGAAGTGCCGAATGGCGGCGATGGATATCCCCGCCTGCTCAGGGGCGCATGGCCCCGGCGAGATCAACAGCCGGTCCGGGCGCAGGGCCTCGATGCCTTCGAGATCGACCTGATCGTTACGGAAGACCTTCAGCTCAATGCCACCGAAGCCGCCGATGGTCTGCACAATGTTGTAGGTAAACGAATCGTAATTATCGATGATGACGATCATCACAGCCCCCTTTCCGCCAGCTCAACCGCCCGCCGCAGGCCCATGGCCTTGTTGATGGTCTCCTCGAACTCGGCCTCGGGGTCGGAATCCGCAACAACCCCAGCCCCGGCCTGGACCCACAGGTCGTTGCCGCGCATCACAAAGGTACGAATAGTGATACAGATGTCCATGTTGCCAGAAAAACCGAAATAGCCCACCGCCCCGGCATAGGCTCCGCGCCGCTCGGGCTCCAGCTCCTCGATAATCTCCATGGCCCGAATCTTGGGGGCTCCGCTGACCGTCCCAGCCGGGAAACAGGCCCGGAGGACATCGAACTGATCCTTGCCCGGCTGCAACTTGCCATGCACCCCGGAGACGATGTGCATCACATGACTGTAGCGCTCGATCACTAAAAGGTCCCGGGTCTCCACCGTGCCGTAGCGGCATACCCGGCCGATATCGTTGCGGCCAAGATCCACCAGCATCAGATGCTCGGCCCGCTCCTTGGGGTCGGCCAGGAGCTCCCGCTCCAAGGCCAGGTCCTCATCTTCGTTCCGCCCCCGTTTGCGGGTGCCGGCGATGGGCCGCACCTCCACATCCTCGCCCTCGAGGCGCACCAGGATCTCCGGCGACGAACCGATCTGAACGATGTTATCCAGCTTGAGAAAAAAGAGGTAGGGGCTGGGGTTGATATGGCGCAACGCCCGGTACAGGGAAAACGGATCGAGCGTGGTCTTGCTGTGAAAACGCTGGGAGAGCACCACCTGAATGATGTCCCCCGCCATGATGTACTCCTTGGCCTTGGTCACCATGGCCATGAACTCGCCCTTGCTCATGTTGGCGGCAAAGGCATGGGGGGACTCTGCCGCCTGCCCTCCGACCAGGCTTGCTGGCAGAGGTCCGCGCAGCTGGGCGACAATGGCGTCGATTTCGGCCTCGGCCTGACGATACACGGCGTCGAGATCAGCAACACCGGCGGTCACCACACAGTTGACGATGGCGATGGTCTGCTTGATCGAGTCACAGATCAAGACGACCCTGGGGACCATCAACGAGGAGTCCGGGAAATCGGCCAAGGGCGGGTTGACGACCGGCAAACGTTCCATGAAGCGCACCATATCATAGCCCATGAAGCCCACCGCACCACCGAAGAAGCGCGGCAGGTAGCCGGTATCACACGGATTAAATGAGGCAATCAAGGTCTTCAATGCCTCGATGGGGTCGGCTGTAAACCGGTCCGTGGCCGCGGCCCGCCTGACTTCGACCTGCTCACCTCGACTGACCAAGGTGGCCAACGGCTCGAAGCCGATAAAGGAATACCGCCCCCACTTTTCTCCGCCCTGCAGGCTCTCGAGCAGAAAGGCATGGGACCGACCCAGGGCAACCTTGGCAAAGGCAGTCAGGGGGGTATCGAGATCCGCCACAATCTCGCGGCACACCGGCACCAAGCCCGCCTGGGCAGCCAGTCGCCGGAATTCGGACATTTCAGGTTTCATCATCACTTCTCCCCGCACACATAAAAAAAGCCATGGCACCGTCATTCGGCCCATGGCTTTTACTCCCTAAACCCGGAAAATCTGGCCCGGGAAATCTGGATAGATCCTTAGTCGCACAAAGTCCTACCAGCATCTCATCGTGTACTCACGGCACTCACAGTCCCTGCCAGACGTCAACCCCAGAGAGAGCCAGCACATCGTCTGCCTTGAAACCAGCTGGAGTGCTTGCCACGACTTCACTACGTCCTGTTCACCCGCGTTATCAACGCCGAGCAGCCCCGAAGGCCTGGGCGGGCACCAGTGGTCGCGCCCTCGACACCAGACAATCAGGCCTGGGCCTGAGCGGCGGCAAAAGCGTTGACCCGCTTGGTCAATCTGGACACCTTCCTGGAGGCTGTCTTTTTGTGCATGGCACCTTTGACCGCGCCATGGTCGATCACCGGAATCGCAGCCCGCAGGGCCTCCTGGGCCTTTTCCACCGACTGCTCTTCAATGGCGGCCATAACTGCCTTGATCGCAGTCTTCATCTTGCTCTTGGTAGAGCGATTACGCATATTGCGGACCAGACTCTGCCGCGTCCTCTTCATTGCTGATTTGTGATTAGCCAAAACCGTTTCTCCTTCTGACAATCTGATCGTAAGTATGGTTACTGTTCGCCACGATAGGACGACATAACGCAATAAAGTTTGCAAGACTAAACGATATACCTTCCGCTGTCAAGAGAAGAGCTGCAATGCCGCCAAAGTTTTCCCCGACACTTAGACCCCTCATCTCAGCCTGACAAGGCCCCGACTTTTTTCTGCTCCCCGTTCGACAACCCCCTTGAGTTTCAGCCCTATTTTAGTTTTAATGAACCTCATGATCGAAATACTCCGTTCACTGCGCTGGCAAGACCTGGCCGACATCACGATTGTCGCCTTCATCATCTATCGGGTCATCCTGATGATCAGGGGGACCCGCGCCGTGCAGATGCTGGCCGGAATCGGCGTCCTGACCATGGTCTACTTCGGTGCCAAGGAGCTTGAGCTAATGACCCTGTACTGGCTGCTCGGCACCCTGCTCAGTTCCATCTTCCTGATCATCATCATCGTCTTCCAGCGCGACATTCGCAAGGCCCTGGTCCAGGTCGGCCAGGCCTCACCGTTCACCAGAGCCCAGGAGGACCGAGAATTCGACCTCAACGAGATTGTCACCGCCGCCCGCGCCCTGTCGCAGAAAAAAATCGGCGGTCTGATCATCCTGGAACGGGATACCGGACTCAAAGACTACCTCGACTCTGGGCAATCGATCGACGCCCAGTTGAGCAGCGCCCTGCTGGTCAGCCTTTTTCACCCCAGCTCTCCGCTCCATGACGGCGGGGTGGTGGTCAGCGGCGGCCGTATCCAATCGGCGCGCTGCGTGCTGCCACTCACCAAAAACCCGTATATCTCCAAGCACCTCGGCACCAGACACCGGGCGGCCATCGGGCTTTCCGAAGAGACCGACGCTATCATCGTCGTTATCTCCGAAGAAACTCGCCAGATCTCCCTGGTCCAGCACGGCGCCATTACCTCGAACCTTGACGAAACCGCCTTGCGTAACCGCCTGCGGGCCATCCTGTCCCCCAAGGAACACCCCGCCAAAACTTGGAAGAGCTGGCTGAACCTGCAATGATCCCCTACTCCGCTCCCAAACTCTCCTGGCCCAAAGACTGGTTCATCAAGCTCCTGTCGTTGCTCTTTGCCATCTTCCTCTGGTACTTCGTTTCCAGCGAAGACAAGGTGGACATGAATGTCAACATCCCGGTAGAGATCGTCAACCTGCCCCGAGACCTGATCATCTCCAACCAATACAAGACCTCCCTCGACATGACGGTCAGTGGGCCGCGCGGCCTGATCCGCAAGATCTCCCAGGGGCTCACCCGCTCCATCGACCTCTCCAAGGCCGTGCCAGGCAATATGATCATCGCCAACGAGCCGGACTCCATCTCCGTGCCCCGCGGGGTGACCGTGCTACGCATCACCCCCACCCACATCACCTTGAGCCTCGACCGCCTGATCAAGAAAACCCTGGCGATCAAAGCCATCAGCCGAGGGAGACTGTCCGATGAGTATGAACTGGGAGCGATAACCACGCAACCAGACACCCTGGACGTGACGGGCCCCCAGCTCACGCTGGGCGATGAGACGCTGATCCACACCAAACCCATCGACCTGAGCGACATCAACGGCTCCACCAACAAACAGATCGACCTCGACATCAAACCGGAGATCGCGGAACTAATTGGCGCCTCGGCGGTTTCGGCCCATATCGAGGTCAAAGACCGCCTGATTGAGAAGGAGATTGCCAGGATCGAGATAACGCCCACCGGGCTTGCGCCGAACCTCACAGCAAAAATGAACCCCAGCCGTTTGAGCGTCAAGGTCCTGACCCCCATGATCCTGGCCAAAAAGCAGCCAAAAAACCTGGATAGCCTCTTCACCTCCACCGTCAATCTCCAGGGCCTGTCCCGAGGGAGCCACGAGATAAAACCGGTAATCACCGGTCCGCCCGAGGTGACCATCCAGCAGATCGAACCGGAATCAATTAAAATCACGATCCAATGACCGCCAATGGACAAAAAATCGGGTGTCCCCCCGCAACCACACCGCTTCTGAGCGGATCGGCTGCCCGCGCCCGGATCACTTGCAATTGACAACTCACCCTCTGGAGATCCCCATGAGACGACTTTTTGGCACCGATGGCGTGCGCGGCACGGCCAATATCTATCCGATGACCAGCGAAATCGCCATGCAGATCGGTCGCGGCATCGCCTTTCTGGTCAAGGACAACAAGCACGGCCACCGCATCGTCATCGGCAAGGACACCCGCATCTCCGGCTACATGATCGAAAACGCCCTAGCCGCCGGCATCTGCTCCATGGGGGTCGACGTCCTCCTGGTCGGACCGCTGCCCACGCCCGGCATCGCCTTTATCACCAGCTCCATGCGGGCCGACGCCGGTGTGGTCATCTCCGCCTCCCATAACCCCTTCCAGGACAACGGCATCAAGATCTTCTCCCGGGACGGTTTCAAACTCCCCGACGAGATGGAGGCAGACATCGAGGACCTGATCTTCTCCCAGAAGATGGCGGCCCTCCGCCCGGTGGCCGAGGAGATCGGCAAGGCCCACCGCATCGATGATGCCAAGGGCCGCTACATCGTCTTCCTCAAGAATACCTTTCCCCAGAAATACACCCTGGACGATTTCCATATCGTCCTTGACTGCGCCCATGGCGCCACCTATGGCGTCGCCCCCCACGTCTTCGAGGAACTGGGGGCCAAGGTCACCGCCATCGGCGTCAAGCCGGACGGCAAGAACATCAACCACCAGTGCGGGGCGCTCCACCCCGAGCTCGTTGCCGCCAAGGTCAAGGAGGTGGGAGCCAACATCGGCATCGCCCTCGATGGCGACGGCGACCGGCTGATCGTGGTGGATGAAAAGGGGGCTATCGTTGACGGTGACCACATCATGGCCATCTGCGCCGCCGACCTCATGGCCCGCAAAAAATTGCGCAAGAAGACCCTGGTGGCCACGGTGATGAGCAACCTGGGCCTGGAGATCGCCATGGACCGCCTGGGCGGCAAACTGATTCGCACCAAGGTCGGCGACCGCTACGTGGTGGAGGAGATGCGGGCCAACCGCTACAGTTTCGGCGGTGAACAGTCGGGGCACCTGATCTTCCTCGACCACTCCACCACCGGCGATGGCACCTTGGCGGCCCTGCAACTCTTGTCGATCATGATTAAACACGACAAACCACTCTCCGAGCTTGCCACCATAATGGAAGCGCTCCCCCAGGTGCTAAAAAACGTGCGGACCAGCAAACGCCTGGACCTAGACAACCTGCCCGACTTCCAGAAGGCCTGCCGCCAGATGGAGAGCAAACTCGGCTCCGATGGCCGCATCCTGGTCCGCCTCTCCGGCACCGAACCCTTGGTCAGGGTGATGCTCGAAGGCAAGGACCACGGCGAAATCGACCAGATGGCCGATGAACTTTGCGCCATACTGCGCAAGGCAGACGGCCAGTAGCCATAACGGCAAAAAACCACTCACCGACGGAGCAGCCCATGGATAGCGCACCCGCCAGCATTCATCGAAAAGAGTTCAACTTTCTCTGGACCATTCTCGCCATTTCTATCCTCTCCGTCGTCATGTTCTTCGCCTACAGCTCCCTATTCTTGACCCCGTCCTTTACCAGGCTGGTCTCCGAGAACACCGAGTCCACCGCCATTCTGATCGGCACCCACATTCAGACCGATTTATTCCAGCCCGGAAAACCATTTGCCAAAGACACCCTGCCCGCCGGCTTTGAGCAGGAAATCGCTGAGATTGTCCGCAATTTCCACCTGCGGAAGATCAAAGTCTTCACCGCCAGCGGCGAAACCATCTTCTCCACCGAGGCAAAGGACATCGGGGTCATCAACGAGCACGACTATTTCCACGACATTGTCGCCCACGGCAAACCGTTTTCCAAGATCGTCCAAAAAAACAGCAAGTCCCTGGAGGGCCAGCAGGTAACCATCGACGTGGCGGAGACCTATGTCCCTGCCATGGCCGGAGACACCTTTCTTGGCGCCTTTGAAATCTACCTGGACATCACCGCCCCCAAAGCCTCGCTCGACAATCTGGTCAAGCGCTCCAACCACCTGCTCCAAGCCATCAGCGCCGGCCTGCTCCTGGTCATCGTGTTCATCACCCGCCGCGCCCGCGCCAATATCCTGGCCCGGCACCAGGCAGAGACAAAGATCATTGAGCAAAGCTCCATCCTGGAAGAAACCAATAAGGACTTATCGATCTTGAATGAAATCTCGGCAGTGATCAGCCGCTCCATTGACATGGACCGCCTCCTTGCCGGCACCCTCGAAATAATACAAGCCAGATTCTCGGCCTTCAGCGAAATTACCCACGGCGGCATCTTCTTGGTGGACGGCGACAAGCTGGCATTGGCCACCCACCTGGGCCATGACGAGGAGTTCCTGCGCCAACACCAGCGTATCAGCATCAACGATTGCCTGTGCGGCAAAGCCGCCCGTACCGGCAAAATAATTTTTTCCACCAACTCCACCCTTGACCCAGACCACACCCTCTGCTCCACCCACGGTTCCCCCCACGGCCACATCATAATTCCGCTCACCGCGCTGGAGAAAGTCGTCGGGGTCCTATATCTGTACACCGATGTAGACGTCATCATCATCGACAAAGAAGACCTGCTCCAAAGCATCGGCCGGCAGATTGGCCTGGCCATCAACAACGTCTCGCTGTACCAGCAGACAAAAAATCTGTCCCTCTCCGACCAATTGACCGGCCTCCCCAACCGCCGCTACCTTGAAATCAAACTCAAAGAAGCGGCAACCACGGCAGAACGCTATGGCCGCCCCCTGTCGGCAGCCATGATCGACATCGATTTTTTCAAGAAATACAACGACACCATGGGCCATGCAGCGGGCGACCAAATCCTGACCACGGTCGGCGCACTGCTCCGCCAGGAGATCCGGGAGTCGGACTTTGCCGCCCGCTATGGTGGCGAAGAGTTTCTAGTCCTGATGCCGGAAACCGACCGCGCCTGCGCCAGCAGCGGACTTGAGCGGATACGGGCCGCAATCGAACAGAAGGCAGGGGTGACCATCAGCATCGGCGGCGCATCATTCCAGCGGGCCATGTCCGTAGAGCAACTAGTCAAAGAGGCGGATGACGCCCTCTACCGGGCCAAGGCCAACGGCCGCAATCGACTGGAATGGATCGACAGCATTCCGCCGCGCCATGAAACGACGGCTTGACGGACTCCTGGTTGACGCCGGGCTGGCTGCCACCACAGCCAAGGCCCAGGCCTTGATCCTGGCAGGCCAGGTGACAGTGGCGGGCCATCGCGCAGACAAACCAGGGCTCATGGTGGAGGAAAGTGTCGAGATTAGCCTCAAGGAGCCTACCTGCCCCTTCGTCAGCCGGGGCGGCTTGAAACTGGCCAAAGGTCTAGACGCCTTCCACATCGACCCCACCGGACTTGTCTGCGCCGACATCGGTGCCTCCACCGGCGGTTTCACCGACTGCCTGCTCCAGCACGGGGCAACCCGCGTCTATGCCATTGATGTCGGTTACGGCCAGCTTGCATGGAGCCTGCGCCAGGACAGCCGGGTGGTGGCCATGGAGCGGGTCAACGCCCGCCACCTCACCCCGGCCATGTTCCCCGAACCCATCTCTCTTGCTGTAATCGATGCCGCCTTCATCTCCCTCAAACTACTGCTGCCGCCCCTGCTGCCGCTGTTCGTCCCGCAGTCCATCGCTATCCTGGCCCTGATCAAGCCACAATTTGAGGTCGAACGCGGCGCAACCGAGCATGGCGTGGTCGCCAACCCCATCCTCCACCGGCAAGTCGTCGAGGATATCCTGGCCTTCTGCCATGGACTGGGCCTTAAGGATGAGGGCGTGACTGACTCGCCGATCTTGGGCCCCAAGGGAAACAAGGAATTCCTGGTCTACCTCACCCGGCCTGCCGGACAATCGTCATGAAGCACTTCCGCCGCCTCACCGCTGCCGCACTCGCCTCCTGCTCCTCACCGGCCCCCCCTCAGCAGCGGAGGCCGCCATCACGCTCGACGATTACCGGACAGGCATCGCCCCGCACTGGCACGAAAAAAACTCAAGGGACAGACCCGCTACGAGGCCAGCAGCAAGGATGGCCTACCCTACATCGCGGCGACCAGCTCCGCCGCCCGGATTTATGTCGTCTTTCCCAGCCCCCTATTCTGGCGGACCAAGGCGCTGAATTATATCTGGGATGCCCGGCTCCCCAAGGAGACCTTCATCGCCAACGCCATGATGATCGTCATCGAAAGCGGCCCGGAGAACGCAGGGTGCTGGCTCAGTGAAGAGCGCAACATCAAGAACAGCTTCATCAAGGCCTTTGGCGAAGCGCCACCTAAGGTGGGAGCCATTGCCATCATGACCGACACTGACGACACCGGCGAATCGGCCCAGGCCTGGTATGGCCCCATTCAAATCCGCGAGGCCTCGCCATAGCCTGCCTTTTTGGTTGAATTCCGCCCCAAAATCTTATAGAAAGTTGATGAAATGCCGTGCTGCGGCACCGTTACCCGCCATACCAAAGGAGTTCACATGCTGCGAAAATTCTGTCGGCCAGCCCTCTTGCTCTGTCTGCTTGCCCTCTCCGTCGCCGCTCCAGCCGGGGCTGCGGAATACGTCTCGGTCAACAAGGATGGCGCCAATATCCGTTCCGCGCCCGACCCAAAAAAAGACCTGCTCTGGGAAGTGTACAAGGACTTCCCGCTGCAAGTGCTCAAGCGCCAAAAAGACTGGGCCCAAGTCAAGGACTTCGAAGGTGACCAGGGCTGGATCTTCAGCAACCTGATCAGCAAGGACAAACGGGTCATCGTCAAATCCAACAGCGTCAATATGCGTAGCGAACCGAACAAAGACGCGAAGGTCGTGGCCACGGTCAAATACGGCGTGGTTTTCACCCCGCTGGAAAAAAAGGGGGAGTGGCTCAAAGTCAAGCATGAGGATGGCACCAGCGGCTGGATCTCCAATGCCCTGGTCTGGCCGAACGACATCTTGTAATTTTTATTTTTTGTTACGACTCCCTGCCACAATGGAGCCATTGGCCAGTGTCAGTGGCAACAGAAGGCCTCATGCCGAAACGCGGAATAAACCTTTTGCGCCTTGCTTTCTTCTTACCATCAACGTCTCGGCACAAGACATTGATAGTGGCTAGTTGGCGGGGAACACTGTTGGAGCGCCATCCTCGGCGCGAATTGCGGCCTATTTCGCCACCTGGAGGGTGACACCCTGAACACGCAGCGGAAACTGAAGGCACGGCCCGTCATACTCTACGTTGACGACGAGGAGATCAACCTCTCCAATTTCGTCCTCTTCTTCCAAAACGACTTCGAGATCCTCACTGCCTTGAACGGTCGCGAAGCGCTCCCCATTTTCTCCGCCAGGAACGACCTGGCCGTTGTCGTTACCGACCAACGGATGCCGGAAATGAGCGGCGTCAAGTTCCTGAGCGAAGCGTACCGGATCAACCCAGACCCCATCCGCATCCTGCTCACCGCCTACAGCGACGTCCACGACATCACCGAGGCCATCAATCTGGGCCATATCCATCAATACGTCCAAAAACCCTGGAAATTCGACGAGCTCCATCTGATTCTCCGCTCGGCGGTTGACAAATTTAAGATCGCTCAGGAAAACAAACACCTCCTGGCCTTGCTGGACCAAAAAAACCGGCAGCTCACCGCGGCCAACCTCCAGCTTGCCGCCGACCTCAAACTCCAGCAGGAACTGGAGCGCCAGCGCCGCGAGGCTGAGATCAAGATGCTGTCCCAGGCCAAACTCGCATCCCTGGGCGAAATCGCCACCGGCATCGCCCATGAGATCAATCAGCCCTTGACCTATATCCAGATCGTCTTTCAATCCGCGGCCCGTGACATAGAAAAACACTGCCTCGACATCGAGGAACTGGGCAATGACATCGAGGAGTCCATCCGGCAGATCCGCCGGATCACCACGATCATCAACCACCTGCGCACCTTTGGCCGTGCCGACAGCAGCGACAACGCCGACATCTCCCTGCCCTGTGTGCTGGAAGGAACCCTGGTCCTGTACCGGGAAAGCCTGCGCCTCAAAAACATCACCCTCCATATCAACGCCGAGGAAGGTCTGCCCTTGGTCCATGGCAACGTCAATCAACTGGAACAGGTCTTCAACAACCTGCTCCAGAACGCCATCGACGCCCTGGCCGGCACCAGCAACCCAACCATCGCAATCTGCTTCGAGACTACCGGCAATCGGGTGGTGACCTCGCTCAGCGACAACGGCAGCGGCATTGACGAGGAGATCCTCACCAAGATCTTCGAGCCCTTTTTCACTACCAAACCAACCGGCAAAGGGACGGGCTTGGGTTTATCGATTGTTTATGGTATTATCGCCGACCACAATGGCACCATCGACTGTCAATCAAGCCCCGGGCAGGGCTGCCGCTTCACCATTTCCCTGCCCGCGCTGACTGACTAAACCACCATAACCATGGGATTTCTGGCCGCTTCTTCTGCATCCTGAATCCCGTCTTCTGACTCCGGCTACCGATTAAACAGCGACACCCTGTCGACCTAAGCGCGAACAACCCACACCCATGCCCCACATTGCAACCATAGGCCCCCAAGGCTCCCAGTCCTGGCAGGCGGCCCGGCGCTACCAGCCCCACGCGGAGATCACCCTCTTCTCCACCGCCAGCGAAGTCCTCCGCGCCTTCACCGATGGCCGCGCCGATTACGCCATCATCCCCATCTACAACACCCGCGAGGGACAGCTCCGGGACGTCAAGGTCCTCGAAGACCTGCGCCGAGGCTGCTGGATCGACAATGTCGTCCTCCCTATCCAGCTGTCGCTGGGCGCCCTAGACCAGGACACTGAGCTCACCGTGCTGGCCGGCAGCGGCGCGGTGATCAAGCAATGCGAGGAGTTCATTGCCAGCCAGTTCCCGGCCGCCAGTATCATGGCGGTCAGTGACTTGGACGCCTATATCCGCGAGATCAAGCGCTTGGGCCTCGCCTCCCACGGAGTCATCGAGACTGAAGGCCTGATCCGCGACAACGGCCTGGTCCTCCGGCAGCGGGAGGTCACCCCCCATAACCGGACCCGCTTTGCGGTGATCGGCCTGGAGATGACCGTGGCCTCAGGCCATGACGCCACCGCCCTCATCACCCAGCCCCTGCGCGACCGGGTCGGACTGCTCTACGATATCCTGGGCGAATTTTCCCAACGCGGCATCAACCTCATCGACCTGCGCTCGGAAAACGACGTCCAGAGCCAAAAGCTTCGCGTCTATATCGAGGCCGAGGGGCATATCGGCGACCACGCCATCGCCTCCGCCCTGGAACGCCTGGAGAAATACGTCATCCAGGAACCGCGGCCCATCAAGATCCTTGGCAGCTTCCCCCGGGTCGAGATGCGCTCCCGCCACATCAAGAGCTTCGGCTGCATCGGCACCGGGGCCATGGGGGTGTGGTTCATGGACCGGCTGGCCAGCGAAGGCTACCAGACCATGATCTGCGGCCGTTCTACCGCCCTCCGCCCCGAGGCGATGATCCCAGAGGTCGATGTGGTGGTGGTCTGCGTGCCGATCAGCGCCACCAGCCCCACCATCCGCCAATACGGCCCGCTGCTGAGGGCCGGCCAGGCCTTGATCCTCTTGGCCGGCGAGGCGGAGGACACCATCGGCTGCGCCCTGTCAGCCACCGCCCCCGAGGTCGAGGTCATGCTGGTCCATAACCTCTGGGGACCCAAGGCCGCCACCATGAAAGACAAAAACGCCGCCGTGGTCCGCACCAACCGCAGCGGCGCCTTGTGCAGCGAATTCGAGGCCTTCCTCTATAAGCACGGGGCCGAGATCTTTCAGGACACCCCGGCTAAGCACGACCTCTTGATGGGGGTGAGCCAGAAGTTGCCCACCGCCATCTCGGTGGCCATCGCCATGACCCTCTGCGACCAGGGCATCACCCCGGAGGATATCGCCAGCCACTCGACCCTGACCTCGCTCTACGGCATCATGGCCATGGCCAGGATCCACGCCCAGAATCCGCAGACCTACGCCGAAATCCTGGCGGCCAAGGGGGCGGGCAACACCATTGTCGACACCTTTTACGGCAACCTCCAGCAGGTGATGGCCATGGCCAAGGACGGCGACATCACCAAGCTATGCGCCACCATGGAGGCCAGCCGCGCCTACCTCTCGGAAGAATTCCTCGAGGCCCAGATGGAGCAGGCCTTGGCCGTGGATCAAACCCTGGGCCGGGTCCTTGCCCGCTAGGGCGAGACCAGCCATCCCTTGCCAGAGCCTTCAGCCTACCCCCCATCACCATGAACCTCGTCGCCATCATCACCCCGCCCCTGCTCGGGGCCTTTATCGGCTGGATCACCAACTGGGTCGCCATCCGCATGCTCTTCCGCCCCTTGCGTCCCTGGAAAGTATTTGGAGTCCGCCTGCCAATGACGCCAGGGGTTATCCCCAGCAAACGCCATGCGCTGGCGATCAACATCGGCAAGATGGTGGGTTCCCAGCTCCTGACTAGCGCCGACATCAGCAAGGCCTTGAGCGAAGCCGCCTTCAAACGCGAACTGGAGGAGATGATCAACTCCCGGATCAACGACATCCTCCACCGTGACTTAGGTCCGCTGCCCTCCATAATTCCCACACGGTTCCGGACTTCCTTCGAGGCCGGGGTGAATATCCTGCGCTGGCGAACCGTAAAACTCATCCACAGCTATCTGGACAGCCCGGCCTTCACTGACGGCCTTGGCCTCACCATCAGCTCCCACATCGAGGCCTTCCTGGCCCGGCCATTGGAGAGCTGGCTGCCCGGCGAGCACCGCGGCCACCTTGTGACTTTTATCAACAGCACGGCGCACAAGATCCTGACCAGCCCCCAGGCGGAAGAACGGCTCAAGCACTACCTGAACCAGCGCCTTGTCGCATGCGTCGCTGAAGGGAAATCCCTAAACGACCTACTGCCCGACGCGTTCGCCGCCCTCTTGACCAACCTTGCCGAGCTCGAAATCCCCGGCCTGCTCGACAGAGCGGCCAAATATGCCGACGAGCCAGCCATGCGGGCCACGATGAGCCAGGGTGTCGTTAGGGCCATCAACGCCTTTATTGCCTCCATGGGACCCATGGCCGCCCTGGTCAAGAACTTCGTCTCCCCCGAGCTCATCGAGAGCAAGGTCAACGAGTACCTGGCCGGAAAGGGCGGCGACATCGCGACCTGGCTCAACAACGAACAGACCCGGGCCCAGGCCAATGCCATTGCCGCCGAAAAAATCGCCGTCTTCATGGCCCGCCCGCTCAAAGAGATCCTGGCCTCACTCAACCCTGCCACCGTCGAGGCGCTCACTGCCGGGATCTGCCGGGAGCTCCTGCTCGTTCTGCAAAGCCAAGAAACCATGGCCCACTTCACTTCGTTGCTGACACAGGCCATGGCGACCCAACGGGAACGACGGGGCAAGGACGTCGTGGGCGATCTCTTTGGCCGTGACGGCCTCGAACGCGCAACACAGTGGACGGCTAACGAGATCCTGGCCATCATCCGCTCAAACAAGAGCAAACGCATTCTGGACGATCTCTTCAGCTCACTGGTCAACACCTATCTGCTGGGCCAACCCTTGGGCCCCCTGGCCAAACTCCTGCCCAAGGAGGTCCAGCACGGGATCAGCGACTCCGTGTTGCATCAGAGCCACGCCCTGCTCCTCGAAGAGGTGCCGCGGCTGGTGGACTTCATCAATATCCAGCGGATCGTCACCCGCAAGGTCGATTCCCTGGACCTTCTCCGCCTGGAGCGCCTGCTGCTCGACATCATGGAGGAGCAATTCACATACATCAACCTCTTCGGCGGGCTGCTCGGCTTCATCATCGGCCTGTTCAACCTCATCTTCCTGCCATGAGCCAGACCAACCGCAACGAGGTGGCCGAGCAAAAATTTAGGCCGCTCAAAAAGCAGCTCCAGCAGACAGTCAAGCGGCTCTCTCAGTCCGTACGGGCCGATGGCCTCCCCGCCCGGCAGGATGTGGAGGAGTTCGTGAGCCAGGTGGCAATCATGGTCAGCTACCCTGGTTTTGGCGACGATGCCTACCCCGAGATCCTGGCGGCCAGCCAGGCCTTAGCCGAACGCGCCGCCCGGGGCGATCTCGCCGGGCTCAAGGAGGCCTTGGCCACGGTACAGGCCTTAAAAAAACGCTGCCACGCCGGACGCACACCAGCGGAGTGACAGCCACCCACACAACTTTTGTCCCTGCCGCCTGCCATGAAAACAACTTCCCTCCGCACCTGCGTGACTCCGGCCGGATGCTTCCGCTATGGCATCCACCGCCCGCACTTTGCCGTCACGAATCTTCGCCACGGCGACTACCTGGCCTGCCTTGGCCAGGATGAAGACGGCCTCCCCATCGACAACCGCAGGAATTTCCCGCCAGCAACGGTTCAGGAAGCGGAGGCCGACTGGATCTACGAGATCGCCAACCCCTTTCCCTTTCGGGGGGCGACCTTCATCTGCCGGAGCTGGGCGGAAGCGAAGTGCGATCACCCCGAACGCATCGCCCTGCCTGCCCAGCCCCAGGTCTCGATGCACTCGGTCATCGACTCATGGCTGGGGCCTGGCCTCGACCTGGAGCAGCGGGCCGCCCGGTTTGCCGAACTGCCTGCACCGGTGCGCCTCGCCTTGGCCTCCCACTCCACGGACCCGGAAGATCTCGTCATTCTGGCGACCCAGTGCTGCCGACTGACCCTTGACCCGGCAAGCGGCCGCCCCTCCGGCCTGCGCTATCGCCGCACGGCAAGCCGCCTAGAGCCCGAGATCAGCGACCATACCCTGTTCGAGGTCCTAGTCAACAACCCCCACCTCCCCAACCACTACAAGGAAGCCATGGTGCTCAAGCCCGGCGTCCAGGGGGGCAGTGAGATCGTCGGCGAGTGGCGGCAGCACGAGAGCCATATCTTTGAGTACCTCCGCCGCAACAGCTATATCCCCTGGGGCCACTACGCCGCCAACATGGCCAACGACGCCATCCGCTATCAGGTCAATGAACTGGCGCCCGCCGACATGGCCGGACTCCGTCACCTTTACTACCAGCGCACCTTCTGCCGCCTAGCGGACGAGCTGGGGCTTGCCCTGCCCGGTCAACGCCGCTGCCTAGCATCGGAGGAACTGGAGGCCCTGCGCCTGGCCATTCTTGACACCATGGCCGTGCTCGATCCCGCCACCCTGCCCTTCTCCTCCACCCTCTGGGGCTGGAATTACGGGTTCGACTGCGCGGCCAACGGTTACCGGCTCCATGCCTCCCACCAGATGATCCACCAGCAGTTCTCCATGGTGCCGGAGACAATCCCGAGCGCTGACAGCACCCCATTTCACCCCTACAGCTGCGGCGACCTGATCCACGACACCGTCACCCGCTATCACGCCGAGACCGGCTCCTCATTCTTCAGCGACTACCTCGCCGCCATCCGCACCAACACCAGAATGGACGAGAAATCCGACCTGGAGGCAGGCCTGATCGTCCACGAAGACGACAGCATCATCCTCTTCGTACCCAAGGCCCAGGTATCCCAGTGGGAGTTGCAGATGATGCCGCTTAAGCCCATCGGCAATATCCTGGAAGCCGACGCCGACGCCAGGCGATCCCTGGACACCGGCATCCTGACCGCCCTCAGGCTCCTTACGGCCCTCGGAGCCCGGATGGTGACCTCCATCGAGTTTCCCAAACGCCTCGGGGCACACACGGACCAGCGGCTGTTGTACTCCTTTCTTCCCAAGCTGCCCTTTGCGCCCGGGGCCTTCAGCGAGGCCCAGCTCCGCTTCATCTGCGGCCATTACCCGGAAGACTTTGCCCGGGCCTGCCGGGGCAAGTTATCGGTTTACAGCTGAACGGGGACAGGGTAAAAAGGGGTTTCTTTAGAATAGGACGAACAGGACGAATGGGACATATCCATAAGCGATCTGGCCCTAGCTGTCCTATTCGTCCTATATGTCCTATTCCTCTCTCACACTAAAAAACACCATGCCCAACACCACAGGATATTTTGGCGACTGGGGCGGAGCCTTTATCCCGGAAGTCCTCCACGAGACCTTCCGGGAGTTCAACGAGGCCTTTGCCGCTGTCCGCCACGACCCGTCTTTCTGGCAGGAGTACTGCGAGCTGATGAGCACCTACTCATGCCGCCCCACGCCGCTGACCCACGCCGGCAATATGTCAAAAAAACTCGGCGGGGCTCAAATATTCATCAAGCGCGAGGACTTGAACCACACCGGGGCGCACAAGGCCAACAACGTCATGGGCCAGGGCCTCCTGGTGAAACGGATGGCCAAGACCCGCGTCATCGCCGAGACCGGCGCGGGCCAGCACGGGGTGGCCACCGCCACCATGGCCGCCAAGTTCGGCTTCGCCTGCACCATCTACATGGGCGAGGAGGACGTCAACCGCCAGCGGCCCAACGTCTTCTGGATGGAGAAGCTGGGAGCCGAGGTGATCCCGGTGACCTCCGGCTCCAAGACCTTAAAAGACGCCATCAACGCCGCCTTCCGCGACTGGGTCACCAATATGGACTCCACCCACTATGTGATGGGCACGGTCTGCGGGCCGCACCCCTTCCCGGAGATGGTAGCCTGGTTCCAGTCGATCATCGGCATCGAAGCCAAAAAACAGATCATCACCCAGTTCGGCAAGGCCCCTGCCCGGGTCTACGCCTGCGTCGGCGGCGGCTCCAATGCCATGGGGATCTTTCAGGGCTTTCTCGACCAACCGGTGGTGGAGCTGGTGGGAGTGGAGGCTGGCGGCAAGGGCCTTGCCACCGGCCAGCACGCAGCGCGCCTTACCGGCACCGACGGCTCCGCCGGAGTGGCCCAAGGCTACAAGACCATGTTCCTCCAAGACGAGGACGGCCAGATGAAGGACACCCACTCCGTCGCAGCCGGACTGGACTATGTGGGCGTGTCGCCGATCCTGGTCGACCTCTGGCAGCAGGGCCGGGTCCGCTTCGAGGCGGCCACCGACGCGGAGGTGATGGCGGCCTTGGACGAGACCGTCAAGAGCGAGGGGATCATCCCGGCCTTGGAGTCGAGCCACGCCTTTGCCCAGGCTTACAAGGAGGCGGGGCAGCTCTCGCCGGACCAGGCGATTATCATCAATATGTCCGGCCGGGGCGACAAGGACATCTTCACCATTGCCAACGCCTTCCAGGATCCGTCGTGGAAGCGTTTCATCATCGAAAAGGGGAGAGAGTATGCGGCTCAGGGCTAATATTGCGGCGGCGCTCCGCGACAAGGACATCCTGCTGATGACCCACATCGTGCTGGGCTACCCGTCCTTTGAGGCCAACCGGGAGGTGGTGCGCCAGATGGTGAAAAACGGCGTCGATCTGATCGAGATGCAGATCCCCTTCTCCGAACCCATGGCCGACGGGCCGGTGATCATCAAGGCCAACCAGGACGCCCTGGCTGCCGGGGTCAAGGTGCGGGACTGCCTGGCCTTTGCCGCGGAGATGATTGCCACCCACAATATCCCCTTCCTGTTCATGACTTACTACAATATCCTGTTCAAGTTCGGCGAGGAGGCCTTCATCACGGAGGCGTCGCGGATAGGTATCCAGGGGATGATCATCCCCGACCTGCCGCCGGAGGAGGGACAAACGTATCTGGCCCGGACCAAGGAGCATGGCATCGCGCCGATCCTGATCTTCGCCCCCACCACTACCGATGCGCGGATGCGGGAACTGGCGGCGGTGGCGGATGGATTTATCTACTGCGTGGCCCGGCGCGGGGTGACCGGCAGCGCCACCTCGTTTGACGCAGGGTTCAATGACTATATCGGCCGCTGCCGCAAGGAAGCGGGGTTGCCGCTGGCGGTGGGATTCGGGATCAAGGATCGCGACGACGTGGCTGCCCTACGCGGGCGGGCCGAGATTGCGGTGATCGGCAGCGAGACGATTCGGCTGGTAGACAGGGAAGGCCCCCAGGCAGTGGGGCCATTTATGGCGGGATTGCGGCAATAACCAAATTGCTGTGAAATTGCTGGTGACACCTTTGTCAACGACCAGGCCTCTGCTTTTTTTCAGCTCGCCGGCAGTTGCAACGGCTCTCCGGCTCCGTGGTGTGGTTTTTTGAAACGATCCATGGTGGTGGTCAGATGATCGGTCTGGCCGGCCAATCCTTGCGCCGCGGTATCGATTTGGGAGAGCCCGGCGTTGATCTGCTTGATCCCGGCCGCCTGCATCTCGCTGCCAATCACGATCTCACTCACCAGACTCCCCATGGCGTTGACGTTGTCGTAGATGGAATCAAAGGCCTTGGCCGTTTTATTCGCCACCTCGACTGCCGCCCCGATCTTCTTCAGCGGCCCATCCAGGAGGGTCGTCGTTTCATTGGCAGCGGAGGAACACCGGGCCGCCAGCCGCCGCACCTCCTCGGCCACCACGGCAAACCCCTTGCCCTGCTCCCCGGCGTGCGCCGCCTCAACCGCCGCATTCAAGGCCAGCAGATTGGTCTGGAAGGCAATATCGTTAATCGCCTTGATGGTCTTGCCGATCTCCTGGCTGGCACTCTGGATGGCGGCAATGGTCTGGACCATCTCTCCCATCTTCGCCTTCCCCTCCTCGGCGTTATGCTTGGCCTCGCTGGACATCTCGTCAGTCATCTGCGCCTTCTGGACGTTGAGGCGGGTCGTGCCGTTGATCTCGGACATTGAGGCGCTGATCTCCTCAAGCGACGACGACACCGAGCAGGCAACCTCATCGAGGGAGTTCACGCTGGCCTCGATCTCCGACCGGTTCGCACGCAGATTTTCGATCATGATGGCCATGGATTGCCCCAGTTGGCCGATTTCATCCTCACCGGCGATATCGACTTCCTGCTCCAGGTCGCCCTCGGCAATCCCTTTGGCAATGGCAACTGCCCGCAAGACGGGCCGGGTAATCATGGTGACGATGGCGATGGAAAAAAACACGCCGGTGGCCAAGGCGACCATGGCCATCACCGCCAGCTCGCGGCGCTTGGCATGGAGAAAGCTTTCCAACGTACTGTTTTCTTTAACGTCTTCCGCCACGTTCTGGCGGATCTCATCTTGGCTGGCCAAAATCCCCGCCAAGGTCTTTTCATCCGCGGCCAATGACTTTTCCAGCTCCGCCTTGGCCGCCTCATTCTCGCGCTCAATGGTAGCCTGGGATTGGGCCTTGATCTCCTCCACCAGGATGGTAACCCGCTCCTGGAGCTGTGCCCCGATCTCCTGGGCCCGCTTGACCTTGTCGATCTGCTGGGTCATGGAGACGTTTTCCTGGTCAAGGGCCTTGACCTCATCATAGGTCCCCAGATAGGCCTTGGCTGCCCGGCTAGCGCCCTTGACCTTCTTCTCGTCGATGGCTGCCAGGTCAGGCAGGGCGAAGAACTCATCGATAACCGTTTTCAGGGCATCGACCTCTTTTGCCACCACGGAATAGGGGTCGGAATTGATGATGATCTTGTTGGCATTGCGGTCCACGGTGCCCATGGCCGCCTGCAAGGTCAAAATCCGCTGATGGAGCCCAATCTGCTTGGCCAACCGCTCCTGGCCCACGGCATCACGCTCACTGGCAAACCTCACCTGACGCTCCTTCTGGGCGGTGAGGTTCTGCTTGATCGTGGCGCCCACCGACACGACCCTGGCCGATAGGGCCTCGCCCCGCGCCACCAGCTTTTCGCTGACTTCGATATTCTCGTTGATGATCTTGACTGACAGCCCGGCGATCACGACAAGCAGGACACAGACACTGCCCATGGCGCCAAAAATCTTGCCGCGCAAGCCAAATCGTGAAAAGAGGAGGCCCAAGAGGGCTGTTACACGGGCGAAAAGGTGTGCCATACTGACTCCTTGGGGATAGGACAGCTAGGACCAAGAGGACTTGATGGCACAGAATGTCCGTCAAGCCCCATTGGTCCTCTGAGAAAAATCCCTACTTGACCTCCAGAGTCCAATCGCCGGTGCTGTGGTGATCGTCGCCGGTGTGATCAAATACCGCAGCCCCTGCCGCGTAAGTCTTGCCGTGCTCAAAGACGACGTCGTTCTTGGCGTCGCCGGTGTTGAGCTTGCGGCTCATCTCCACGGTCCACATGCCGTCCGCCCATACCGCCGCAGACTTGATGTCGGCCTTGCTGCCGGAGACCTCCTTGGCTGGCAGGTACTGCGGGACCACGTCGCCAATGTTGTCGATGGGCTTCTGGCTGGTCACCAGGTCAGTGCCGGGATCGGAAGGCCGGGCCAGCCAGATCGTCTTGCCATCCTTGGTGGGATGCTCCTTGGCCTTCTCCAGTTTCTCCATGGACAGGATATTGGACTGGTCTTCCACCACCCCGACTGACTGGCTGCGGTACGCCTTCCAGTGCCAGACATCGGAGACAAAGGTCTTGCCGGAGAGCATGCAGGAGGTGAAGTCGCCACTGATCGGGAAATTCAGGGCCAAGCGGTCCTCACGGTCCTTGCCCTCCTCGTAGCCGTCCTTCTCCTTGCTCCAGGTCAGGGTCTTGTGGGTATCGTCCTTGGTCTTGTCTGGCCACTGGGCCAGGATATAGATCATGTCGCCGTTGACCGCCGCCCGGAGCTTCAGGTCCACCGTGCCCTGGAAGGCCTTGTCGTCTCCCTCCTTGGCCGGCACCACCTTGACGGTGACCGGGGTGACGCTGGCCCATTCATCGGCCTTGCCGTCCAGGGTCGGAGCAGCGCCCATGGCGCCGGCCACTACCTTGGGGGCTTCGGCATAACAGGTTCCAGCACTCATAATGACAAGACCGGCGGTCACACAACGTCGTAACATCTTTTTCATGCATCCCTCCTTGGCCCGCCTCGGGCCATCCAACAATTATTAGGCAATATTACCCAGTTACTATATCAACAAGACCACAGCCGTTTGGTATAGCATGCCTGAATTTTTTTTGTGTGTCAAGTTTTTTTGCCAGGACTGGCAACAGGGGCAACGGGAGGCTAGTCGGTGATTGCGGCGTGGGAGAGGATATCGCTGGGAATGACAAACCCCAAGGCCTTGGCCTCGGGTCCGTTGATGACCAGTTCCGCCTTGCTGCCGCTGGATAGCGTAGGCGTGCCGGAAAGCCTGCCCCCAGCCAAGACCCCGGCCACGATCTTGGCTGTCTTGCGGGCTATCTCCTCGGCAGGAACGAACATGGAGACCAAGATCCCCTGCTCAGCGCTCCCGCCAAACACCGAGGCGGTGGCGATCTTGCCGGCCCTGGCCCGCTCAACAATGCCGGCCACGGCCTTCTGGTTCTGCACCGCCCCGGCACAGGTCAAGAATACGGCCTGGACGTCATCGGGAAAAAAAATGGTGTCCAGCCCCTTGACGTCTGTCTTGACCACATTGCCACCGAGGCTGGCCACGATATCAGCTTGGCGGACGGAGTCGGCCTCGCCGCTGGAAAAAAGGATTCCCAGCTTCTGATAATTGGAGATCTTCTGCAGGACGCTGACCAGGGGAAACAACGGCGCCTTGGCCGCCACGCCGGTGACATTGACCCCGGAGAGACCGGAGGCCGCCGGGTCAAAGGCGGCGCAGAACACCACAGGTAGGTCCGGGGCCTCGGCCATGGCAGCCAGGGCGGCACCCCCGCCGTAGGCGATGATAACCTTGGCCTCCAGTGTCACCAGCCGCCTGGTGGCGTTTCGCCAGGCCATTTCGTTGGGCGCTGGCCTTTCGATAAACATCGCCGCTCGCACATTCTTATCCTTGGCCAACTCCTCCTCGATTCCCTGCTGGATCGCCAGGTAATAGGGGACGCCGCCCGTCGCCATCAAGGCCCCGGCCTGCTCGGCGGCGCAAGACCAAGAGGCGCCCAGCACCGTCATGATCAGTCCGGCAGCCAGGGCGCACAGCCTCGCTAGGCCGCTATGACCACGAAAGGCCGTCGTCACTTGAACACCTTGCTCATCTTGAATAGCACGCCATACATATCTCCCTGGGCCGGGTTGTCGAACGACTTGTCGATCAGATCGACATAGCGCATGACAACCCCAGCCTTCCAGCCCTGGCCAAGGTCGTATGCGCCTTCCAGCCGCAGCCCCAGCTCCTTGATGTCAGTCCTGGCCATCTCGCCCAAGGGCAGCCACTGGTTCAAGGTAGCATCGGTCAATGAATAATCGCCATTGGCAATAGTGTAATCAATCGCGGGGGCAAGGGACACCCGCTCCGTTGCCTGCCAGGCGGCGCTCAGGCTGAAAGAATGGTACTGCTGGGTATTGCCGTAGCCGGTATCGACAATGGCCACGCCTTCCATGGCGCTGATGCCGCGCTCGGTTGCCATGGCGGAGTAGACGTAGCTGCCGGTCACCGATACCTGCTCCGTGCAGGCATGGGTGATGCTGGCCAAGTACCGCTGCCAGAAGGCGTCATAGCCTTTCGCCTCCACGCCGTTGGCCGACACCGGCACAAAGGCCAGATCCGGATTCGCAATGGCAAAATTGTGGTACAGGGCGGAGAGGTCATCCGCCGCATCGTCTTTCAGCATGGCCGCGACGAGGATGGTGGTGGCCGCCTGGGGGGAGTAGGAGGCATCGGCGTTGACCTGATGGCTCCGCTCCGGATCAGTAGAGAACACTTCCGGCACCGCCCCTCTCTTGAGGTCGGCATCGTTCAGCCGGTAATTGAGGCGAAGCCGCGCCTGACGCAACGGCCGCCAGGCAAGTCCCGTCTCCAGGGTCTTGACATCCCTCGCCTCGGCCAAATGCCAGTCCCGGGCTGAATTCAAGTCCCGCTCCTGATGCGCGACACTGTACTGGCCCTTCAGGGTCACACTTCTCAGAGGGCTATAGCGCACAAAGGCCGTATAGACCTCCGTTTCCCCCTCGACCCCAGCCTTGACGGGCAGAGTCGCGCCATTCCAGGGGGAGGCGATGGAACTCGGTCCGCTGCCGCTGCTCTCCTGACGCCGGTATTTGGTCCCCAGGGCCAGGTTGGCCAGCGGGGTCCACAGGAGATCGGTGTGCCCTAGCTGGCGTTTGGCCTCGATCCCATAGGCATCGCTTGTTTCATTGGTGCGGGTAATATCGGAGACGGTGGCCGTGGCAATGATTTTGCCGGTCTGAGAGGTATGCAGCCTGAGTGAATTCTTGCTGGTGGTCAAGGCTGGCAGGGCGTTATGGACGTAATCGCCGGCCGGTCGTACCGAAGAGGCCAAATAGTGATAGCGATCCGCCACCTCGCTGTCGAACTGCTGCCAGGCGTGGGAAAGATCGATCTCCAGCCAACGCAGATGGGAGTTCACGCCGAGACTGACCGTGGTGGTCTCCTGGTCAACCGGCATCGCCTTGGAGACCCGGGCCGACACCCCTGAGGCGGCCGCCCCCCGGAAGAGTTGCTGCCTCTCGCCGTCCCGATGCACCACCTCGCCCTCGGTGTAGAGATGGCAAGGGAAATTCGGGGTTTTCAAGCGCAGGCGGAACTGATCGATATCGATCCCCAGCCGGTACTCCTTGCCCAGGTCCAGCCGGGAGACTTGGGTCCTATTAACCGCCGAATTCAGGTCATAGAGGGCCAGATTGTCGAGATTATGGGTGAATCGCCTGGCAAGCACCCGCAGCTGATAAATATCCGTATAGGAGTGGCGCAGTTCGCCGAACCAGTGGTCATCACCCTCCACATCGGCGTCAAAATAGAAGCGCTGAGGGAGGGGGAAGGTCTCTATCCTGCCCCCAAGCACCGGGCCGCTTTCCCAAGAATCAAACTCGTTGGCCCGGCTGGTCCCCGAACGCAGGCCGTTGATTGATCCGGCATAGGTGGCCTCTGGCGAGTCGCTGCCGAATGAGGACAGAGGCCGGGTGGAAACATCGACAATCATCCCCCCGGCAAAGAAGCTCGCCTCAGGGGGGAGGGTCGGGTACTCCTCAGCCCGGACAGACCCTACCGGCCCACAAAACAAGGTCCAGGCCAACACCCCGGCCAGGGAAGACGCAAGCAGGGATTTCATTGCATCCACCTCCCGTTGTTGCTGGATGAAGGGGTGTCGGTGCCGTGGATCTGGGAGTGGCAGTCGGTGCAGCGGGTCAGGCGCTCCACCCGCCCGGCTGCCGTGGCCAGGGTGTTTCCAGAAAAGCCGCTTCCTGAAAAATGGGAGTAGGCGTGGCACTGGAGACAGAGAAACGGGTCCTTGACCCGCAGCAGGTTGTCGTTCACCGAGCCGTGATTACTGTGGCAGCTCATACAGTCCTCCGTGGCGTCTCCATGCTCCCAGAGAAAGGGGCCGGCCTTTTCGGTGTGGCAACGGATACAGGTCTCCTTCACCGTCATGCCGAGCAGGAGCTTGTCATTGCTTGAGCCGTGCTGCTCATGGCAGTCGGTGCAGTAGATGGAGTTCTCCCTGATCGGATGGTGGCTGGGCAGGGCAAATTCCGCAGCCGCCTCCTTGTGGCACTTCATGCAGGTCTGATTGATGGTTTCTGGGTGCTGCATCAGGCTTGGCCCCTTGTGGATAGGATGGCAGTCGGAGCAGGAGACGTCGTTTAAGGCATGGGCGCCGGCATTCCAGTTATGGAGGTTGAAATCGGCGTTGGCGGCGTGGCACTTGAGGCAGATCTGGGAGCGGACCGGGCCCGGCAGTTCCTCGAAGCGGAGATAATTCTGGCGTTCGATCTCCTTGATCTTGGCCCGGGTCTCGGGGGAGAGCGGGTCGTCGGGATTCTTGGGCATCAACCCCTCACGTTCGAGGGCGGCAAGGGCCTCGCTGCCCGGACCGTGACAGGACTCGCAGTCAACGATCAGCATGCCGCTGGAGGCGATCTTCAACTGCGCGCCCATGGTGCTGGCATCAAAATCCCGCTTGATCGTGTCATGGACGTGGCACCGCTTGAGGCAGGCATCGTTGCCGACATAATCGGCCTGCGGATTGCCGAGGAGCTGTTTGTCGTACGCGGTATTGGCAATGATGGGTTTCGCCTCTTTCAGCGACTTGAGGCAGCCGCCTAGAAAGACTGCCCAAAGACAGAGGAGAACGGCACACAGGAACGCCTTTGCTGTCGGCATGATCTATCCTCACCATTAGGAATATAGGCAGGACGCAAGGGACATATGTCCTCTGCGTCCTATCTGTCCTATAACTACTTGAAAGGCCCCTCTCATTCCACTTCTCAATCAAGCGTTAACGCTGTCCCCCACGAGGGGGGCGCAGAATCGGCGGTGCCGCGCGTCACCCGCTAGATTGAAAAATGGAATTACACCGTGGCGCCGGAGGGGATATGAAGAGAAGGAAAGTCGTGGGCCAGGCGAGAGGGGGCCACAATGCAGTTGCGGCCGATGACCGCACCGTCCGGCACCTGGGCCGCCTTGCCGATCAGGGTGATGCCGGTATAGAGGTGGGTCGGAAACTCCTGGTTGACAGTCTGCCTGTCGCCGCTGCCGACCACCGCATTCCTGCCGACCCGCACCCGCTTGTCCATGATGGCAAGATCCACCAGCGCCCCCTCGCCTACCACACAGTCGTCGATCAGCACCGAATCGCGGACCACCGCTCCCTTGTGCACCACAACCCCTGGAGAGAGCACCGAGTTCACCACCTCGCCGTGGATCACACAACCGGCCGAGATCATAGAATTCTTCACCTGGGCCGTGGCGGCAAAACGGGCCGGGCAGCGATCCGCCATCCGGGCGCTGGCCTCAACGTTGGGCCGGATCCCCCAGGCCTCGGGCGAGATGCCGGAATCTTCGCTCAGGATGTCCATATTGGCCTGCCAATATGCCTGAACCGTGCCCACATCCCGCCAGTAGCCGTTGAAGCGAAAGGCGTAGACGTTGTCGCGGGCGATGGCCTTGGGGATGAGATGCATGCCGAAATCGACTTCCTCGCGGTCTTCGGCCAGCAGGGCCAGGAGGTATTTGGTGTCGAAGACGTAGATACCCATGGAGGCGAGATCGGTGCGGGCAACCTTGGGCTTCTCCTCCCACTCGACAATCCGGCCGTCGGCATCGGTAATCCCGGCCCCGAACTGGTGGATCTCCTCCATCGGCACCACCATCATGCCGATGGTGACATCGGCCTTTTTCTGGCGGTGGGCCTGAATCATCTGATCAAAATCCATGTGGTAGATATGATCCCCGGAGAGGATCAGGATCTCCTGGGAGGGATGGGCCTTGATGAAATCGATATTCTGACGCACCGCGTCCGCCGTGCCCTTGTACCAGTCGGAATCGGAAGCGCCGGTGCGCGGGGGAAGCACCTTGACCCCGCGGCTGCGGCCGGCAAGATCCCAGGCCGCGCCATTCCCCAGGTGATTCATCAGGGACAGGGGCTTGTACTGGGTCATCACTCCCACCTGGGTCAGGCCGGAATTCATCACGTTGCTCAAGGAAAAATCGATGATCCGGTAGAGGCCGCCGAAGGGGACCGCGGGTTTTGCCCGCGACTGGACTAGGAGATTCAACCGGCTGCCCACTCCGCCTGCCAGGAGCAGCACCAGGGTCTTGCTGATAGGGTTCATCGAATGATCTCCCCGTTTTTGATCTCACGGCCAAATTTCTCCGGCCGCAGGTGCGGATAGATGGTGCAGTCGCTGCCGATGATGCTCCCGGCCGGAATCTGGTTGTTCCAGCCCAGCACCGTGGCCTCATGCTCGCCCACCGCGCCCTGGCCGCCGATTGCCGAGTCCGCGCCGAAGCTGGTGTTGACGTCGCTGATCACCTTGGACAGCCTGGCCCCGGACTCCACCGTATTGTTGAAGAACAGCACCGAATCCCTGACCACCGCCCCCGGTTTGACGTGGACGCCGGGAAAAAGGATGGAGCGCTCCACCGTTCCCTCCACCACGCAGCCGTTATAGACCAGACTGTCGGCAACCGTGGCCCGGGGGCCGATCTTGAGTGGCTGATAGTCGCGGATATCACGATGTTCGAGGTTGGTGCGGAGGCCCCAGGCCTCGAGGTCGATGGGCGGATTGGGCCCCAGGAGGTCCATGGAGGTCTGCCAGTACTCCTCGATGGTCCTGGTATAGCCCCAGTATCCGTGAAACTTATAGCCGTAGACCCGGCGCTGGTCGGCCAGCATCCGGGGAATGATATCCTTGCCGAACTCGAAGGAGGTATCCTCGCGGGCGTTGTCGGTGAGGGTGGCGAGCAAGGCCTCGGGCTTGAAGCAGAAGATGGTCATCGAGGCCCAGGTGAATTTGGGGCTGGTCGGTTTTTCCTTGTACTGCAGCACCCGTCCGCCCAGTTCCCCGTCTTCATCGTCGATACTGGCCACCCCGAAACGGTGAGCCTTCTCCTTGGGCACCGCCAGACAGGCGATGGTGAGGTCAGCGTCTTTCGCCTTGTGGTAGTCGATGATCTCCTGATAATTCATGTGGTAGATGTGGTCCCCGGAAAGGATCAGCACACAGTCGGGGTCGTGGTAGCGGATGAAATCGATATTCTGGTAGACCGAGTCGGCCGAGCCACGGTACCAGTTAGAGCTGGCGTGGCCCGTGGATGGGGGCAGGACGGAGATCCCCCGGTAACGGCCGATCATATCCCAGGCGGCGCCGCTGCCGATGTGGTTGATCAGGGAAAAGCTGCGGAACTGGCTTAAGATGGCCACCTGCTCGAGCCCTGAGTTCATCAGATTGCTCAAGGGGAAATCGATGACCCTGGCGAAACCGCCGAACGGCACCGCCGATTTGGGCCGGTAGTAGGTCAGGACATTGAGTTCATCGACCCGGCCTCCCGCCAGGACCATGGCCAGGGTTGTCGGTTTTTTTTTCATAGGCCTTCAATGTGGCGTTTAGTGAATCGCATCAGGGTCTTGGTGTCAAAATCCTGGTCCTGCTTGGCGAGATTCTTTAGCGGCACCTCGGCCCGGGCCGCTTGGCGATGGCCGCCAGCAGAGCCAATCTGGCCGTAAATCTTCTGAGCCAAGGTGCCTGCATTCTTTTTATAGCCGTCGCAACGGAAGATGACAACCAACTTTTCGCCATGGATCCCGGAGACGAACACCCAGGCGATCTGATTCACCTGGGTGAAAAAATCAGCGATAATTACCAGGATGTCGGGGTTCCTGACCCGGCCGACGTGGACGTAGAGGCGATTCTTGCTGATCTTGACCTCGGTGAGGGCGGTGCGGAAATACACAAGTTCCGACGGCCTGAGTTCGGACATCTCGATCTTGCGGACCAGATTCTGGTTGGCAAGGTCAAAGAGGTAGCGGAAGGAAACGACGTCGGCCAGCGAGGCCTTTTTCTCGAAGTTATGGGTATCGACCTTGATGGCGTAAAACAGCGCCGTGGCCAGGGCCACCGACAGCTTCATCTCGGCGGCCCCCAGGTATTCGCTCAGGATCGAGGCCGCCGCTCCATACTCGGGACGGATGTCGACATAGCCGGCCGTCCAGCCCGTGGTCAGCGGATGGTGATCGATGACCGCATCGAAGGGGATATTTTCAAAGGCGGGGAGGTGCAGGGGCTGGGAATCAACCAGCACCCGTTTGGTGAAATCCTTGATCTTGACCGTGTGCAGCCGTTCAATGGGGATCTTGAGCAGATCGACCATGGCGATATTGCTGAGCCGCCTGATCTCGTTGGGGTAACCGATCACGACATTCTTGACCCGGTAGCGCAACAAGCGTTTGAGCGCCAGGGCGCAGGCCAGGGCATCAGGGTCGGCGTTGATCACCACCAGGACATCGTCATCCTTGGCAAACAGGGCCCAGAACTCCTCCAGACGCTCCGCCGCCGTCTTGATCGTGACCTTGTGCGCTGAGTTACAGTCGCACGTCTTGGTCTTCTTGACTCCCATAGCAATCACCGCCCAAGGACAGGGCAAAAAGGCCTGTTATGCAACAGGACCCAAGGGACGGACAGGACATGCAGCGCTGCTCCCCGTGTCCCATGCGCCCAACCAACCCTATGAAAACTTCAAAAGAGGCTCAATCGCCACCAATGAAACTCCGCATTTTTACCACAATCCCACGTGGAAGCCAATTGAATTGTCGGCCATACCCGGCATCAGGAAAACACCGGCACCGATGGAAAGAGGCCGTGGTTGGTGTGGGGAATGAACTTGGCCCCGGAAAAGCGCAGCATGAACTCCTGGTTCACGTTCAGCTCCACATAGGTGATGGCTTGCATAATCCGGCGGCACCGGCTGCGGGCCTCGTCGTCCAGCAGGACCTGCTCCGCCCCGCCCAGGGAACTGTTGCCAATGGGCTGATACACGGCCAGGGACAGATCGGGGAGCATACCTACAGTGATCGCCTGCCGGGGATCGATATGGCGACCAAAGGCGCCAGCCACGTAGATCCGCTCAAGATCGGCGAAACCTAGCCCCACCTGGGAGACCAGGGTGGACAGGATGGCGTACATGGCCGCCTTGGAACGCATCAGGGCGTCAAGGTCGGCCTGCTCGACCAGCACCGGCCGCCCTCCTTCGGCCACATCAGCTGGCGCCACCACATAGGCCAGGCCATGGCCGGTATCGATCAGGCGCTCAGGATCTGCCCCGGGCCGGAACTTGCCTCGCTGGTCGATGATCCTGGCCAGATAGAAGCCGGCCACCAGATCAATGATACCCGAGCCGCAGAGACCGCAGGGTGGCAGGTTGCCGATAGTTTGCCAGACCACGGCGCGGCTTGCGGGATCGATGGTGATGTGCTCGATGGCGCCCGGCCCGGCCCGCATCCCCATCCGGGCCACCCCGCCCTCCAGGGCTGGCCCCGCGGCCCCGGCGCAGGCGATCAGCCACTCGCGGTTGCCCAGAACCACCTCGGCGTTGGTGCCGACATCGATCAGCATCGAGGTGTGCTCCTGCCGGTCCAGCCCGCTGGCCAGGATCCCGGAGATCAAGTCCCCCCCGAAATAGCTGCCCACACCCGGCAGGACAAAGACCGGGGCATCGGGATTGACGGCGAGGCCCAAGTCGGCGGCCAGCAGGATATCCGGGGCGTTGGCCATGGGGATATAGGGCTCCCGGCAGATGTGATGGGGATCGAGGCCCAGCAGGAGGTGAACCATGGTGGGGTTGCCGGAGACACTCATGGCCCTGATGTCCCTGGCAGCGACACCTGCCTGAACAGCCAGCTGACTGGTCAGTTCGTTGATCGAGACAACCACCGCCTGTTGCAGCTCGGCAAGGCCGGAGCCGCGGCCGGAATGATGAATGCGGGTCAGGATATCATCGCCGAAACGGATCTGGCCATTGGGGCAATGACCGTGGGCCAATGAACGGCCAGTCAGCAGATCAAGCAACCTGGCCTCGAGATAGGTGGTGCCCAGGTCCAGGGCCAGGGCCGGCAAAAGAGTGGGGAACGCGGGCAGAAAGTCCACCACCTCGTCCCGGCCCTCCAGGCGGTTGACGATGGCGGCCCCGGCAAAACCGGCCTGCCGGAAGGAGCGGGCCACCGCTGCTATCCGCCGCCAGGGCACCACCACCGGCCTTGCCTCCTGCTGCTTCTGCACCATTCGGCGCAAACGGTCGATATCCGCCGTATTGTCGCGAAGACTGGGTGGCTGGGCGGCAATGGAGCGGCAGTAAACTATGGCCATAGAAGAGTTTCCGGTTGACGGGGACTTCCGCTTACGGGTAATAACAAAGCGTAATAATTGAGGAGTCAAACGACAGAAGTCAGGACCTCAGATGAGGTGCGCCAGTGGGCAGCCGGGATCTTGTCCAGACTTCTGGATTCTGGATTCAGATCTTACCCCAGGCATCGGCATCTTGCCTTTTACCCTCTCCTCTCAACCTTTTTCAAGCATAAAAACCATGCCGGAGATCACGGATCTCGACATCTCGGAGTACCGCCAGGTTGGCATTGTCGGCATACCGCCGCTATCGGTGATCCGGACGCTTAACGAACAGCGGGCCACTATCCACGATCTCGACGCCCGCCTGGTTTCGGCAAGCATCGATGGTGTTTCGCCGCTGCTGCCCAAGGTCTACTGCGCCATTCTGCGGACCGTGGTCTTAAACGCCATGCACCTGACGCTTGACGCCATCTTCATCGACGTCGGGCCCGGCAAGTGCGACAGCGCCCTCCACGTCTCGACCATCCTCCAGGGCATCCTGAGGGTACCGGTGTTCAGGACCAGGAACACCGACTCCGTCGGCTTCGGCACCCCGCTGGCCAAGGCCCGCCACGACCTGACCGAAAGGATGCTGGCCATCACCGAAGGGGTGAAGTCCGCCGCCCCTGTCCCCAGCCAGTACAAGCCGTGCAAACCGAAGGCCGGATTCTGGGGGGTGCCGCCCCGGGATTTCGCCATCCTCGAGCCCTTTCCGGCCACCACTCATATCTACGGCTGGACCCGGTGCATGGAGAACAAGACCCCGGCCAACGAGACACTGGAACGCTACTGCAACCCCAAGGTGCCCACCGTCTTCTTCGCCCAGTCGTTCTGCGCCAAGACTGCCCTGGCCAAATTCCTGGCCGACCGCCACCCCATGGGACTGTACCTGGACGTCGACTTTCACACCAGCCACAGCGCCAAGGCCAAGATCCAAGCCTTCCTTGAACTCTCCGGGGCCTTGTCATGATTCTCGGCGACTTCGGCACCTCGTACTGCAAATTCCTGAGCCTGGCGGAAGACGGCGGCCAGCCGACCATCGTCGCCACCAGAGAGTTGCCCGGCAACCTTCACGTCGACCTGGCCACCGGCCATAACGGCCGCCGGTTCGCCGGTCGCTATGTCAACGAGCTGATCGCCCTAGCCAGGGGCGGCGAGGCGATGATCGAGGAAAACGATTACGTGCTCCTCGACTGCGGCAGCCGCGACATCAAATTCGTGGCCTACGAGGGCGGCAAGCTGAAAGACATGGGCTGGAACACGGAGTGCGGCGCGTCGATGGGCTTCACCATCGAGCTGCTGGAGAAATACTATGAACTGGACTACCAGGCGATGCACGCCCCGCAGACCACCTTTTCCGTCACCTGCGGGGTGCTGGGCATGAGTCACATCTTCGACGCGGTGATCAACGGCGTCCCTGTCTCCGAGGCGGTGGCCCGCTTCATCAAGGGCATTGCCATCAACGCCTTCCGCTTCTGCGGCTCGCCGGAAAAACTCTACCTCTCCGGCGGCCTCTGCGCCAACCCGGTGTTCATCGAAAGCCTGCCCTGCGAGGTCACCCCCTTGGGCAGGTTCCTCCTGCTGAAAGGCCTGGTCCGCTACGCGGAGTGACCATGCCGCCCAAGACCCCGGCCGTCAACTGCCTGGCCTGCTGCCACTTCTACATCACCTACGAGCCAGCCCATCCCTATGGCTGCCGGGCCCTGGCCTTTAAGGCACGGGAGATGCCGTCCCGGGTGGTCTACGCCAGCTCGGGGATGGAGTGCCAAGCGTTCAGCAATAAATGGCCGAAAAGCAAAGGTTGAGATAAAAGAAGTATCGCCAGCGTGGCTCCTCCCATTCCCCGAGCCCTCCTGCGTCAACCTGGCGAAGCCGGGACGCCGCATCCCTCCCCCACGAGCAGGCCGGAGACCTCTGCCGCCAACCGTTATCCTGAACTGCCAGAGCAGAACACCGGCCATTAATTTTTTTTATTGCCACGTCCAATTCCATGCTGTAATTTCGTGACATCAAACAGATGCTCCACCGGCTATTGCTGCGGCAATAAATTAATAAAATCGGAATACTCCTCACAGGTTGCTTGCCGGGGCCATAACAAAATTCATCTCTACGCAAGGAGAAAAACCAAAATGCAGAAAAAGACCTGGACCAAAATTGTATTGACCGCCATGCTTGCCCTGACTCCGGCCACCTCATCGTGGGCCGCCTGCTCCACGGCTGATCTTGCCGGAAATTGGAATGTTTACATGGCAGCATGGGATCATGCTGGCACTGGTGGTAACTGGTGGGGGTATGTGCCGCTGACAGTAAAGGCCACCGGAGCCGTTCAGTCCGGCTCCACACTCAGCCTCTCTGATCCTGGAACTACAGCTATTACTGGGGGTACTCTCCGTATTTCTTCTAAGTGCACCGTAACAGGGACAATTAGTTCAAAAAATGGGACTCTCACCATAAAAAATGCTGCCATGGATTCCGGCAAGACTGCAATTAGCGGGGTTTTCCAATCTCCTGGGCAACAAGACGGCATATTCAATATGCTCAAGCACTGATTCCTTGGGGCTACGATAGCGCCGACCTTCCCCTGTGATTCCTCGCCGCTTCTTTCCCGTATTGCGTTCGATGACGATTCGTCGAGCCTTTACTGCCCATTGTGCGCTCCCTCTCGCCCTGGCCCTCCTGCCCCTTGTCTGTCCACCATGCACCCAAGCCGGCCAACCGCTTTCTTGGGTGCATATGGCTGCCGATGGCCAGCTGACGATCAGGGCAGGCGAGGGCACCATCCGGCAGGCGCTGGATGCCATAGCGGACACGGGGGGCTTTCGTTTAGTGATTTATGGAGGAAACGACTTCCCCATACCGGAACCATTGAATAACGTTCCCTTAGTGGAAGGCATCAAGCGCCTCTTGGGGGAGGCAAACTATGCGATGGTTTTCGACAAAAAATCCGGGAAAGGTACGGCGGATACGACCCTGAAAAAGCTGATCGTCAATTTGGAGCCCCGTCCCGCCGCGGTAGTTAGCGGGACAACATCACCGGGAGGCAATCCTGATAAGACAACGGATGGTGATGGCAACCCGCAACCTCTTCCCCCGGCGGAGCTCCGCGCCGAGCTTGCCAGACTCGCGGATCCCGATAGCGAAAACAGGATGTCGGCTATTCAGGCACTGGCAGGAAGCAATGACGCCTCCGCCCTTCCCGCCCTTGCTGATACCACCAGGAAGGATAGCGACGCCCGGATCCGGGCCGCAGCCGCCATGGCATTAGGGGGCCGTGGCGAGCGAACCGCCATCCCCCCCCTGGTCCAAGCCGCTGGCGACAACGACCCGTGGGTGAGAGTCAATGCCATCGAAGCTCTTGCCCAGATCGGCGGCGATGAGGTAATTCCTTATGTGCGCAAAGCGCAGAGCGATGCCGATGCCGATGTCGCCAATGCTGCCGTTATGGCCCTGCGCGAGCTTCCAGGGGCAGAACGGGGGGACACAGCTCCCTGACTGTCAGATTGACCTGCCGCTCCCTTTTGCACCCACTTCAACCGCCCCGCGTGTCTCCTCCCTTACCCGCCGCCCAGTTTTACTCAGCAGCAATCAGGGAATCACACATCCTCCGGCATGGCGACTTCCATGATCTCTACGTATGTTCTGCGCACCGGCATACCCGCCCGAAACCATAAGAAGGCATCCTGGCTGACGCCAAAAGGCCGGACCTGCCTAACTAAAGATCACCAAATCAGGTTCCCGAGCCGATAGACCAAGGTCGCCAGCATAAAGGCAAAACCGGTGTTGAACAGGACGGAGAAGAGCCCCCAGCGCCACGAGCCCGCCTCTTTGATGATGCAGGACAGCGTGGTCACACACGGGGAATAGAACATGATGAAGACGATGAGCCCCAGCGACAGTAGCGGGGTCCAGTGGGGATCGGCGGCCAGCGCCTCAGACAATGAACCGCTGGCCTCGGCGTCGATGGCGCCCAGTGAGTAGGCCGTGGCCATGGTGGAAACGATGACCTCCTTGGCAGCGAAGCCGCCAAGCAGAGCAATATTGGTACGCCAATCGAACCCGGGTAGCCAGGTGATGGTCTCCAGCCCCTTGCCGATCCTCCCGGCAAAAGAGTGTTCGAGGGCCTGCTCCGCCTCCCGCCGATCCACGGCGGCAAGACGTGACCGCAACGTCTCATCTCCCGCCAGAGCCGCCCCGGCCCGGGCATCGGCCACGATCGTCTGCCGCTGCCGCTCGAAGGTCTCGCGCTCACCGTTGGGCAACCCGGGGTACGACATCATCACCCAGAGCAGGATCGACACCCCGAGGATCACCGTGCCCGCCTTCTGGATATAGCGCCAAGTCTTCTCCCAGGTGTGGATCAGGAGGCCCTTGAGGGTCGGGAACCGGTACGGCGGCAGCTCCATGACAAAGGGGGTTGACTCGCCCTTGAGGATGGTGAGCCGGAGAAATTTCGCCACCAGGAGGGCGGTTGCCCAGGCCAATAGGGTGGTAAAAAGCATGAACTGGGCCTGATACTTGGCAAAGAAGGTGCCGATCAACATGGCCAGCACCGGCAGCTTGGCCCCGCAGTTCATGAAGGGGGCGGTGAGCAGGGTCGCCATCCGCTCGCGGTGAGAACGCAAGGTCCGGGTGGCCATCACTCCGGGCACTGCGCAGCCGCCGGCGATGCCACCGGAGACGATATAGGCCATCACCGAGTTGCCGTGCAAGCCGAAGATGCGGAAGACCCGGTCCAGCATGAATGCCACCCGGGCCAGGTAGCCGGAATCCTCGAGGAAGGCGAGACCGAAGAACATGAACATGATGAGCGGGACAAAGCCCAGCACCCCGCCGACGCCATGGATGATCCCGGAGATGAGGAGCGACTTGAGGGGCCCGTCGGCCAAGAGCCGGTCGGCAACGCTGGCCAAGAGGTTAAAAAAGCTCCCCACCCAGGCGATAGGGCGTTCACTGTAGGTGAACGTGAAGTGGTAGAGGCCCATCAGCACGGCCACCATCACCATCGGACCGAAGAAGCGATGGGTCAGCACCTTGTCGATCTTGTCGGAGGTGTAGAGCCGATTCTCGTCAAACTGATGGGTGACGATGCCCTGGCGGACGATTGATTTAATGAAGCCGTAGCGGTGGTCGGCGATGATGGCCTCGGGCACGGTGTCCAGGGTCTGCTGCAGGTGGGCGGAGACGGCCTCGGCCATGGCCGCGAGCTGGGCAGCTAGCTGGGGACTCCCGGCCCGGCCCTGGTCGATGATCTGCTGATCGCCCTCCAGCAGTTTCAAGGCCAGCCAGCGGGAAGGGTAGGCACCGGTCATGAAACTGCCAACGGTGATGACCTCTTGCATCTGCAGCAAGGCGGCGTCAATATCCTCGCCGTAGGAAATCGCGGCATTCTTCCGCCCCTGGCCGGCCAAGGCCCGCTCCAGCGCCGCCTGCATCAGGGCATCGACACCGTCGCCGGTGCGGGCTACAATGGGCACCACCGGCACCCCAAGCAGGGCAGAGAGTCGCGCCTCGTCGATGGAGATGCCCCGGTCCTTGGCGACATCGACCATATTGAGGGCGATGACCATGGGCAGGTCCATCTCGAAAAATTGCGCGGTGAGATAGAGGTTGCGCTCCAGGTTGGCGGCGTCGACGATATTGATTACCACCCGAGGTTTTTCGGTGATCAGATAGTCCCTGGCCACCACCTCTTCCACTGAATAGGCGGTCAACGAGTAGGTCCCGGGCAGATCGACGATTTTCAGCCGATGGCCGTGCCGCTCGTAATAGCCCTCCTTCTTCTCCACCGTCACGCCGGGGTAATTGCCCACATGCTGCCGGGAACCGGTGATGGCATTGAACAGCGTTGTCTTGCCGGCGTTGGGATTGCCCGCCAAGGCCATGGTGATCTCAGGAGTCATCGCCGCAGCCCCTCCAGGGACAGAAAATAGCTTGCCCGTCTAATCATCCACTTCGACCTCGATCATGTCGGCCTCATTGTTGCGCAGGGTCAAGGTGCCGCCCATCACCCGCAAAGCCACGGGATCATAGAGTGGAGCCCGGCCCTGGATCACGATCCGGGTGCCCGGCACCAAGCCCATCTCCCGAATTCGCCGACCCAATTCGCCCGCCACCTTGACCGCGACTATGGTGCCAGCTTGATCCTTTTTCATTGTGCGCAGCATGATGCGAGCCATGATATCCTTCTTCCGCCTTGTTGTCTCGTCTGGTCTGATGCGAACCCGCTCCGTGCACAAAAACGGCAAACGCAGGCCGTTCCCTCCTGCCCCCGGACCGGCCAAGAACATGACGAAACGTCAACAATTCGTTAGCTGGCGGGACAGAAAAGTTCGGAGGCTAGGATACCCAGCCCCTGCACGTTGGGCAATTCTTTTATTACAGAGGGATGTCTTTTTTGAGGCGTGTCGGCTGGCCGAACATGGCGGCACGGGGAACTAACAAGAGAGGATGGGCAAGGGAGAGGCCGCAGGGGAATATTACTTTTTCTAATGTGATTACCAATTGTTAGCTAACAGGGTCGGCAAAATAGGTCCGGCAAAACTCCTTGACCAGCTGCTGCCGGGCAGCCAAATCCATTCGAAAATAGAAAGGACTCATCATTAGTACGCTGATTGCCTGGCGGATACATTGACGCTGGGTCATGGCCACGACCTCCTTGCTTAGCTGACGGACTCTGGGGCAACCTTTCATCCAATGTGACCCTAGGCATTGCAACAAGCATTCCATCTACGAAAAATCATTCCAACTACTGGTATTAATGACAAATCATAAAAGCAACAACCTCATGTCGCTGTGATGACAACACCCACCATTCCAGAAAAACGGAAGCCGGAGCCCTGAAATGTGGAATTTCACCACTCTCCCCATTCTGACACACCCCTGCCCCCTCACCGCGACACCATCCACGGCCCAACCCGCGACCCAACCCCCCTGTTTTAGCGATTCCGACCCCTTGGCCATTTTCCCTTTACAAAGAAGCGCAAATCGAATATGTAAATTGCCTTTGCCAAACTGGAGCGAGCAGACGAGTTCATCCCCCGTTTTCCCCGCAGGCAATCATCTTCAGCTGTTTGAAATAGGCGCGTGGCACTGACACGAACCACGCTGTCGTCGCATAGGTTATCGCACCATGACATCATTACTGACCTTCCCACAAGGTGGTGTTCACCCGCCCGAGGCCAAGGGACTAACGTCCCAACTCGCCATCGAGACCATGCCGGTTCCGGATGAACTCGAGATCATCCTGGGCCAACACATCGGGGCTCCCTGCACCCCGACTGTCACGGCCAAAGACGAAGTCAAGGAAGGCGACGTCATCGGCGAGGTCACCAAGGGTCTGGGGGTCCCGCTCCATGCCCCGGTGGCCGGGACAGTCAAAGGTATCGGCCAGTCAGGCCACCCCATGCGGGTCACGGCCCCGTCCATTATCATCCAAACCAATCACGATATCCCCGCCCCCCAATACAGCCCCCGCGACTGGCAGACCCTCACCAAGGAGGAGCTGCTGAAGGCCATCCACGGCGCCGGCATCATCGGCATCGGAGGCGCTGGCTTCCCGGCCCACGTCAAGCTCAACCCGCCGAAGGACAACCCGGTGGACACCCTGATCTTAAACGGCGCCGAGTGCGAACCTTATATCACCGCCGACCATCGGCAGATGCTGGAGCAGAGCCGGGAAATCGTCGAAGGGGCCAAAGTGATCCTAAAAACCCTGGGCATCAACGCCTGCCACATCGGCATCGAAAACAACAAGCCGGACGCCATCGCCGCCATGACCACAGCCGCCGCGGACGGCTCGACCAGCCAGTTCCGCGTCACGGTCAACCCCCTCCAGGTCAAATACCCCCAAGGTTCAGAGAAGCAGCTCATCCAATCGATCACCGGCCGCAAGGTCCCTGCAGGCGCCCTGCCGTCGGCCGTCGGCGTGGTGGTCCATAACGTCAGCACCACCAAGGCGATCTACGATGCCGTGGTCCTGGGCAAGCCCCTGTACGAAAAGGTGATGACCATCTCCGGCCAGGCCATCCACCGCCCGGCCAACCTGCGGGTCAAGGTGGGGACCAAGATCAGCGACATTGTCGCCTACCTGGGCGGCGTCAAGCCGTCGCTGGCCAAGATCGTCATGGGCGGGCCGATGATGGGTTTTGCCGTCTCTTCCCTGGATCTGCCGGTGACCAAGACCACCTCCTCGGTCCTCTTCCTCACTGAAGAGGAGATCGACACCCGGCCCCATTCCCAGTGCATCCGCTGCGGCTGGTGCCTTGATGCCTGCCCCATGGGGATCGAGGCCAAGGAAGTCGCCATCTATGTCGAGGCCGGACGGCCCCAGGACACTGCCCAATTCGGCGTTTTCGACTGCTTCGAATGCGGGTGCTGCGCCTATGTCTGCCCTGCCAAACGTCCCTTGGTCCAATTCATGCGGCTGGCCAAGATGAAGGCCAAACGCTGATGATTCCGCCATCAACTGACGGCTTGCCGCGAGTTATTTCCACAACGAAGGAGAACGGCCATTAACGAGCACACACCAGAGAGTCAGATTCCCAGTTCGCCACACAAGCTGTGGAAGGTATCGGTCTCCCCCCATGTGCGGAGCCGGGAATCGGTCGAACGAATCATGTGGACCGTGGTGGCCTGCCTGCTGCCGACCCTGGTCCTGTCGGTCTTCATCTTCGGGATCCAGACCTTGATCATTACCGCGGTCAGCGTGATCAGCTGCGTGGCGGTGGAGGCCCTGAGCCAGAAGGCCTTAGGCCGCAAGGTCACCATCCATGACGGCAGCGCGGTGATCACCGGCATGCTGATCGCCTTTGTCATTCCCCCCGGAGTCTCGCCCCTGCTGCCGGTCCTGGGTGCGGTGATGGCCATCTACATCGGCAAGCACCTGCTGGGCGGCATCGGCTACAACATATTCAACCCGGCGCTGCTGGCCCGGGCCTTCCTGCTCGCCACCTTCCCGGTGGCCATGACCTCTGCCTGGCTGCCGCCCCTGAAGGATATGGCGATCTTCTCCCGCCTGGGTACGCAAATCGACGCCGTGGCCACCGCCACCCCGCTGGCCGTCTTGAAGACCCAGGGCCTCGCCGCCTTCACCGAGCAGTTCGGCGCTGTCCCCAATGTCTATACCGCCTTCTTCCTCGGCTGGCGGCCCGGCTGCATCGGCGAGACCTCGGGGCTGCTCATCATCCTCGGCGGCCTGTACCTCCTCTACCGAGGCTATATCACCTGGCATATCCCGGTGTCGGTGCTGGGATCAATTGCCTTGGGCACCTGGTGTTTCGGCGGACCGGGCCTGTTCGCCGGCGATCCGCTGCTGGCCATCCTCTCCGGCGGGGCCTTGCTGGGCGCCTTCTTCATGGCCAACGACTACGTCACATGCCCGGTCAACAAGACGGCGCAACTGATCTACGGGGTGGGCATCGGCCTGCTCACCGTCCTTATCCGGCTGAAGGGCGGCTACCCCGAGGGGATCTGCTACGCCATCCTGCTGATGAATCCGATAAGCTCCGTCCTTGACGGCTGGTTCAAGCCCAAACGGTTCGCGCCGCCCCTGGGAGGTGGCAAATGAAAGACATCTTCACCATCATCCTGCGGCTGACCATCTCCTGCCTGCTGGCCGGGTTGGTCATGGGCGCCGCCTTCGTCTTGACCAACAACGCCAAGAAGCACAACGCCCATATGCACGAGCAGAAAGTTTCGCAGAGCCTGCTCGGCTACTCGGCCACCAACCCGCCGCCAGCGACGCTGGCCATGCATGAGGTCTACCGCTACATCGTCACGGCAAGTGGCAGCCAGGGCATGGGCTATCTTGTGCCCAGCAAAGACGGCGAGGGCAAATTTACCTTTGTCACCCTAGATCTGGATGGAAAATTCCAGGCCCAGACCACAGTGACCATTGCCCCAGAAAAAACCGCCGAAGAGAGCGAACGGACCCGGGCCATCGCCGCAGTCCTTGGGGTGGACAAGGCCCTGCGCTACGCCGACCAGACCATCGTGGTCACCGATAACGGCAAGCGCACAGCCTACCTCCTTCCCGGAAAATTCCCCGGCTTCAAGACCTTCATCAGCGTCATCCTGGCCTTAGACAGCAAATTCACCATCATCGGCCTGGAAGTCATGGAGCATGAGGAAGACCCGGGGCTGGGCGCCGAGATCGTGCAAAAGTACTTTAAGAATCAGTTCAAGGGCAAGGGTATCGACAAGGTCAAGACCCTTGAGGTGGTGAAGACGCCGCTGCCTGATGACTACCGCCAGGCACTGGAAGGCGATGGCAAGATCACCGCCGACCAGGTGACCGCGATCCAGGCCCAGTACCAGGACAAGGACATCTACGCCCTGACCGGCGCCACCATCTCCAGCCGCTCGGTCACCAACGGGGTTAAGGGCATGGTCCAGAAGTTCGCCTACCGCCTGGGTCTCCTCGACCGGGCGCTGATCGAGCAGCATATCGCCACCCCCTTCTGATGCCCCTTGGCGCGCACCCTAACTGCTGACGGAGAACACACAGTGGCAACCGATAAAACCAACCTGCAATTGGTCGTCAACGGAATACTGAACGAAAACCCGATCTTCCGCCTGGTGCTGTCCATGTGCCCGGCGGTGGGCATCAGCACCACAGTGATGAACGGCTTCATGCTGGGCATCGCGGTGCTCTTTGTCCAGGTCTTCTCGAGCTGCACCATCTCTCTGTTCAAGAACGTGATCCACCCCCGGATCCGCATCCCCACCTACACCCTGACCATCGCCACCTGGGTCACGGTCATCGACATGGTCCTGGCCGCCTACCTGCCCGAGGCCTACGCCAAGATGGGCATCTTCATCAAACTGATCGTGGCCTTTGCCATTATCACCATGCGCCTTGAGATGTTCGCCTGCAAGGAGAGCGTCACCGCCTCGTTCTGGGACGGCATCGGCATGGGCCTCGGTTTCATGGCCGGCATGATGTCGCTGGGCCTGGTCCGGGAACTCTTGGGCATGGGCACCATCCTGGGCTATGACGTCCTGGGCTTCAAGCCGCTCTTGTTCTTCGTGCTGCCCTTTGCCGGATTCTTCTGCGTCGGCCTGATGATGGCCTTTTTCAACTATATTGAACTGGCCTACAAGCGAGCCAAACGAGCCTAAGCCATGAATATTCCGACCTTCATCCACCGCGCCGTCCTGACTGCCGTCTTCGTCCTGCTCGCCCCGGTCCTTTGCCAGGCAGAAGGGCTGATCAGCGGCAAACGCTTTGGCACCGCAGCCAACGAGCTCATCGTTGCCTTCGCCTCCGCCGTTGACAAGACCTTTGCCGAAGACGTAACCCACTACCGGGTTTACGAGGAGCAAGACCCTGACATCCGCCTGGAGCTTGCCGCAGTCCGTTACAACGCCGAGGCCAAGTCCGCCACCTTGACCTTCAAGCAACCGCTGAACACCCGGCTGGCCCATATCGTCACAGTAAGCAACCCAACCCAGTCCGGAGCCGCCGAGACCTTCCGCCTAGCCAAGCCCTATCTCGGCTACCTCCTCTCCATCATGATCAGCGCGCTCCTGATCAACAACTTCGTCTTCACCAAATACCTGGGACTCTGCGTCTTCTTCGGCACCTCGAAACGCAAGGACACGGCCAAGGGCATGGGCATCACCTTCACCATCGTCATGGTGGTCAGCGCGCTGATGAGCTGGTTCTTCTACCAATTCATCCTGAAGCCTTACCACTTGAACTTTCTCCAGATCGTCATCTTCATCGGCTTGGTCTCGCTGACTGTCCAGGCGGTGGACACGGTGCTGCGCAAGGTGAACCCGGCCCTGTTCAACGCCTTTGGCGTCTATCTGGTGCTGGTCATAGCCAACTGCGTCATCATCGCCGTACCTTTGATTCTGGCCGACAACGAATATAATTTCCTGGAGTCCCTGATGCTCTCCCTGGGGGCGGGCGGTGGTTTTCTCCTCGCCCTCTACATGATGAGCTCGGTGCGGGAACGGATGGAACTGGCCAATATCCCGCCGACATTCAAAGGCGTGCCCATCGCCTTCATCGTGGCTGGGCAATTCGCCTTGGCCTTCCTCGGCTTTTCCGGGCTCTCCCTCTTTTAGTCGCAAGGTGTGGAAATGGATCCAGCATTAGTCAAACTCGCCCTCGGCGGCATCGCCCTTCTCGGCTGCATCGGCCTGTTTTTCGGAATTGGCCTGGCGCTGGCCGCCCATAAATTTGCCGTCGAGGTAAACCCTCTGGTCCACGAGGTCTTGGAGTCCCTGGCCGGGGCGCAATGCGGCGGCTGCGGTTACCCGGGCTGCGAAGGCTATGCCATCGCCGTGGTCAACGATCCCGAGGTGCCGCCCAACCTCTGTTTCCCTGGCAAGGAAAAGGTGGCCGAGCGGGTAGCCACCCTCACCGGCAAAAAGATGGCCGCCATCGACGACGTCATCGCCCTTGTCCGCTGCTCGCGAAAGGAAGGCCGGGTGAGCCACAAGCACGAGTACATCGGCTTTGCCTCCTGCACTGCGGCAAGCTTGAGCTTCGGCGGGCCCTCGGCCTGCAACTACTCCTGCATCGGCCTCGGCGAATGCGCCGAGAGCTGCCCCTTTGACGCCATCACCATGGTGGAGAATTTCCCTGTGGTCAACCCTGACCGATGCGTGGGCTGCGGCACCTGCGTCAAGACCTGCCCCAAGAAGATCATCGAGTTGATGACCTTGAAGGCCAGGGTCTATGTGCCGTGCAGCACCAAGGACCTGGGCAAGGAGGTCCGCAAGGTATGCGAGGTGGGGTGCATCTCCTGCCAGATGTGCGTAAAAAAATGCCCGGCCGAGGCGGTGGCCTATCAGGACGGCCTGATCAAGGTCAATCACCAGAAGTGCATTGCCTACGGACCCGACTGCCAAGAGGTCTGCGTTGAAAAATGCCCGCGCAAGATCATGCGGCACTATGACGGCCGCAAGGTCATCGCCCGCGAGGCCTCGGGCCTGCGCATGGCCTCGTAGAATCGTAGAAATTGATTATGTCTCATGGGCTGAAGGCTAACGGAGGCAACTCAGTGCGGTATCGCCTCCGCCCACAGGTTCACCCCGCAGCCTAACCACTTGATTTACTTATTCCATCGCTATCCCACGAGGACGATCATGAAGAAGCTGACCCCTGAGCCCACCACCTGCGACCGTACCCGGCGTTCTTTCATTAAACTATGCGGACTCCTTGGCGCGGGTGCCGCCGCCGGGGCTCTGCTGCCCGCGGAACGGGCCGAGGCCCTGCTTTTCGGCAAGCGGGAGTACAAGGTGTCCGACACCCGACTGCTGATGGGTTCCTTTGTCTCCATCACCGTCATTCACAACTCCCGAGAACAGGCGGAGAACGCCATCGGCCTTGCCTTCGAAGAGATCAACCGACTCAGCAAGATCTTCAGCCGTCACGAAGCCGGCACCCCGGTGTCGGAACTGAACGCCGGCAGGGCCGTGACCAACGCGCCGCCGGAACTGGTTGAGGTGGTCAACCGCTCGCTCCATTACCACCGGCTTACCAGCGGGGCCTTCGATATCACGGTCCAGCCGGTGGTCGATCTGTTCAAACAGAGCTTCGCCGCCGGACACCCCCCCACTGACTCGGAGATCTCAGCCCTCCTGCCACGTATCGGCTCCGAGCATATCCGAGTGACCAACAGCGCCATCGCCCTTGGACGTGAGGGCATGGGTATCACCCTGGACGGCATCGCCCCCGGCTATATCTGCGACCGGGTGTCCGCCCTGCTCAGCCGCTTGGGGATAGACAACCATCTGATCAACGCCAGCGGCGATATCCGCACATCCGGGACCACCCTCAAGGGCGCTCTCTGGACCGTGGCGATCCAGGACCCCAGCCACCAGAAGGCCTACCCCGAGGTGATCACCATGGGCAGCGGGGCGATCTCCACCTCTGGCAACTACGAGATCTACTACGATCAGGAGAAGATGTTCCATCACATCGTCACTCCCAAGACCGGGCGCTCACCGATCCTGGCCACCAGCGTCACCACCACCGCCCACACCCTTATGGATGCCGATGCCTTGGCCACCGGGCTCATGGTGCTGCCCCCCGCGGACAGCCTCCGCCTGCTGGCCAGCCATCCCCAATATCAGTGCTTCATTATTGGCCGCGACACCACGACGCGGCACTCCGCCGGCTGGTCATCCACCCTCGCCTGATCCACGTCAGGACTCGCAACATAGCCGACAAGGCCATGGCGGATTCACTGCCATGGCCTTTTTTGTGGTCATGCCCGTCTTTCAACTCTCCGACACCATCTACTTTCCGCCCCCGGAACTTGCCCGCGAGGATGGCCTGCTCGCCATTGGCGGCGACCTCTCACCCCAACGCCTGCTCCTTGCCTACCAAATGGGAATTTTTCCCTGGTACTCGGCGGGAGACCCCATCCTCTGGTGGGCACCCACGCCGCGCCTGGTCCTCATCCCCCAGGAGTTTCACTGCTCCCGCAGCCTGAGACGGCAACTCCGCCAGGGGTTCTTCTCCTTCTCGATGGATGCCGCCTTCCCCCAGGTCATCGCTGCCTGCGCCGCAGCCCGGTCTGCGCAACAGCACGGCACCTGGATCAATCAGAACATGATCGAGGCCTATTGCCAGCTCCACGATTTGGGCTATGCCCACTCTGTTGAGTGCTGGCACGACGGTGCCCTGGCCGGCGGACTCTATGGGGTATCGCTGGGCGGCATGTTTTTTGGCGAATCGATGTTCAGCAGGTTGCCCAACAGTTCCAAGGCCGCACTGGCGATCCTCTGCCAACAGCTTGTCGACTGGAGATTCGACGGCATCGACTGCCAGATGAAGACGGAGCACCTCACCTCCCTTGGCGCGAGAGATATTTCCGGCCCCAACTTCTTCTCCCTGTTGCAAAAATCTATTCTCAGGTCCGATCGCCAAGGGAAATGGCAGCTTTCATCATCTCTGTCCCAGGCTGCTACCTAGCCCCTCCTCTCCCCAGGAGTACTGATTGTTTTTCTTGACAGGGCCAACCGATTACGCTAAGTAGTCCCGAATACGTTTTCATACTTAGCACGTGCGCAGTGATCCGTTTATTGCCGTCGGTTGCAGAACGATGCACAACCATCGCCCTGTCCCCCCTGCACTCCCTACCGGAGCCAGGAACCGCCTCTCCCAATACCATCCTGTTGATCGTGCCAGGGCGGATGCTCTCATAGCGCCCAGGCCATGACGCCGAACTGAACAACGTAACGCCACAGGCACGTGGACGGTCTTTTGACTGGACAGCGTGCCTTTCATCGTTTCATCAACCTGTAAGGAGAATACCATGTGTCGTCTCGCCATGAAGACCGCCAGCACGCCGTTCTCCCCCTACTCTGTGATATCGGCCATGGAGGCCATGCAGGAAGGGTACGACGGCAGCGGTCTTGGTCTCTTACTCCGAGGGGTGCAATTTGCCGACTATAAGTACCAGGCCGGTGATCCCATCCTCTCCGGCATCGCCCATACCGACGCGGCCCTCCACCGGCTGAACGACTTTATGGAGGCCAAGGGCTACACCCTGAAATACGATCACGAGTTCGATGTCAATCCGACTCTGGTCGAGGCCAAGGACCGCTATAAATACTTCCTCCGGGTCTACCGCCTGCCAGACGCGTTCAAGGATTTCAGCCAGGGCCAAATCGACGACCAGCTGATGCTGACCCGCCTGGCGTTACGGGCCGATGGCGAAAAACACGGCAACGACCTCACCGCCTTCTCCTTCTGGCCGGACGTGGCCATGATCAAGGAAGTGGGCTGGCCCCTTGACGTCGGCAATGCCCTAGGGTTGAACGATAACCGGATTACCTCCCGCATCTGCATGGCCCAGGGTCGGCAGAACACCAACTACGGCATCAACCTCTACGCCTGCCATCCCTTCTTCATCCAGGGCATCGCCACCATGACCAACGGCGAGAACACCGCCTTCGTACCCATCCGGGAGTACCTATCCGGTATGCACTATCCGGGATACATGGGCTACCAGAGCGATTCAGAGGTCTTCGCCCATATCCTCCACTATGTGGTCCGCCAGCTCAAGCTGCCGCTTGCGGCCTACAAGCACGTCATCACCCCGCTTAAAACCGATGAACTGTCGAGACACCCCCAGGGTGCCTTCTTGCGGGGCCTGCGCGACGTCTGTCGGCGAATGATCATCGATGGGCCAAACTGCGTCATGGGCACCCTGCCCGACGAGACCACCATCATGGTCATGGACACCAAGAAGATGCGGCCCGCCACCATCGGCGGCAAACCCGGCGAATGGGCCCTGGCTTCTGAGATCTGCGGCGTCGACGCCATGGTCCCCGACCGCGACAAATCACTGGACTTTCAACCAATGCGGGAAAACACCGTCATTGTGGCACCCGACCGACAGGAGTACACGATATGGTCTCAATTCGATCAGTTTCCTCTACACCAAGCAGCCTAACCTACCACGACCTGCCCTGGATCGTCGAACACCGGGAAGACCGCTGCACCCTGTGCGGCCGCTGCACCTCGGTCTGCCCTACCGAGGCTATTTATCTTGCCTACCGCCGACAGCGGATGCCCAAGCTTGATATCCTCCAGAAAAAACGGGGCAACGACTACCGCACCTTCGTCGGCATCCGCCAGCGGACCGACCTTGACCACCGCTGCATCGGCTGCGGCATGTGCTCCATGGTCTGCCCCAACGAGGCCATCGGCCCCCAGGTCAATCCCAACGACGAACGGGCCCGCTTCCACAGCTACCAGAAGGGCGATGCAGCCAAGCGCGGCGGCCGCCGCAATGACCGAGGCAGCCTGCTGGATCAAATCTCCTTCAACCGGATCTCCATGCTCACCGATCCGGCCCTCGACGCCGGCCGTCACGAGTTCCACATGAACACCCTCCTCGGTCGCGTCCTGCCGCCGGAGGAGTATATCCGCCGCCAGGCGGCCGGAGAGTGGATCCCACCGGTGCGGGAGATCTTCCCCTTCGTCATCGGCTCCATGTCCTTCGGCGCCCTGTCGCCCAACATGTGGCTGGGCCTGCTCCAGGGCGTGGCCTACTGCAACGAGGTCTTAGGCATTCCGGTGGTCATGTGCACCGGCGAGGGCGGCTGCCCACCCTGGGTGCTCAGGAGTCCGTTCCTCAAATACATCATCCTGCAGATCGCCTCCGGCTATTTTGGCTGGGACGAGATCATCCGCGCTATTCCGGAGATGCAGTGCGACCCGGCGGCCATCGAAATCAAGTACGGACAGGGTGCCAAGCCCGGCGATGGCGGTTTGCTCATGTGGTTCAAGGTTTCGAAACTCATCGCGCGACTGCGCGGCGTGCCGGAGGGCGTTGACCTGCCCTCACCGCCGGTGCACCAGACCCTCTACTCCATCGAGGAGAGCGTCATGAAGATGATCCAGACCATGTCCATGGCCTGGAATTTCCGGGTGCCGGTCTACCCCAAGATCTCAGGCTCCACCTCGGCCAAGTCAGTGTTGAACAACCTGGTGCGCAACCCCTACGCCTCGGCCCTCATGATCGACGGCATTGACGGCGGCACCGGCGCTGCCTACAACATCAGCATGGACGCCACCGGTCATCCCATCGCCTCCAACGTCCGCGAGTGCTACCTCGACCTGGTGGCCCAGGGCAAGCAGAACGAGATCCCGATCTTCGCCGCCGGCGGGGTCGGCAAAAACGGCAACCCGGTACAAAACGGCATGGCCCTCATCATGCTGGGCGCCTCCGGCGTCCACATGGGCAAATACATCATGCAGGCCGCAGCCGGTTGCCTGGGCAGCGAAAGGAACCGCTGCAACGTCTGCAACCTTGGCATCTGTCCCAAGGGCATCACCAGCCAGAACCCCAAGCTCTACCGCCGCCTCGACCCCGATCAGGTGGCCCAGCGGGTGGTGGACGTCTACAAGGGTCTGGCCATCGAGATCAAGAAGGTTATGGCGCCCCTCGGCCGCTCCCAGAGCCTGCCCATCGGCATGTCCGACGCCTTAGGCATCTCCGACAAGGACGTGGCCGAACGCCTGCAGATCAAATACATCTGCTAAACCGATTCCAGGCGTGCTGTGACCACCGCACGCCATACCGATACAACCAGAGGAGTACGTAACGTGAAAGGCGAGACCCCAAAAGCCATCACAGTCAAAGGAATAGATGCCAAAGGCCAGCGGATCAGCTCCAAGGAGTTCGAGGAGTTGGTGCAGGAGGCATTCAAGGAATCCACCAACCTGGTCCTCGAGACCTACGGCCAGCACAACGTGGGCGGTCGCCTGTTGGGAGCCAAGGAGCCGATCAACATCACCATCACCGGCCCGGTGGGCCAGCGCCTGGGCTGCATGGGCCGCCCCGGCACCACCATCGTCTGCCATGGTCCTGCCTCCGATGACGTTGGCTACCTGAATATCGGCGCCGACATCGTGGTCAAGGGCCATGCCTCCAACGGCGTCTGCAACGCCATGGCCCAGGGCCGGGTGATGATCGGCGGCTCCATCGGCTCAAGGTGCCTGACCATGACCAAGTGGAACCCAGACTACCAGCGGCCCCAGCTCTGGGTGCTGGGCTCGGTGGGTGACACCTTTGCCGAATTCAACTGCGGCGGCATCGGCGTGGTCTGCGGGGTGGAGCCGAAGTCAAAGAACGTCCTGGGCTACCGGCCGGGCGTCGGCATGGTGGGCGGCTGGATCTATTACCGCGGCGCTACCGATGGCTCCTACGCCAAGAATAGCGTAAAAGACGTGGCCCCCAACGACGAGCAGTGGCAGTGGCTTGTGGAGCGGATGCCGGAATACCTGGAGTCCATCGGCCGCAAGGATCTGCTGGCGACGTTGACGGTCCGCGACGAGTGGAAGATGCTCATCGCCATGACCCCCCAGGAGCGGACGCTGACCTTAAGCGGCCCCATGCCCATGCACGAGTTCCGGGCCAAGGTCTGGGACAAGGCCTTTGGCGGCGACCCTCTGCGTGACCTGGCCCCTGGCCTTGACCGCTCGCCCATCGGCGTGGTTGAGACCGGCGACCTCCGCCGCAAGAAACCCTACTGGGCCAACCGTGAATCCGCCGCCCCTTGCGCCTTTTACTGCCCGGTGCACATCCCCACCATTGACCGCCTGCGTCTGCTGCGCGACGGCAAGGGACAGGAGGCCTATAACCTGATCCTTGCCTACACCCCTTTCCCTGCCTCGGTCTGCGGCGCCATCTGCCCCAACCTGTGCATGGAGAACTGCTCCCGGCAAGTGGTGGACAGCGCCATCGACGTCGGCCTGCTGGGCCGCTCGGTGCTGGGCGCCCAATCCCCGGCCTGCAAGCCTGCCACCGGCAAAAAGGTCGCCATCATCGGCGGTGGTCCAGCCGGTATCAATGCCGCCTACCAGCTGGCCATGGCTGGCGTCGAGGCCCATATCTTCGAAAAAGACAATCAGCTTGGCGGCAAGCTGGCCCAGGTCATCCCCTGGGAGCGGCTGCCCATGGCCACCTGGCAGGCTGAGATCGATCGTTTCCTGAACATGGACCACGTCAAGGTCAACTTCAATGTGGAGATGACTGCCAGCAAGTTCGCCGAACTGCAAAAGGACTACGATTACGTGGTGATCGCCGTCGGTACCCACGAGCCGCGCAAGATCCCCTTCCCTGGCCATGAGCGGGTCATCCCGGCCTTGGACTTCCTGAAGGCCGGCAAGAGCGATGCGCCCATGCCGGTGGGCAAGCAGGTCGTGATCATCGGCGCGGGTAACGTCGGTTGCGATGTGGCCTGTGAAGCCTACCGCCTGGGTGCCGAACAGGTAACCCTGGTGGATATCCAGAAACCCCTCGCCTTCGGCAAGGAACGCAAAGCCGCCGAGGCCCTGGGGGCGGTCTTCAAGTGGCCGGTGATGACAAAAGAGGTCACCGATGAGGGCCTGATTGACAACACCGGCGCCCTGATACCGGCCCAGACGGTGATCATATCCATTGGCGATGTGCCCAAGGTGGGCTTCCTTCCCGCCAGCATTGAGTGCCTGAAGGTAGGCGGCGCCTCCTGGGTCAAGACCGACAAGGCCGGTCGCACCTCGGAACCGAAGGTCTTTGCGGTGGGCGACGTCGAACGGCCAGGCCTTGCCACCAACGCCCTGGGTGCTGGCAAAAATGCGGCAGAGGCCATCATTGCCGAGGTCGAAGGCCGCGAGTATCAGCCATTCTCCAAGAACGTCATTCCGCTGGCCAAGCTGACCATTGCCCATTATGTCCCGGATGCCCAACCGGCGCTGACCCCCGAGGCCCAAGCCGACAAGTGCTTGAGCTGCGGCACCTGCCGGGATTGCCATCTCTGCGAGACCATGTGCCCGACTGGCGCCATCTCCCGCCGGGAGCTGCCGGAGATCGATTCATACGAGTACATCTCAGACAACGACAAGTGTATCGCCTGCGGTTTCTGCGCTGACACCTGCCCCTGCGGCATCTGGCTCATGCGGGCGTTCTAACCCTTTACCACAACGGCGGGAGGCAGACCCGTCGTTGTGGAGCAACCAATAGAAAAGGCGGCCTGTTTCCAGGCCGCCTTTTCTATTGGTTGCTCGTCTTCTTTGCTTGTTTCTCCTTCAGCCTCCCACGGAAGAAACCTTCCCCCGTTGCAAACTCTCCACAATCAATGCAGGTGTGCAGTAGGCACCACCTCTCACGCGCCCATAAAACGGATTAGCCGCAGTCGCATCACGCCTGGGTGCTCTAGGATCTTGGCCTGGGCCTCACTGTCGATCTGGCCCTCCAGATCAATAATATTATAGCCGATCCGCCCATTGCTCTCGTTCGAGTAGCTGACAATATTGATTCCATACGAACCGATGGTGGAGGAAGCAAAACCGATCATGCCAGGCATGTCCTGGTTAATCATGATCAGCCGGGTGTGGACATTGCTGGCCGGGATATTTTCCACGGTGGGGAAGTTGACACTGTGGGTCACGTGGCCGTACTCAAGATAGGACTTAAGCTCCCGCACCGCCATGGAGGCGCACTGCTCCTCCGACTCCTCGGTGCTGGCGCCTAAGTGAGGAGAGGTGAGGACCTTAGGGTGACAGAGCAAGGCTGGAGACGGGAAGTCGGTAATGTAGCCAGAAAGTTGCCCCGAGGCCAGGGCCGCAATCACCGCCTCCTCGTCAACAACCGCTGTCCGGGCATAATTAACCAGGATCACTCCAGGTTGCAACTGTCCGAGGAGTTCACGATTCACCAGCCCCCGGGTCTTGTCGTTCAGTGGCACATGGATGCTCAGGATATCGGCATTCCGCAGTACCCCGGCAATGGAGCGGGACAACTCCACATCGGGCGAAAGCTGATGGATATTCTCCAAGGCAGGCGCCGGGTCAAAACCGACAACCCGCATCTGCCTGAGGGCACCACCATTGGCCACCTTCACCCCGATCTTGCCGAGACCGATCACGCCAAAGGTCTTGCCCGCCAGCTCCGAGCCCTTGAAGGCCGACTTCTCCCTCTCGATCCTGGTGGTCAAGGCCTCCCCTGGCAACCCGGCCAGCCGGTGACAAAACTCCAGGCACTTATGGATATTCCGCACCTGCATCCCCAGCATGATGAACACCAACTCGGCCACGGCGTTGGCATTGGCGCCGGGCGTATTGAAGACGCATATCCCTTGGGCGGTTGCCGCGTCGACGGTGATGTTGTTCACTCCGGCCCCTGCCCTTGCCACCGCCAGCAGCGAAGGATACCTCGCTGTATCGACAGTGGAACTGCGCACAATAATCCCATGGGGATCGTCTTCATCGGCCCGCACCGCAAAACGGGAGTCTAAGAGTTCCAACCCTTCCCGGGCAATTGTGTCAATAGTCTTGATCCGATACTGGTGCATGGATAGTGTCCTCGTCAATAGCAATGATGGCGGGGCTCGCGACTTCCAGACCCTCAGAGGGAGGCCGACCGTTTTCCTGATCGGCTGCCGCTGACTTTCAGCCCCAAAAAATCAGTGTAAACCTGGCTAGCACGAAATACAATTTTTTTCCAAGAAGCGCTGGCCAGCCGGAAGTCCGCGGTGTACAGTAATCACACATCCCCTGCGCCATACTTTGCAGGCGATGTGGCTGATGTTGTGAACTAAGGCGCGCCAATGAACGATCACAAAGGAGGCAAAATGGCTATCGCACAAAGACTGAAGAACCGCGTCCTGTGGATGACTATCCCCATGGGCCTCTGTGCCGCGCTGCTCTTTATCAGCAAGGAGGGTAGCTGCGGATATTTGGAGCAGGGAGTGCAACTGCTGGGATCGATACCGAAAACCACTGGTGAAGGCAAGGATCTGTCGGTGGGAGATATGAGCGGCGCCTTCAAAGAGGCCTTACAGATCGGCAGCGAGCGGGTTGTGGGACAACTGGGCAAGCCAGATGGCTTCAATGGGGACCCGGCCATTCACATCCCCCTGCCCGACTCGCTCAACACCGTCAAATCCGTGCTCGGCAAGGCGGGGATGTCCGGGGCGCTTGATGACCTTGAGCTGAAAATGAACCGGGCTGCGGAAGCCGCGACTCCGAAGGCGAAAAAACTCTTTCTGGACGCCATCGCCCAGATGACCTTCACCGACATCAAGGCGATCTACAATGGCCCTCAGGATGCGGCAACCCGATACTTTCAGGAAAAACTGACCCCATCCCTGAGCAAAGAGATGAGCCCGATCGTAGACTCCAGCCTCGGCCAGGTCGGCGCAGTGCAGGCGTATGACGGCGTGATGAGCAAGTACAAGACCATGCCCTTCGTGCCGGATGTCAAGGCCAACCTGACCCAACACGTCACAGACAAAGGGATCGCCGGGATTTTTCATTATCTGGGCCAAGAGGAGGAGGCGATTCGCCAGAACCCGGCACGCCAGAGCACGGACCTGCTGAAACGGGTATTCGGCAAGTAGCGAACCTTTGACGTCACCTAATGCCGCCACCTAAATTCGTGACAAGAATGATTGTGCGGCCAGCGGATGGTCCGGCCATGAATCTTCCGCGACAAGGCCGATCTAAGGGAAATACGATGAACCAAGAACTGGAAACTGAAGCGTTATCAACAGGAGAAGCCCTGCAGATGCAGATCTTAACCACCCAGGCCCTGCTCGACCTGCTGGTCGACAAAGGCATTGTCACCTACCAGGAAATCCTTGCCCGGGTAGAGACCTTGCAGAAAGAACACAGCTTGGGGTAGATCCCTCTGCACTTGCCCTCCATCGGGGCGAGACCACTGGATAGTTGCTCACAACTCGCTAACACTTGCCAGCCGGCATCACGCGAGGGAGGAACTATTTGTCCGCGAACCGGCATGGAAGCAAATGCCGACCGAACCAGCGCCATACCGCCAAATCATGCCCTTGCCCCTGTCACTCATCCGGACTTCCCTTGGCAAGAAATACCTTTCCGCTGCCACGGCTTGCCTGCTCAGCGCCTTTCTGCTCGTCCACCTCGCTGGCAACGCTGTTTCATTCTTCGGCGGTGCCGCCTACAACGCCTATGCCGCACTCCTCAAGGCCTTAGGCCCGCTCCTGATCATTCCGGAGGCCGTCCTTGCCCTTGCCTTTGCCGTCCATGTTGCCATGGGTGTGCTCCTGTTTATCGAAAACCGCCGCGCCAGGCCCTGCCACTACGTGGCCAACAGCCGGAATAAGTCCGTTGTCAGCTCCTCCCCCATGCTCTACAGTGGCGTGGTCATCCTGATCTTCATCCTTGGCCATCTCATCCAGTTCCATCCCGCCAGGGATCTACCCGGCGTGGCAGCACTGGTCAAGGCTACCCTATCCCAGCCCGCCATCGGCCTATGGTATCTCGGCTCGCTTGCCGCCCTGGGGCTCCACCTGCGCCACGGCCTATGGAGCCTGACGCAGTCCTGCGGCATCACCTTCCCCCGACACACCACCCCCCTCCTCTATGGGCAGGCAAGCGGGATCTTCATCAGTGCGGCATTCATGCTGATCGTCATCCTCAGCCTGCTCTCCGATTCGTTTCTGCGCTAACAGACAAGGACCACGCCATGCAGCTTAATGCCCGCATACCGCCAGGCCCCCTTCCGGAAAAGTGGGACCGCTGCCGTTTCGAAACCACGCTGGTCAGTCCGGCCAACAAAAAGAAATTCGACATCATCGTGGTCGGCACCGGTCTGGCCGGGGCCTCAGCCGCCGCATCGCTCGCTGAACTGGGGTACAACGTCAAGGTCTTCTGTCTTCAGGATTCTCCCCGCCGGGCCCACAGCATCGCGGCCCAGGGCGGCATCAACGCCGCTAAGAATTACCAAAACGACGGCGACAGCGTCCAGCGTCTCTTTTACGACACCATCAAAGGCGGCGACTTCCGGTCCAGAGAGGCCAACGTCTACCGGTTGGCCCAGATCAGTAACGCCATCATCGACCACTGCACAGCCCAGGGTGTACCCTTTGCCCGTGACTATGGCGGCCAGCTCGCCAACCGTAGTTTCGGTGGCGCCCAGGTATCGAGAACCTTCTATGCCCGAGGCCAAACCGGCCAGCAACTTCTCCTCGGAGCCTACAGCGCCATGATGCGACAGGTCAAAGCCGGCCGGGTCACCATCTTCGCCCGTCATGAGATGCTCGACCTGGTGGTAATTGAGGGCCATGCCCGGGGCATCGTCACCAGGAATCTCATCACCGGTGCCATCGCAAGCCATGGCGCCCATGCCGTGATTCTCGCCAGCGGCGGCTACGGCAATGTCTATTACCTCTCGACCAACGCAATGTCTTCCAACGTCAGCGCCACCTGGCGGGCTTGCAAACGCGGGGCAGGTTTTGCCAACCCCAGCTTTGTCCAGATCCACCCCACCTGCATCCCGGTCCATGGCGATTATCAGTCCAAGCTCACCCTGATGAGCGAAAGCTTACGAAACGACGGCCGGGTCTGGGTGCCGGCTCGGGCCGGAGACCATCGGCCCGCCGGCCAGATCCCGGAAGCCGAACGGGATTATTACCTCGAGACCAGGTATCCGAGCTTCGGCAACCTGGTGCCGCGGGACGTTGCCTCCCGCAACGCTAAGGAACAATGCGACCAGGGCAAGGGCGTAGGCCCGACAGGCCTTGCTGTGTATCTCGATTTTGCCCAGGCCATCGCCCAACACGGCGAGGCTGCTATCCGCCGTAAATATGACAACCTCTTTCATATGTACCAAAAGATCACCAACCGAGATCCTCTCGCCGAGCCGATGATGATCTCTCCGGCGGTCCATTACACCATGGGCGGCTTGTGGGTGGACTACCACCTGATGAGCACCATCCCTGGGCTGTTCGTGGCCGGCGAGGCCAACTTCTCCGACCACGGCGCCAACCGGCTGGGGGCCAGCGCCCTGATGCAGGGCCTGGCCGACGGCTACTTCATCCTGCCCACCGCCATTGGCGGCTATTTGGGCAGCAACCAGCCCTCTCCCCTCATCAACGAGGCACAGCAGGCCTTTCAACAGGCAGAGGCCGTCGCCACGGCAAGGACTACCCGGCTGCTGGCCATTGGCGGCCAACGGAGCCCAGATGAATTTCACCGTAAACTGGGGAGCCTGCTGTGGCACAACTGCGGCATTGCCCGCAACAGTGCCAGACTACGCCAGGCCCTGCACCAGATCCCCGCCATCCGCACCGAATTCTGGCAGGACCTGAAGGTCACAGGCTCCGGCGCCGAACTTAACCAGACCCTGGAACGGGCAGGCCGGGTTGCCGATTTCTTGGAGTTTGCCGAAATCATGGTCCACGACGCCTTGGCCCGGGAAGAATCCTGCGGCTGCCACCTCCGCGAGGAGAGCCAGAGCGCAACCCATGAGGCCCAGCGTGATGATCAAAACTTCAGCCATGTGGCGGTGTGGGAAGTGGACCCCGAGGGCGGATCGCCCCAACTGCATAAAGAGCCGCTGACCTTCGACTTCGTGACGCCCAGCCAAAGGAGTTACGCGTGACAACCACCTCCCTGACCCTGAAAATCTGGCGCCAGGCCGGGCCGCAGGCAGCCGGGTCCTTCCAGACCGTGGCCACTGGTCCGCTCTCTAGCGACATGTCGTTTCTTGAGATGCTGGATATGATCAATGAACGGCTGATCAAGGACGGCAAAGAACCCGTGGCCTTCGACCATGATTGCCGGGAGGGGATCTGCGGCATGTGCGGGGCCGCAGTCAATGGAGAGGCCCACGGTCCTGAAGAGCGGACCACCCTCTGCCAACTCTACCTGCGGCACTTTACCGAGGGCTCGACACTGGTAATTGAGCCCTTCCGGGCCCGGTCATTTCCGGTAATCAAGGACCTGGTCATCGACCGCAGCGCCTTTGATGGCATCATCTCCGCGGGAGGCTATATATCGGTCAACACTGGCAGTGCGCCCGAGGCCAATACCATGGCAATCTCGGCCCGCCAAGCGGAAGACGCCTTAAATGCTGCGGAATGCATCGGCTGCGGGGCCTGTGTCGCCGCCTGTCCCAACGCCGCGGCCATGCTCTTTGTCGGGGCCAAAATCTCGCATCTGGCCCTCCTGCCCCAAGGCAATCCGGAGCGTAGCCGCCGAGTCATCGCCATGGTAAGAAAAATGGACGGCCTGGGCTTTGGCAACTGCTCAAACTACCGTCACTGCCAAGAGGCTTGCCCCAAGGGAGTGTCCATAAGCAATATCGCCCGGATGAACCGGGAGTTTCTGAGGGCGTTGCTGGAAGGCGAAGAGGAATGATGTCTGATGGCTGATAATGCACCCTATCGCAGCGGTGAGAGGCAGTTTATCACAAGGCAAGCCGATGCGAATCGGTGGCGCCCAAGGCCTCGAACATGGCCAGGACCTCTGCCGAGCTATTGAGGGTATAAAAATGAATTCCTCGCACGTTGTGATCGAGTAAATCACGGACCTGCTCGGTCGCCCAATGGATGCCGATCTTGGCCACCTGCTCATCGCTCTCAGCCCGGCCTACCGCCTTCAGCAACCCGGCCGGAATTCTTGCACCTGCCGCCAGCTCTGCCAAGCGGGTCATGCCCTGCCTGCTGGAGACCGGCATGATCCCGGCAATGATCGGCACCGTGATCCCAGCCAACTCACAACGGGCGCAAAAGTCATAAAAATCGCGGTTGTCGAAAAATAGCTGCGCCACAATATAATCCGCCCCGGCATCGACCTTGGCCTTCAAGAATTCAATCTCCCGCAGGCGGTTGGGGGTTGCTGGGTGCCCCTCAGGAAATCCGGCGACCCCGACACAAAGATGCGGGAAATTGGCCTTGATGAAGGCCACCAATTCAGCCGCATACAAGAAGCCATCGGTGGGCTGCACAAAATCCTTCTGGTCCTTGGGAGGATCTCCCCGCAGGGCCAGAATATTTTCGACACCGCCCTGGGAAAGGCGCTTCACAATCGCACGGATCTCATCCCGCGAGTGCCCGACACAGGTAAGATGCGAGACCACGGTGAGATGGGCCTCCTGCTGGATCCTCCCAACCAAATTCTGAGTGCGCTCCCGAGTCGACCCGCCAGCCCCATAGGTTACACTCACGTAAGCGGGCTTTAAGGGCATCAACTCTGCGAGGCTTGTCAACAAGCGCTCCGTTCCCTCGTCGGTCTTAGGCGGGAAAAACTCCAGACTGAACGTCGGCCGCTGCCGAGCGAGAATATCCTTAACCAACATCGTATCATCCCCTTGTTTTAAGGACCACACCGGCCTCAACCTGTAATCAACCACACCAAACATAACTGAGAGTCGAAAATACCCCGACCGCTCATCACAAGTCAAGTCTTGCCTAGCAGGGCCAACGAATATACCAAAACAGAAAACCCGCCTTGTGGGAGCAAGACGGGTTTTCTGTTTTGGAAAGGAGATTGGGAGTGATTGGTTTGATTTTATTATTTTGCAACACACGTGCCACAAAAAAATAACACTCCGACTCCCCGCCAGCCCTTGTCCTCTGGGGATACTTCAATCTGGCGCCACGAATCCTACTCCATCAGCCCGGCCAAAATCCTGTTTCCATCAAAGCTGAAAGGCTTACTATTATTTTATCTCTGCAATACCGAGTAGTTATCGGTTCAAAAAACTATACAGGCCCAACACCCCCAGCCCAAGCATCAACAAATACGCCCTCCCCTCTGACTAACACAGCTGGGCAGTACAAAAAATTGGCCCACGGTGCAGCATCAGGCTACGACCTCCTCCAAGGGTCAACCCTCCCACAGTTCCCGGATCATGCCGACAAAACGCAGGTCCATCTCAGGCAGGCGCCCCTTCTCCGTCAAATAGCCGCCGATCATCATGCCGTCAGCCCCGGCCATAAAGGCGGAACTCAAAAAATCGTTCAAGGCCGTCTCTCGGCCTGCGGCCAGACGGATAGGGATGGTGGGCAGCAAGAGACGATAGAGAGCAATGGAGCGTAGGATGTCTCGTATCGGTAGGGGCGGCGTCCCAAAAAGGGGCGTCCCGGGCAGGGGGATCAGGATATTGAGCGGCACCGAGTCGACTTCAAGTCCGCGCAGGGTCTGGGCCAGAGATATCCGGTCCTCCTCGCTCTCTCCAAGCCCGAAAATCCCGCCGGCACACACTTCAAGTCCCTCGGCCTTGGCCGCCAGGATGGTATCCACCCGTTCGCCGAAGGTATGGGTGGTGGCGATGTTGGGGAAAAATGACTCCGCCGCTTCCAGGTTGTGGTGGTAGCGGGCCAGCCCCGCCTCTCTGAGCACGGCAAAGTCCTGCTGCCGCAAAATGCCCAAAGAGGCACAGACCGAGATGCCGACTTCAAGGCGAATGGCCTCGATTAGGCCCGCCACCGTATCGAGGTCACGCCCGCGCAAGCCTCGTCCGCTGGTGACCAGGGAAAAATGACTCGCGCCATTATTCTTTGCCGCCCGAGCGGCGGCGATGACCTCATCCTTCCCCAGCAAGGGATACACCGGAGCCTGGGTGGTAAAATGGGCCGACTGGACGCAAAAACGGCAATCTTCGCTGCACTGGCCAGACTTAGCGTTAATGATGCTGCACAGCGAAAACTGGCGGCCCCGGTTGGCAAGTTTGGTCTGCAAAGCCAGGGACATCAGTTCAGGACACGATTTGGCCCGCCACTCCTGCAACCTGTTGCTTCCTCTCTCCATCCTGCCTCCAGATCGGTCCACCGTCAATATTTACGAAACCCGAACACCCCTCCCTTGGTCCCTGGCGCAAAGGCAGGCCCTCGACTTCCACCACCGCCCGAGGTCCGGGGACGGCTTCGCCCTGCCTCCGCCGTAGCGGCCGCGACTTCAGGAAAGGTCACTTCAGCGACATCCTTACTGCCGCAGGCCTCCCCATACAACTGAAAGAGCTGCAAGCCACTGCCAAAATAACTCTTCCTGGTCAGCCATTTGGGCCAGCCCTTGCCCTTGTCGTTAGCCACCATCAGCGGCAGGGTCACCAGAGAGCGGGCAATGAGATCCTGAGAACAGCGTTTGATATTGAGCCTTGAGAAATAGGACTCGAGTTTTCCTCTCAGTTCAGCACACATGGACGAGGCAGCCTGCTGGGTCTGCACGGAGAACAGATCCATCTCCGCCTTAACCAGAGGGAGCAACAGGAGCGAGAAGATGACCTCCTCCGGTACGCTCTTGCCGTCCGCCACCAGCCGGTCGACAACAGATAGCAGGCGAAGCAGTAGGGCTCTGGTCGAGGCCGCCTCGGCATGCGCCGTCAAGGCCTGCTGATAGAAAGGAAAAATCACGAAAAAGATTCCGGAGTCCAGGGCAAGCTCCGCCCAGTCCTGGCAGGCGCCGCCCCGCAGATCCTTGAAGAGTTCATCGCGCACCCTGGAGTCAGGACAGAGGTTCAGTTTGTCGCTATGCTCCAAAATCGCCGCCCAGGTTCTCGGCTCGATGGCGAAAGAGGCCCGCGCCGCGTGCCGGATCACCCGCAACATCCGAACAGGATCGTGAATGATCCGGCGCACCGGATCACCGATCAAGCGAACGATCTTGTCCTGCAGATCCTTAACCCCGCCCGCATAATCGATGACCGTGTGCTGGTCGACCTCGTAGAACAAGGCGTTGATCGTCAAGTCCCGGCGGAAGGCATCCTCGGCCGGATCACCGAACTCATTGTTTGACGGCAGAACCTCTTCCTCGCCCACCGCATCTTCTGTCTCGGTGCGCCGCCGGAAGGTAGAGACTTCCACGATCTTGGCGCCGCCAAAAAAGACCTGGACCAGCCGGAACCGTCGGCCAATGATACGGCTATTACGGAAAATCTTGCGGATCTCCGCCGGGGTGGCATTGGTGCTGATGTCGAAATCTTTGGGCGTCTTGCCCAGATAAATATCCCGCACCCCGCCGCCCACCAGGTAGGCAAGAAAGCCGGCGTCACGGAGACGGTACATGACCTTCAGCGCCTCCCGGTCAATGAATTTTCGGGAAACAGGATGGTTCTCCCGAGGGATGACCAAAGGCTCGGGGAGGGTGGAATCGGCGGGGACTGATGGTCCGTTGCAGGAAGAGTCCATGCCTACACCGCGGGACGGCCCGACAGCAAAGCATCCGGGCAGAGAAGAGGTTGGCCCACACTGAGCAAGAAGGATTTTTCACAGAGACTTGCCAGACACACCACCGCGCGGAGGCGCAGAACGCGCCGCCCCGCCCATGGCAAAACCGCTCCCTGGGGCAAAATGAGGGATGAAAAGGACATGGCCCTAGGCCGACGGAGACGGTTCTTTGTAGACCGACTCGGCCTCGGAGACGAATTGGTCGAACACCTGTTGAACCGTGATGATATCATTGAATTTATACACTTTTTCGCCAGAAAAGATAAGGCCATGCTCCACATCGCCCTGGCAGGCTGCCCGGGTCAAACGGTCATTGATGCAGTAAACATAATCACATTTCCGCAGGCACTTAAACTCGCACTTCTCCGGCCTGAGCGAGGCATCGCCCGCCTTCAGGTCATTGATGAACGCATTTCTGATCGCCCGCCCCGGCATGCCGACTGGTGAACGCATGACTGTCACATCTTCAGCCTTGGCCCGGACAAAGGCCTCTTTGAAGGCATCGGAGACGTCGCACTCCTTGGTCATCACGAACCGGGTGGCGATCTGCACCCCGTCGGCACCATACTTATCCATAATCTCCGCCATCTCATAGCCGTCCGAGATACCGCCGGCCGCAATCAGAGGCACCTTGCTCACCACCTTACGTATCTCTGGAAAAATGGTCCGTAGTGGTTGATCCGTGCCGAGGTGGCCGCCAGCCTCTTTGGCCTCGACGATTATAGCTGCGGCGCCGAGTTTTTCAGCCAGCATCGCAAAGGCCGGGGAGGAAACAATAGAGACAATGGGCACGTTGTACTGACGGCCGATCTTGAAAATATCCCTGGAGAAACCGGCGCCGGTGATGATCATGTCAACCCCGGCCTCGATGGAGCCCATCACCAGCTCATGAAAATCGCGCATTGCAAACATGATGTTGACAGCAATGATCCCCTTGGTGCCTTTCTTTGCCTTGAATATGTCCGCCTTCAACTCGTCGACAGGAATGCCGGAGCCGCCGATTACACCGATACCGCCGCATTCTGCCACCGGAACCGCCAGAGCGGCCGTCGAGACTCGAATGGACATGCCGCCTTGGATCAAAGGGATGGGCGCCGTCAGGCCCCCAATAGTCAGCGAAGGTAATTTCATTCAAAACTCCACAGATCAGGATGACGCCGCTACCCACTCTGGGATAACAGCGCAAGGCGCATTGGTCTACCATGCAGGCCGCACACAGATATGTGACCGCACGTGTCCCGCCTTGTACGATTAATAGAATTTGGCATAATGCAACTCTTGACTCTATTTGTCAAGAGCGTTACCTAATTGGTGGCTACAGTATAAAGTCGATTGACAGATCAGAACCTCTCCCTATGGACCGACCTTACCGTGATTATAAAAAAAATTGACCCGAAACTCATCGCCTTTGACATCGACGGGGTCGTGGCCGACACAGCCGAGGCCTTTTTTCGCCTGGCAGAAGAGCGGCACGGCATCAACGAGTTCACCGCGGCCCAGATCACCGAGTTTGACGTGGCCCAATGCCTGCCTATTTCGCCGGAAATTATCGACAGCATCTTTGCCACGCTCCTGGAAAACCCCATCGACGCCGACCTCAAGCCCATGCCGGATTCCGTTTCCGTGCTGACCGCCCTCTCTCGGCGGGCGCAGCTGACCTTCATCACCGCCCGCCCCCTGCACGACCCCATTGCCGACTGGCTCAAACATATCCTTGGCCCCTCAATCTTTTCCCGGGTCCACCTTGTCGCCATGGGCGACCACGACCGCAAGGCCGCCTACCTCAAAGAACTGGGCCTCCACTACTTTATCGACGACCGGGCAGAGACCTGCGTCGATCTCGACAGACAAGGCTTCTCCCCCTTCGTCTTCAACCAGCCATGGAACCAGGGCCGCCACCACTTGCCCACCGTGTCTTCGTGGCGCGACATCGAGGCACTCTGCTCATGACCCACCCCCACTGTGGTTGTGTCCCGAGCGAGACGCCCAGGAATCCCGTGCCGACGGTGGATATCATCATTTTAATCGCTGGCGGCATCGTCCTTGTCAAACGCCGATTCCCCCCCTTGGGCTGGGCCTTGCCCGGCGGCTTTGTCGACTATGGCGAATCCCTGGAACAGGCAGCCATCCGCGAAGCCAAGGAGGAAACAGGCCTTGACGTCTGCCTGCAGAGGCAATTTCACACCTACTCAGACCCCAGCCGTGACCTGCGGCGGCATACCATCTCCACTGTCTTTATCGCCACGGCCAGCGGCCAGCCGCAGGGCGGTGACGATGCCGCCGAAGCACGGATTTTCCTCCGCGATGGCCTGCCCCCCCTGGTCTTTGACCATGCCCAGATCCTGGCTGATTTCTTTTCTTCTTCGCCACCTGGCCGCCACGACCAGTCGCCCGACAAGAACCGCTGAAAAAAGATTGTCTTTGCCCCAACTGTCTGGTATACAGGTCCATTCTAAACCATCACAGGAGGATTGTCTTTCATGGGAACAACAAACACAACCCAAAAGGCCACCATCGGCGCGCCTGGCAGTGATGCCAAAGATGCCGTATTCGCCAGCAGCACCCACCAGTTTGACGACATCAGCGACACCGCAAGCTTTGCCGAGCTGTTCGGAGAAGGCGAAGAGATGCAGGTTGCCAAAGTTGGCGACGTGATAGTCGGTACCGTAATCGCCATTGTCGGCAACTCGGCCATCGTTGACATCGGCGACAAGTCAGAGAGCACCGTGCCCCTTTCCGAGTTCCGGAATGAGGGCGAGGCCGTTGAAGTCAAAGTAGGCGACACCTTCGAAGTCTTTGTCGAGAAACGCGAAGGGGAAGGCGGTCTGCGCCTGTCCCGGGAAAAGGCCATCGGCATCAAGGTTTGGGAAGCCATCGCCAAGATCTCCGAAGAAGACGGCATCATCCAGGGTCTTATCGAAAGCCGGGTCAAGGGCGGTCTCTCCGTTGACATCGGCGTTCCTGCCTTCCTGCCCTATTCGCAGATCGACCTTCGTCCGGTCAAGGATCTCGATGCCATGATCGGCCAGAGCTACGACTTCAAGGTCCTTAAATATAATCGCAAACGCAACAACGTCGTTATCTCCCGCCGGGCCATCCTGGAAGCGGAACGCAGCAAACTCCGCGAGTCGATGCGCGAAAACCTCATCGAAGGTTCCACCGTCAGGGGCACCATCACCAACATCACCGACTACGGTGTGTTCGTCGACTTGGGCGGCCTGGACGGTCTCTGTCATATCACCGATCTCTCCTGGGGCCGGGTATCCCACCCATCCAAGCTGTTCAAGGTCGGTGAAGAGATCGAAGTCAAGATCCTCAAGTACGACAAGGAACACGACAAGGTTTCCCTGGGCATCAAACAGCTCAAGGCTGACCCATGGTCAACCGTCCAGGAACGCTACCCGGTGAGCAGCAGAACTATTGGCCGCGTGGTCAGCATCACCGACTATGGTGTCTTCGCCGAACTCGAAGAGGGTGTCGAGGGCCTGATCCACGTCTCCGAGATGTCCTGGACCAAGAAGGCCAAGCATCCGTCCAAGATGGTCGCCATGGGCGACAAGGTCGAAGTTGTAGTCCTGAACATCGACGCCGATGCCAAGCGCATCTCTCTGGGCATGAAGCAACTCCAGCAGAATCCGTGGGATCTGGTGGCCCAGAACTACCCGGTAGGCTCCATCATCGAAGGCAAGATCAAAAACATCACCGATTTTGGTATCTTCATCGGTATCGAAGAAGGCATCGATGGCCTGATCCACGTTTCCGACCTGTCATGGACCGAACGGATCAAACACCCCTCCGAGAAGTACAGCAAGGGTGAAACCATCCAGGCCGTGGTCCTCAAGATCGATCGCGAGAACGAGCGGTTCTCCTTGGGCATCAAACAGCTCGAGCCGGACCCCTGGCAGGAGGCCATCACCAAATACCCGATCGGCAGCATGGTTGAAGGCAAGGTGACCAACGTCACTGACTTCGGTGTCTTTGTTGAAGTGGAAGAGGGGATCGAGGGACTGGTCCATGTCTCCGAGATCAGCCAGGAAAAGATCAACAGCCCGGTGGGTGTCTATAAAGTAGGCAGCACCATCCAGACCAGGGTGATCAACGTTTCGGCCAAAGACCGCAAAATCGGCCTCTCCATCAAGGCTCTGTCCGACACCGAAGAGTCCATTGTGGAAGAGTACCAGAAGAAGCAGTCCACCCCGTCCACCATTGGCGATCTGTTGAGCGCCAAACAAGAAGAAATGGCGGCCCAAAAGGCTGGGCAGTAAACGTAATCCGCTCCCGGCACCAACCAGCATCGTGCTGAGGTGCCGGGCCCACGCTGTAGAGACATGACACAAAGGCCATTCCGCCAAGAGCATCCCTATCTCTTTGGACTCCTCGTCCTGGGGGCCATGGGCATGATCTTTTGGGCCGGAATGGCCTTTTTCATTATGCGTCTGGTCCATCACTCCGGCAGCAGCGACCTCTTTCCAGCCAAGAACGGCATCGGGGTCATTGACCTGCAAGGGGTGATGGTGACTCCGGATGAGATCTTGGCCGATTTGCGTGAATTTCGTGACGACAAGGGCATCAAGGCCATTGTCGTCCGTATCGACAGCCCTGGCGGGGCAGTGGGCGCGGCCCAGGAAATCTATCAAGACATCCAGCGAACGGCGCAGATCAAGCCTGTTGTCGCCTCTATGGCCTCGGTGGCGGCATCGGGGGGGTACTACGCCGCCCTCGGGGCAAACAGTATTTATGCCAACCCCGGGACTCTGACCGGCAGCATCGGGGTTATCATCCAGTTTCCCAACCTGGAGAAGATCCTCGACAAGGTGGGCTACCAGACTGAGGTCATCAAAAGCGGCAGCAACAAGGATATCGGCTCCATCAGCAGACCGATGACCCCCGACGAACGGGCGCTGCTGCAAACCATGATCGACACGGTGCATGGCCAATTCATCCAGGCCGTGGTCGACAGCCGAAGGCTTACCGTTGAAGTGGTCAGACCTCTGGCCGATGGCCGCATCTTTTCTGGCAGCCAGGCCAAAGAGTTAGGCCTGATCGACAACTTGGGCAACTTCACCGACGCGGTTGAAAAAGCGATGAGCCTTGCGGGGCTTGAGGGCAGGCAGCCGGAACTGATCTACCCGCAGGACTCAAAAATTCCGTTTCTGGACCTCCTGTCCAGCGAGAAAAATCAGAGTCTCATCTCCTTGCTGCTTTCTAAATCGCCACGCTTGATGTTCCAGTGGTGCCTGCCTCTTCAGTAAACAATACCGTCGCCGCAAAGACTCATTCGCATTTGGCCAACGTATGAAATTATTATTGACGCGCACCCTTGGGACACGTCAGCAGATACCACCTAAATTCAGGAAAACCACAACCTAAGGAACGGGATACCGATGCTCAAGGGTGACATAATCGAGAAAATTAGCGCGGCCATGCCCGATGTGCTGAAGCAGGATATCGCCCAGTCTGTCGACATCATCATCGACACACTGAACAGGGCCTTGGCCCAAGGCCGCCGGGTCGAAATACGGGGGTTTGGCTCGTTCAGCATTCGCCAGCGCCAAGCCAAGATCACCAAGAACCCCAAGACCGGAGTGGAGATGGACATTCCACAACGCAACACCTTGCACTTCACCATGAGTAAATCGCTGAAGTATCCGCTGATCGACAACGCTGACGCCGACAAAAAACCCTAGCAGATCAACGGGTCTCCTGCAGCATCGCTCAATAGGCATCAAACTGCCTGATATCCCCCTTGCCTTGACGAATAATTTCCGGTTGAGGCCCGACGAGGGAAATGACACTGGAGGGTTCCGGATACACGGGGCCGCCATCGATAATGATGTCCACCAGAGCGCCAAGCCGCTCCTCCAACAAAAAGGCTTCGGCCATAGGCGGATCATCCGCATGCAGCGTGGCCGAGGTGGTGAGGATGGGGTTGCCGAGCTCCTCAATCATGGTCCGGCAGATCACATTGTCAGGGACCCTGATGCCCACGGTCTTTTGCTTGCTGGTCATGATCTTGGGCACGATCTTCATGGTGGCCAGGACAAAGGTATAGGGACCGGGCAAATTTTTCTTCATCACCCGGTAGGCGGCGTTGGAGATATGGCAATAGGCGCTGACGTCCTTGAGACTCGAACACATAAAACTGAACGGTTTGTCACTTGGCCGCCGCTTCAGCTGATGGATTCGTTTGACGGCCTTTTGGTTGAAAATATCGCAGCCGATCCCGTATCCAGTGTCCGTGGGATAGCAGATAACAGCGCCACGCCGAAGCGCTTCCACCACCTGCCCGATCAGCCTGACCTGTGGGTTAACGGGATTGATGTCCAGCATAAGAGGATATCCAAGAAAGTGGTGAGCTGCCCAAATTAATGAGACTGGAGGCCACGACGCAGTCGGGGAATGGATGGCCGAATTCACCTAAAGGGAATTTTTCTGGCGCAAAGTAGCTCCAGCCCCTGCTGCCACCCGGATAGTTACCCATTTCCCACAATAAACTCAATAAACTCTTTCATTTCTTGGTCAGAATATCTTAAAATGGGACAAGTTAGTGAACCTCAAGCCACAAGGAGTGACCGCCCCATGCATGACAAAATTCTTGAAGATGCCTACACCTTTGACGATCTGCTCCTGGTACCGCTCTCCTCAGACATACTGCCCTCGGACGTCGATCTCTCCACCAGACTGACCAACAGCATCCGCCTCAATATCCCCCTGATCAGCGCGGCCATGGATACCGTCACCGAGCATCGCACCGCCATCATCATGGCACGGGAAGGCGGTATCGGCATCATCCACAAAAACATGAGCATCGAGGCCCAGGTGCGCGAGGTGCAACGGGTCAAGAAGTCGGAGTCGGGGATGATCGTCGATCCGGTGACGGTAGAGGAAGACAGCACCGTGGCCGAGGTTAAATTCATCATGGATCAATACCGGATCTCTGGGGTGCCAGTGCGGCGCGGCACCAAGCTTGCCGGCATCGTCACCAACCGGGATCTGCGCTTTGTCTCCGACCCCGACCTCAAGGTCAAAGAGGTTATGACCAGCTCCAACCTGGTCACCGCCAAGGTGGGCATTACCCTGGAACAGTCCAAGGCCCTACTCCATGAGCACCGCATCGAAAAACTCCTGGTGGTGGACGATGCGGGTAACCTCACCGGCCTGATCACCACCAAGGATCTTGAAAAGATCAGGCGTTACCCCAACGCCGCCAAAGACGCCATGGGCCGCCTGTTGGTCGGCGCCGCAGTGGGGGTCGGTAATTGCTTGGCCAGCACCGAGCAGCTGCTCAAGGCAGGCGTCGACGTGGTGGTCCTCGACTCCGCCCACGGCCACTCCAAAAATATTATCAATGCCCTGCGGGACCTGAAGGCGGCCTTCCCTGACCTCCAGGTTATCGCCGGCAATGTCGCCACCCCTGAGGCTGTCGAGGCCCTGGCCAAGGCCGGGGCCGACTGCGTCAAGGTTGGCGTAGGCCCAGGCTCGATCTGCACCACCCGGATTGTAGCTGGCGTCGGCGTCCCACAGATGACCGCCATCTACAACTGCGCCATGGCGGCGCAAAAATTCGGCATCCCGGTGATCGCCGACGGCGGCATCAAATTTTCCGGCGAATTGACCAAGGCCATCGGCATCGGCGCCCACTCGATCATGGTCGGCAGCCTGTTTGCTGGCACCGACGAAACCCCTGGCGAAACCTTCCTCTATCAGGGCCGTACCTATAAAGGCTATCGTGGCATGGGATCGCTAGGCGCCATGAAGCAGGGGTCCAGCGACCGCTATTTCCAGGACGGGGTGGAAAGCCCCTCCAAGCTAGTCCCCGAGGGCATCGAGGGCAAGGTCCCCTACCGCGGCCCCATTTCGGAGACCATTTACCAGCTGCTGGGCGGCCTGCGCTCCGGCATGGGCTATGTGGGAGCCCGCACCATCGACGAGCTGCGCGAAAAGGCACGCTTTGTCCGCATCACCTCGGCCGGGCTGAAAGAGAGCCACGTCCACGACGTGATCATCACCAAGGAAGCCCCTAACTACCGGATGGCATAAGCCTTCCGGCGATCACCCTTGTAACCACTACCACCAGACATCATGGATATCCATAACGAAAAAATTCTGATCCTCGACTTCGGCTCCCAGACCACCCAGCTCATCGCCCGCCGAATCCGGGAGCAAAAGGTCTACTGCGAGATCCACCCCTTCAACCTCTCCCTGGAGCGGATCAAGGCCATGGCGCCCAAGGGCATCGTGCTTTCCGGCGGCCCAAAGAGCGTCTATGACCAGGATGCCCCCAAGAGCGACCCCCGGCTATTCGAGCTCGACATCCCAGTCCTTGGCATCTGTTACGGCGTCCAGTTGATGACCCTCCAGTTCGGCGGCCGGGTGGAAAAGGCGGTAAAACGTGAATTCGGCAAGGCCTATCTCGACATCCAAGACACCGCCGGCATCTTCGCCGGAATGGAGACTGACCACGACGAGTACCAAGTCTGGATGAGCCATGGCGACCGGATCGAGGAGATGCCGGCCGACTTTGTCGTCACCGCCCGGAGCGCCCATTCGCCCCAGGCCGCCATCCGCCACCGGGACAAACCCTTTGTCGGGGTCCAGTTCCACCCCGAGGTGGTCCATACCCTGATCGGCACCGACATCCTCCGCAACTTCATCTTCGGCATGTGCCAGTGCCAACCGCAGTGGACCATGCAATCCTTTGTCGAATCGAATATCGCAGCCATCCGGGCCAAGGTCGGCAGTGGCCGGGTGATTTGCGCCTTGAGCGGCGGGGTTGACTCCTCGGTGGTGGCCGCCCTGATCCACCGGGCCATCGGCGACCAACTGACCTGCATCTTCGTAGATAACGGCCTGATGCGCACCGGAGAGACCGAAAGCGTGCTGCGCTTCTTCCGGGAAAAGACCGGGCTCAACGTGGTCCATGTCGATGCCCGCGCCTATTTCTTGAGTGAACTCGAGGGAATCAGCGACCCTGAGATCAAACGGAAGCGGATCGGCTACGGCTTCATCAAGATCTTCGAGGAAGAGGCCAAGAAATTCGGCGATGCCAAATTCCTGGCCCAGGGCACCCTCTACCCCGATGTCATCGAGAGCGTCTCCTTTGTCGGCGACACGGTGATCAAATCCCACCACAACGTCGGCGGCCTACCCGAGATCATGAAGCTCGATCTGATCGAACCCTTGCGGGAGCTGTTCAAGGACGAGGTCAGGAACTTAGGCCTTGAGCTGGGCCTGCCGGAAGAGGCCATCTATCGACAACCATTCCCCGGGCCAGGGCTTGCCATCCGGGTATTGGGCGAGATCAGCGAGAGCCGGCTCACCATCCTCCGTCAGGCCGACGTCATTGTCCTTGAGGAGATGAAGCGCTCCGGCTATTACCGCAAGACCTGGCAGTCGTTCGCCGTTCTCCTGCCCATCCAGACCGTGGGCGTAATGGGTGACGAGCGCACCTACGAGTACGTCATTGCCCTGCGCTGCGTCGACAGCATCGACGCCATGACTGCCGACTGGTCGAAACTGCCCTACGACCTCCTGGGCATTATCTCCAACCGGATCATCAATGAGGTGCGCGGCGTCAACCGGGTGGTCTACGACATTTCATCCAAGCCGCCGAGCACCATCGAGTGGGAGTGAGCCGGGCCCTCCCGGGCCGCGAGGACAGTGGGTGAAAGGGAGCTGGCATGACCCGAGCAGCATGACTCGGACCCGCCCTGCCGGCTGCTCCGCCAACATAACCGTATCTCCTTTTATAGAAGAAACGACGGCACTAGGTCTTGCCGCAACGACACAGACCGCACGTTCGATTTCACCATGGAATAACACCTGAGCCAGGGGAGAAGAGATGCCATGCCTGAGTGTAAACTGCTCTTTGCCAACAACACGGTCAAAAACCTGGCCCAGGCCCATCACCTGCTCGAGAATATCTCGCTGATCATCCACATCCTCAATGAGAAGCACTCCAACCTGACAACCAGCCTCAACCGTATCCTCATCCTCCTCCTCGAGTACCTGGGGGTGGAGCAGGGGTCCATCATGGTTCTCGAAAAACGGGAACTGAGCGTCGCCGCCGCCACCAGGGCAGACCTGATCGGCAAGAAACAGCCCCTTGATAACAACTCGGTTGCCGCCTGGGTGGCACGGACCGGCAAGCCCATCTTTATCCCCGACATCTCCCAAGACGAACGATTCCAGGCTCGAAGCGGGGTGTACAAGAAAAACGCCGTGCTCTCCGCCCCCATCCTGCAGAACGGCAAAGTCTTAGGAGTCATCAACGCCACAGACAAGGGTGGGGACAAAGACCTCTTAAAGGAGGACATCGCCTACCTCCTCGACTTCAGCAGCCTGATCATCTCCATCCTGGTCCAGCAGAAGATGCAGAAGGAACTGCAACGGCAACGCAATATCCTCAAGAAAAAAAACGAGGAACTGAAACGCCAGGAAAAACTGCGGGACGAACTCTACCGCTTGCTGATCCACGACCTCAAGGCCCCTCTTGCCGAGGTGGTGGCCAATCTCGATATCCTCTCCTACTCCATCTCCGGCGAAAACCGTGAATTCCTCGAATCAGCCCAGATCGGCTGCGACCGGACAGTGCGGATGATCAGCAATCTGATCACCATCAACCGGATCGAAGACGGCAAGATCAAGCCATCGCTGGAGGACGTCAGCGTCCGAAGCCTTCTGGAAGAGGCCAGAAGCGCCATCACAGGACTTGCGCGGATCAAGAACGTCAATATCATCACGGAGCTTGCCCCTGACCTGCCGTCCCTGTTTCTGGACCGAATCTTGATCCTCAGGGTTCTGCAAAACCTGCTGACCAACGCATTAAGCTATACCAGCGAAAATACCGACATTACCCTCGGCTGCCGCCTGTTGCCCGGGGCAAAGAAAATCCTTTTCTTCGTCCAGGACCAAGGCCCCGGCATCGCCCAAGAACAACAGGTTAGCCTCTTTGAAAAATACTCGCGACTATCTTCGCAGCAAGACGCCCTGGTCGGTACTGGCCTGGGGCTGTACTTCTGTAGACTGGCGGTGGAGTTGCATCATGGCAGCATAGGCATTGCCAGCGCGCCTGGCCAGGGCTGCCAGTTCCACTTCACCCTGCCGACCGAATGATTGCCAACGAAACAGATCCCAAGCGCCATGAGCCCCTTTGACCCCAAACAGCTGACCTTTCTGATTGTCGACGATATCGACAATATGCGCCGTTCCATCCGGGCGATGCTGAAACTCATCGCATTTGGCAAAAACTATTACGAGGCGAGCAACGGCAAAGAGGCTTGGGCAACATTGAACAGCGAGGGCAGTGAGATCGACTTCATCATCTCCGACTGGAATATGCCGAAGATGAATGGAACCGAACTGCTGAATATGATCCGTTCATCCAAGAAGTGGAGGAACATCCCCTTCTTGATGATAACCGCCGAGACAAACCAAAGTATTGTCGCCGAGGCGGCGGAAAACGATGTGGATGCCTACCTGACAAAACCTTTCGTCACCGCCACCTTGGAGCTCAAGATCAAGGAACTCCTCAATCAGGCTGCCAACCCAAGCCCTTTGACGCAACTACTCAAAAAGGCGGAAGAGCTGGGCGAACAGGGGATGCTGGATCAGGCTATCGAGTGCGTAACTCTGGCGGTGAAGAGCAACCCCCGCTCCTCAAGACCATTGCGCGAGCTAGGCCGCCTCTACTTCAAAAAGGGCCTCACCGATCAGGCTCTGCGCTGTTTTCACCGGGCCAGCGAGCAAAACCGCCTCGACATTCCCTCCCTGCAGTACCTGGGACAAATCTATCTCAAAATGGGCGACTCGGAGAAGGCCATCACCTATTTTACCAAGGCCTTGGACTTGAGTCCGCGCAACGCCGAGCGGGCCTTCAAAGTGGCGTCACTACTCCTGAGCCGCAAACAGTTCCCGGAGGCGGAAAAAATTTTCCGTACCATGCTGCGCAACTGCCCGGAAGACATCGACCTTGCCAGCGAAATCGCTGACACCTGCCTTGAGCACGGCCTTTACGACCTGGCCAGCCGCACATTCCGCACGGTGCTGACCGCAGCGCCCGACCGCCAGTTTCTGAACAAAAAACTTGGCAAGGCTCTGATCCTGGCGGGGCAACCCAATGAGGCAGTACCCATCCTGGAAAAGGCCGCCGCTAAGATCCCCACGGACCTGGACCTGATCCTCGATCTGGCTCAAGCCTATGTCGACCTCAAACTCATGTCCCGGGCCGATCAGTGGGCAAGCCGAGCCCGGCGCCTCGACCCGCAAAACGCCAGAGCGCAGGCCATCATCGAAAAATGCCTGTAATCTTAGCGCCCCGCGCCATAGCATGGAACCAACTACCCTCCTAGCTATAAAACCCCTTCATTACCAGGGGCAGCAACTCCTCAAGGGGCACTGGCTGCCTCTGGTCAATAAACTGCGCGCCTCCCTGCAGTCCCTCGGCTTTGAGGACACCGACAGTTCCGAATCTCTGCTGCTTTTTACCTTCAACCACCCCCATGCCGCACTCACGGCCACGGCCACCCACATCAATGCCGTTCGCCGAGACTGCGAGAGACAGCTCAACGGACACGCCCTGCCCATCCAGATTATCATTCACTTGCCCTCTGGCGAGGAGAACCACTCGCCTTACCGCAATCCCGAAGCCAAACTATGGGAGATGCTGGATGCTGGCGCCATTCATATCACCAAGCCGCTAAAGGCGGCCTGGGATGGCCTGATGGCAAACAAGAACCTGCCGCCATGTCTTATCAATAAACACGGAGATGGCCTGTTCACCGTACAGATGGCCGCAGACGAATCACTCTTTGCAGCCGCCATCCTGAGCTGCCGGGACCTATCCACTCGGGGAAGCGGCTCACCCTGTTTCTACTGTGGCATGCCCAGTCACCCCCCGGACAAATGCCCCAGCAAATTACTGACCATGGAGCATAATGGCCTTGCCGCCGTCGGCTATCTCCCCTTTGAACAGCTTGATGAGACCTTCCGCAAGGTTTTTGCCAATATCCCGGTCATGAGCAAACGGCTGGCAGATGGTGTTACGCCATCAGAACTCAGGAAAAATTCTGGGCTCACAGTCTTTATCAGCTTTTTCGACATCAACCGTGTCTACCAACCACGGTTTCTCGCCGCCATCGCCTTCTCCCGCTTCAGTAAGTGGCAGTCCCTATTCAAGTCTGAAACGCCGCAACCAGACAACAAAAACTTACAACTGGGGCTTGATTGTCTACGAGTCGGCAAATATGGCCAGGCGGAAGAGTTCCTGATGCGGGAGAGCCAGCCAAAATCACTCCGACGCTTTACGGCAACTGTCGGCATGGCCTTCGTGTCCCTGGAACAGCGCGGGTTGGCGGCAATGCGGACCTGCCTGGAGCTGGCAAAATCTTTAGCCACCCAGCCCAAGGAGCATATCTATATCGACCTTCTGCTCTCGCGATTTTATGAACTGGCCGGCGAGCTCTGGAAGGCCAGGGACATCATCAAGAACGTCACCACTGCCCAGGTGGACTGCCCTGACGCCCTCTATCGCAAGCTGCAACTTGAAGCCAAAGACAACTTCAGCGCCGAAGCCTGCCAACTGCTACGGGGGCTGTTAATCGATCAACGCCAGCTCTTTATGGCAGCCCTGATCGATCCCACGCTGCTGCCCATTCAGACCAAGGTCGAGGACCTGCTGAGCAGCCAGTACGGCACCATGGCCAGCAGTGCCCAAGACTCCCTCAACCAAGCCAGTATTGAACTTGAGGGCCTCACCCTCTGGTGCGAGGCCGGCGACCAGCAAATCCTGGCAGCGCAAGCCAGCCAAGAGACTTTGCAGCAACGCTTTCAGCAAAAGAGCTACTTCGCCACCCTCGATGTCGAGCACAAGGCCAAGACACTGCTGACCGCCATCCGCCAGATCAGAGAGGACAAACTAAATGCCCTCTACGATCAAATCGGCAAGGCCAAAGCACAGTGGGACGAGTACTACAGCTTCTGGACGGCATATCGCTACCGGCTGTTTTTCAAGCGCTTCCAAGAAGATCTCAGCACCCTAGAAAAACCGCTGCATGAGGCGGAAGAACTGGCGAAGACAAGCGAGGGGAGTTCCTATCGGCGGGCCATAGAACTGCTGCATATGGCGGAGAAGGCCCTTGGGACGCTGGCCCATACCCAACAGCGAATGATCTGGACTCAACTGGTGTGGGATAGTGCTGTCAGCTTCAGCAAGAAACTGGCGATCACGGAGATCGTGGGGATCATTATGGCGACTGCGGCGGTCTTCGGCCTGGGACAGCTGCCGGAAGGCGATACGCTGGCGGCTCTGGCCAACGATCCACTTTTTCAAAAAAAGGCTACCACTCTGACCGCCTTTCTGATTGCGCCACTTCTGGCGCTGTCATGGACCATCAAGAGCCAGCTGAAGGGCTAATCATCGTGCCCCATGCCGATCAGCATTGGGGGACACCTAACTGCGAATGTCCTAAAGTCTCCCTCTGCTGCTGACAAGGGACACAGGTATAGGCGCCGTCCATGCCGCGCTTGGCCCTAGGCTTCATCACCCGCTCCCCGCAAATTGAACAACTGACCGTGGGATGCACCCGCGCCGGTTCCGGTACGGGAACCACTGGCCTAGCGATAAAAAACAACTCACTGTCAGGGGCCTCAAGAATGGCCTTCGCCTTCTGGCCCTTGCGTTCGGCAATGACCTGCAGCACCTCAGCCGACCTATCTCCTTGCTCAAAACGACTCCAGGCACTAGCCGCCTCGGGACCATCGGGAGCTGGCATCCAGCGCACCGCCAGGCGCAAGGCCACCCCATCCCCCCGGCGAATAAAGGTGTAGACCTGTTTACCGTAATCGCGCAATATCAGATTGCCCTTGCCCGCCGTGCATCCAGCAACTGCCTGGATCGCGTCGACGGCGCAGGAGGCGTTCTCGACGATGGCAATCAACTCATCGTCTCCTGCCCTCTGCATGGCCAGCTCACAAACAGCCAAACTCGCTGCTCGAAAGCCCATGGCCAGGCCAGGACAGACATGGCCATGAAATCTGACCACCTCGGGAAAGTCCATTCTCGCCTGGCCCGCCCTATTCAAAGATTACCCGGTTGCGGCCCTGATGTTTTGCCGCATATAGCCGCTTATCTGCCGTAAACACCAGCTGATCTGCCGACAAGTCCTTGGGATCCCCCAATTGCGTTGCCGAGACCAGGCCGATTGAAACCGTGATGGGGATCACGTTGCCCTGATACATAAAACGGGACTTCTCCACCTGCTTGCGCAGGCGCTCGGCGAATTTAAGCCCCAGGGTAATATTGCCGACTGTAAATCCGTAAAACTCCTCGCCGCCATAGCGGCCAATCTCATCCTGTTTTCGGGTGGTGGCCGTCATCACCTCTGCCAGACTGACCAGCACATGATCCCCGGCGAGGTGGCCGTAATTATCGTTGACCTTCTTGAAATGGTCGACATCGATCATCATGAGCACGAAATCGTCGATATTGCCCCGCTGAAAATTACCGATATTGACCTCGAGCATCCGATCCAGGATCGAACGTTTGGGTAACCGGGTCAACTCGTCGATGTAGCCTATCTTTTCAAAGAGATCCTTGAGGTCCATCTCCTTCGACACATCAGTCAGAAAGCCCAGGGACAGGCAGATGCCATCCTCGTCAAAGTGTTCGATCGTGGCCTGATCCTTGAGCCAGATGTGCTTGTCGTCGCTGACCTTGACCTTGTAGATGGCCTCAACCTCGCCGTTCCTCTCCACCTCGGTGCGCAGCCCCTTCCAGGAGCCCCGCAACTCCTCGCGGGTGATGATCTTCTCCTCTACCCGCTGATCCTTATCGGTATAACGATAGACCCGGCGGTCGATGATGGCACCGCGCAGGACTGCTCCCAAACTCTGGCAGTCACATCGCAAGAGGCTGCAAAAACCCTCGTCAGCGAATTCGTACCAAATAACCCGGTCATCGTGCCTCCAGGCGCAGAGGTAGGGAATCACCGGCGGATTGATCTGGGCGATTTCCTGTAAGGTGATCAACCGTTGCCTCACCCGTTCCTTGAGCCGCTCGGAATAGTTGCCGCTAAGAATTCCCGTACGGGCCACGGCTTGCTCAGTCGCAATGCTTGTCTGCATACTCTTGCCTCTTCATTTGCTGATCATTTCGTCCCATGCGCAGACCGGTCAATTCTTCTCCCCGAGGACCAGAATATGGCCAATCGGGAGGCTATTCATGAATGACAACAGATCATCATGGAAGATGCCCGTAAAGACGGGCAGCTCCTTCATGGTGTCGTTGACATGCCAGTTCAGACGGCCATTGTCCTGGCTATTTACCCCGCCGATATAGATGACCAGTGTATCCTCGGTCGTTACCATGGAACCGATCATCAATAGGGCCTGGAAAATCTCCTGGCGGTTGGCATGATCGCCGGTCAGCATCATGGTCTTGGTATTGCGGCACTTATCCTCCACCGCCTTCCTGACCAGCTCCGCATCCTGACCTGCTGCCAGGGGTGTGCCATTATCGTCCCGCGCGGTGGCAATAGCAAAGACATAGGTGCTGCCATTTGGCGCACAAACCGCAAAGTCCTCATCATCCCGGGTAATGACTGGGGTCTGCTGGCCCTTGGAAAGACTTTTGATCGCCTGATCCAGATACCCTTGCAGCTCGCTGGCACTAACGGTGCCATCCTTGTTCCAATCGCCATCCCCAGCCATGCCGTTGGCAAAGGTATAGGCGAGCAGGCCATGACCGAGAGCTCCGCCTTTATAGGGTGGGGCCTGCCCGCTGGCCGCCACGTCCATCATTCCGCGCAGCTGGCGACCAGTTTTGCTCGGGTCAGCCGACGCGCTCCCTGTATTCTTAGCAGACTGCCCCATGGCTACTGGCGGCACTACCCCGCCCCTACCCTTCTCCCCAGCACCACCGTCACCCGCCTCCCCCTTGGTCTTCTCCTTAGGCTGTGCCTTGGCCGCCTGTTCGTCCGGTGCCGGGGAAGGCGCTGCAATATCGATAAGCGGCAAGGTGATCTCCTGATAGGCAACGATGATCGCCCCCTCATCATCGGAGACAGTCAGGACAACTTTGTACTGACCTTCCTTGGCAAAGGCGTGGGTGGGCCCGGATGCGCCGGATGTGCCACCATCCCCGAACTCCCACTCATAAAAATACGGTTCCCTGCCACCGGTTACCGTAGCCGCAAATCGTATTGACAACGCCTTACCGGAAACAGGAGCACCGGTGAATACCGCGCTCAGCCCCTTTTTCGTCCCTGCGGTGCCCTCACGGACACAGAGCACGTAATAGGGATTATCCTTGCTATAACTATACGTGTTGCCGTAAAAAAAATTGACATACTTGGCTGAGCTGGCGCTGGTAGCACTCCCCGTGGACGACCAGTAATAGGAGGGCTTCACAGAAAATAGAGGATCGATGGTCGGAGAGTGATTGGTGTCGATCAGGGTCTCCAACTGGTGAGACTCGGGCAGCACCCAATCGCTGTGCCCGGCAAATTCAAGTGCCTCACAATACGACACCGCCTCTTTCCAAGACCGCTGGACGCCATCGTCGGTCTTTTGCCACAACAGTCCCTGCTTAGCGTCGGAGATCGTGCCATCCTGATTATCGACAAAATTCTCGCCAGCGCTGGCCACAGCAGCCCACAACAGCACCAGCAGACACAGCGCCATGGTCGATTTCTTCCAACAATAACAGCCCATACCATCCCTCGAAGTAAAAATCGTGCTTGCCTCAGGCAAAAAAGAAGCAAACTCCAGCACAGCAATACCGATCTTGCAACAGCCCCTTATCCCCCCAGGCCAATCTCGCCAGGGAGATTGCCGCTTTGCTGACCAGCAGCCCATAAAATCCCACTATTAATCGCAAGATACGTCTTTATTAACCCATAAAAAGCACCGTATCCCGTAGCTGATATTACAAAATCATATCGCTGTCAATACAGGATTCACCACCCCCGGACCATGAGAAGCCATAGCGCAGCACCTGTCAAACCAGGACAAAGGGAACGCCGGGCTCCATCACCACCACGCGACTGGCAGTCGCCTCCTCGACCCTGGCGGACCACGCCTTGGCATCTTGGTCGATCAAAGGGAATGTGCCAAAATGAATCGGAACGACCAGCTTCGGCTGGATAAACTGGACTGCCCGCAGGGCATCATCCGGGCCCATGGTGAAGTTGTCGCCAATGGGGAGGATGGCCAAGTCGATACCCGCCTCGCCGATTAGCTTCATATCAGAAAATAGCCCCGTATCCCCGGCATGATAAATGGTTTGATCGGCGATGGTGAGCAGCAGCCCGCATGGGTTCCCCCCATAACTGCCATCAGGCATCGCTGACCCGTGCAGGGCCATGGTCAACTGCAGCCTGCCCCACGGGTAATCCCGCCCGCCACCAATGTGCTGGGCATGGGTATTCTTTGCCCCCTGCCGCATCAGCCAGTTGCAAATTTCGTAATTGGCCACCACGATCGCGCCAGTGCGCTGGGCAATGGCAATAGTATCACCCACGTGATCGCCATGCCCATGCGTCAACAGGATATAGTCCGGACTAACCTCTTCTGGACCAACGGGTGACCTGGCATTGCCTGTCAGGAAGGGATCGATCAACAGAGTAGCCTTGCTCGATTCGATCAACACACACGAGTGCCCGTACCAAGTTATCTTCATCGCTCCCTCCCCCTGAGGCATAATCCAAGCTTCGTCAGAGAGGGGAGCGAAAAACCTTGGACAATATGCGTTCAGCTTTAGCACTGATACGATTGCCGCATTGCACACAACCTCAGATAGAGAGCACCGCACTGAGGGATCTAATCTGCGGGAATCGCCCCGAAACTGAAACGCAAGACGTGCATGTTATTTCGTCCACATCCTGAATGATGGCATAAAAATGCTCTGTTCGCTATCATAGCGGGATTTTGTCGGGAGGCAATCAAAAGAAGCATTTCATCACAAGTAGACCTGCAATTTGCATAGTATAAACATTTAATGATACACTTAAATTTTAAACCCGACAAAACCCTCGTCTCCCCTTCCGCAGCTGATGTTGCTGAAGAGAAATATGATTATATATCAGGTAAATGATGGAAAAAAGGCGCGACGTTGCGCTAACGGAAAAAGAAAAGCGACACACAAGAAAAAATCTCGTTGACAAGATAATTTTCTTCGGCTTTAGTAGGCACCATGCTATCACGGTGTGGTACAGACACCTGCCGTCATCTGGACATACCGGATGTTTTTCCTGAAAAACTTACGCTGCCCAAGAAAAGTGCCATGGGAAGAATCAGCGGGGTGGTTGTGTTCTGCTGGGGTTGCTCCTTGCTCATGGCACGATAATTAATTTCGCAGTGGCACTTTGGCCTGCACACGGACACCGGGTGTGGTTCTTATTTATGCCCATCCGGAAGCCACACAAGACGGATCTTGCATTATACACGATACTAGCACCCACAGCCGGAAAAGCAATGCGGCAAATTGTCGCAGCACCGCTCCGCTGAGAACTGCCACACCAGCACAGTACGAGCTAAGCCAATACACCTTGGCACGGGGAACGGGCACACAAGAAATCGAGTTCAATATATTCGCTTTCAGCACACGCCCCATGCACCTTGGTGTAGTCACAACCAAAAGAGGGACAACGACTGACGACATGTTCATCGGGAGCATGATAAAAGCCGACGTCCGCATTAATTAACACCGAACGGAGGGAAGAGATGAAGAAGAAACTTTTTGCTGCTTTTGCAACCATGGCCCTGGCCTTCACCGGCGCTCAGGCCGCCAACGCGCTCGACTTAAGCGGTATCGCCTATGTCCAAGGCCATGGTGGTCATGTAGCTGTGGTTGACTTAGCCACCGGCCAAGTGGGCAGATACCAGCATGGCAAGCCGTCGGACGCCATCACCCTGGGCAAGGACGGCAAGACTCTCTACAACTTCTCCCTGGACGGTTTTGCCAAAGAAATTGATGTTGATGCCGGCACCCAGACAGAATGGACCAAGTTCGGTCAGAAGCATTGCGGCTCCAACTACGCCCCGGATGGCACCATCTGGGTGTCCGACATGAAGGACGGCAAAGTCTATATCTATGACCCCAAAACCCACAAGTTGGTTGACAGCTTCGAAGTCGCCAAATCTGTCTGCGGCGTTAACTTCTCCAAAGACGGCAAATTCTGCTACGTCTCCGACATGCCCGGCGGCTTCGTCGCTGTTGTCGATGTCGCGACCAAGAAGGTAGTCAGCAAGATCAACGGCGTCGGCAATTTCGTTCACCGCGCCGAAGTCACCAAGGACGGCAAGGAACTGTGGCAGTCTGAAGGCAGTGAAATGTCCTCCGGCCAGGCAATTGGCGTCGGATACGCCAAGGCAGGCGGCACCCCGGGCGGTATCTCCATCATCGACCTGACCACCGGCAAGGTCAAAGACTTCGTCCTCACCGGCGGCAACCCGCATGACGTAACCTTCACCCCGGACGGTAAATACGCCATTGCCGCCGTCCGCCAGATCCCCGAGCGTGACGACTCCGCCTTGGTCGTAATCAATACGGAAAGCAAACGCATCGTCAAGATGTACTCTGCCTGTAAGTCATGCCACGGTGTCCAGGAAGTCGAGATCCCCGAGGATAAGGACGGAGGTCGGCCATTCCTCTGCGGCGTCGATGTCGACTGGAACCGCAAAGAGATGCCGAAAGGCGCCGAGATGGAGACCAAGGCCCAAGCTCTCCCCAAGGTTAGCCAGAGTTGCGCAGACCTGAAATAAACTTGCCTGGTTGTCCGTAACCGGCTAGTATTGAAGGGGGGGGGAATTATCCCCCCTTTTTTTATGCGAGGAGTCCCATGGAGCTCAAGATTGTCGCTCTGGCCCAGAAAAATCTAAGCCGCAAGGCCTTTAGAAGTCTGGCCATCATCGCCGCTGTCATGGTTGTGGCTGCCACCCTGTTCAGCGTCACCACCATCATGGAATCGGTGGAGCAAAGCCTGGAACGGGGGACAGCACGTCTGGGCGCCGACCTGATGGTGGTCCCGGCCAAGGCTGAAAACGAAGCCCGCACCGCCCTGCTCACCGGCAAGCCTTCCGCGTTCTATATGGACAAGGCCGTGGTCGAACAAATTCGCAAAGTACGAGGCGTCCGCGAAGTCACCAGCCAAATCTTTCTGAAGACCTCGCCTTACGAGTGCTGTGACGTCAGCGATCTCTTCCTTGTCGCCTTTGACCCCGAGCACGACTTCACCATTAAACCGTGGTTGACCAGCACCCTGGGCAGAAAACTGGCCGACGACGAGGCCATCATGGGCCGAGGCATTACCGCCTATACAGTTGGCTACACGCTTACTTTCTTCCGGCAACCGTTTACGGTGGCCGGAATGCTGGAAGAGACCGGGATGGAATTTATTGACAATTCGATCTTCATCTCCTATGCCGGCATCGATAAGATTCTCGCCAAGGCCCGAGAAGCTGGACAGGCCATGGACGCCATTCCGGCCGACAAGGTCTCCACCGTCCTGGTGCAGGTCGATCCGGAATACACGCCGGACCGGGTGGCCCTCTTCATCCAGGCCGAGATGGACGGTGTCAAGGCTATCGTCACCGACCGGATCATCGCCTCGGTGCGCAAGCAGCTCTTCATCCTCTTGAAAAGCGTCCTCTCGGTCAGCGGCATCCTCTGGGTGATGGCCATGCTTCTGGTTGGGGTTGTCTTCTCCATGATCGTCAACGAGCGACGCCGGGAACTGGGTATTTTCCGGGCCATGGGAGCCAAGAAGAGCCATATCTTTCGTCTGATCATGCTGGAGGCGTCCATCCTATCCATCATAGGCGGCGGCATCGGCATCGGCATCGGCGGCGGCGTGCTCTATCTCTTTAAAGACGCGATTTACGCCAGCCTGAACATCCCCCACCTCTGGCCCAACACGGCACGCTTCCTCGGCCTGATCGTTTTTTGTCTGCTCCTGTCGCTCCTCACCGGCATCCTTGCCGCCCTTGGCCCGGCAATCCGCGCTTCGACCCTCGAACCGTACGATGCCATCCGGGGCGGTGAATAGCCGCCAAGCGCCAGATAGCCAAAGAAGCGCCGTACTTGTTTACCCGCCATCAACCGCCCTGCCCCATGAGTACTAAGACGAGACAGCAAAACAAGGAGTGTGTTCCGTGATCGACGTAAAACACCTTAACAAGTCCTATCCCATCGATGGTCAGCTCTTCAAGGCCGTTGACGATATCAGCTTCACCATCCAGCGGGGTGAGTTCCTGTCCATCCTTGGCCACTCGGGCAGCGGCAAGACCACCCTGCTGAACCTGATTGGCGGACTGACTAAGCCGAACTCCGGCACCGTGCTCATCGACGGCCAGGACATCTGGAAGTTGAGCGACTCTGAACTCTCCTGCCTGCGCAATGAAAAGATGAACTTTATCTTTCAATTCGCCAGCCTCATCCCGACCTTGACTGTCGTGGACAACGTCCTTCTGCCTGCCACCTTCGGCAAGACCAGGAAGGCCGACCTCTACGATTCTGCGGTCGAGCTGCTGGAACTGGTGGGCCTTGGCAGCAAGCTCCAGGCCTACCCATCCCAGCTGTCGGGGGGACAACAACGCCGAGTCGCCATCTCCAGGGCCTTCATCAACGACCCTGCCATAGTCCTTGCCGACGAACCCACCGGCGACCTGGATGAAGAGACCGAACAGGAGGTCATCAACCTGTTCCGGTCCTTTAATGAGAAGAAAAAAACCACCTTCCTGATTGTCACCCACAGTTCGGATCTGGCGGCCAAGACTGACCGCCGATTCCGCATGACCTCAGGACGGCTTGAAACGCTGTCATAACGACGAGCCGCCAAAGACGCCCATGTTCACCATCTTCTACCTGATTATCGGCATCCTGTTTGTCATGGTGCCCCACTTCCTGCTCCCAATCCACCTGATCGAGAGCGGCAGGAGCGGTTTTGTCACCACCGACTGCTCTTTTTATTACCATCCAAGTTGGTTGATCGGGCTCATTATTGTCCTCGGCGCCCTCTACGCCTTCAAATCATCTCGAGGCCTATGGGTGGTCGGCGCAGGCGGAGGACTGGGCCTGATCCAAGCCATCGTTCTGAAGCCACTCAGCTTCTATCTACGCTCAGAAGAGAACCTGATCATCCTCGGCCAAACCATTTCCTTGCGCGCCCACGCCGGTATCAGAGGTACGCTGTTGACCCTATCTCTGTTGATCATCATCGGCCTTGCCGGCCAGACGCTGCTCCGGCGCCGGCACCGCGGCCAGCCAACCCTCTACAACCTCCCCTTTGCCAACCTCCGCCGCAAGCGATTCCGCACCGCCGCCCTGGTGACCTCCCTGGCCGTCGTCATAGGCGCTTTTTTTGCCGACGTGCTTCTGACCCGCTCCATTGGCAACACCCTAGAGGTCGGCGTTGGCAGGCTGGGCGCCGATGTCGTGGTCGTGCCCAGGGATCACACCAAGGAGGCCGAGTCCATTCTCATGGATGGGACTCCCAACTCCTTCTTCATGCATCAGTCGATTGTCGATGAACTCAGAAAATTGCCCGAAGTTGCGCAGCTGTCGCCCCAGGTCTTCTTCCGGCCCTTCTCATATCTGGTGTGCTGCATCACCGAGCAGGTCCTGATCGTTGGTTATGACCCGGCCACCGACTTTACCATAGGACCCTGGATCCAATACTTCCTCAACAAGGGACAGGCCGACAACGAGCTGGTTGTCGGCGCCGGGGTAAAATTCTACCCCGGCCACCAGATCACTCTATTTGGCAACGTGCTCAACGTGGCGGCCAGCCTCGACTTCACCGGCATCGGCTATTTTGACAAGACCGCCTTCCAGCCAATCGAGGGGGCCAGAGCCCTCATGCGCCACCTCAAAGAGAACCAGGAGGCAGACCGCCTGCGCTCCCGCAACACCAGCAAAGACCTGTCAATGACCCATCTCTACGAAGACAAGTCGGAGCAGCAGTTGGAACTGCAGCACATCGACCCGGAAGGGATCTCCGCCGTGCTCATCAAGGTGAAGGACTCTGTTGATGTCAAGGCCTTCGCCGACTCGATTCCGAAACGCTTCCCGGATCTTGGCGTGGTCAATGTCCAGGCTGCCACCCTGTCTATCAAGCGCCAACTGACCTCGATGCTAGATGCCTTTTTCCTCCCCATCATCATCCTCATCGTCATGGGAACAGTAATCCTGGCCGCGATCTTCGGGATGAGTGCCAACGAAAGGCGGCGTGAAGTCGGCCTGCTCCGGGCCATCGGGGCAACCCAACGCAAAGTTTTTCAACTCTTTTTGGCCGAATCCTGCCTGATCGCAGTCCTCGGCTGCATCTTTGGCATCCTGGGGGGGAGCGCCCTCTTGATCCTCTTCAAGAACAAGATCATGGCCTCCCTCAACCTCCTCTACATCTGGCCCGGCCCATGGACAGTGGCCCAGGTCGCCCTCTTGACCCTGGGCGTCGCCGCCTTTGTCGGGATCGCGGCCGGCCTCTATCCCGCCATCAAAGCGGCACGCCTCGAACCCTACGAGGCCTTCCGCGCCAACCAAATCTGATCCCCCCCGCAGACAGGTGAGATGGCGATACCGTTCTCCAACAATTTTCCCATGAGGTTGCCCATGCACTTTCGCGCGTTCATCTTCTCCTTGTTCCTGCTCATCTGCCTTGCCGGCTGCGACCAGGCTCCAGAACAGACCTATGCCCCCCCAACCATGGGCGGCAAGGCGTATATCCTGACGGCTACCGACCATATTGCCGTGGTCGATCTGGCCACCACGGCTCTGACCCGTATCAAAATGGACAAGAAGGCGATTGACCTTGCCATCATCAACAAGGAGCTCTACGTCCTGGCCGCCGACGGGACTCTTGCCACCACCAAGGAAGGCACCACGCTGACGCCATGGCAGCCAGGGGCCCCTAGCGCTCTGGCCATGACTGCGGCGGCGGACAATAAGTCCCTGTGGATCCTGGCCGGCAAGACGGTGCAGCAATTCATCCCCGGCCAAGGCCAGGGCAAGACGATCCCCCTCGACGGCGACTACTCCTCACTCTTTGTCGGGGGAAGCACTGAAACTCCAATCCTCTGGTTGATCGACAGCCAGAAATCCACCGCCAGACCCCTGGATCTGACCACGGCCAAGACCGGGACACCGATCGCCAATATCGGTAACTCCATCCATGGCGGGCTGGCCACGGCTGGCAGCAATGAACTGTGGCTGGCAGAAGGCAACGAGTACATGAATGGGAAACCCTATGGGGTTGGCTACGCCCCATCCGGCACTCCGGCCATGCCAGGCGGCGTTAATGTCATTGACCTGAAGACTGGGGCGCAGAGCGATTTCATCATGGTCGGCGGCAATGTCGCTGACCTGGCGATTGACCCTGGCCATACCAAGATGTACAGCGCCACAAGTCAATTGCCCGAGTATACGGAGTCAACCCTGTCGCTGATCGACATCAAGGCCAGGAGGGTCACGGCGGAACTGCGCCTCTGCGAGGCTTGCCACCAGGAACAAAACATCCTTCTGGAGAAGGGTCAGGGGAAGGTCCTGGCCGTCGCTGTAATCTGGCCGGAAGGAGGCGTCCGATGAGACCTGCCCTCTGCGCCCTCCTCCTGACCATTGCGGCAGCATGCGGCCTTCTCCTGCCAGGCCATAGCTCGGCGCGGGTCGCCCCCTGGGACATAGAAAAGCTGCCCTCGTCTCCGGCGCCGGCCTGCTCCCTGCCAGACCTTAACGGCACAGTGGTCGCATCAAACGCCTTCCAAGGCCAGGTGCTGCTCATCAACTTTTGGGCCACCTGGTGCGCCCCCTGCCGGGAAGAGATGCCGGCCTTGGAGCGGCTCCAGCAGAAGCTCAAGGGTAAAGGCTTCTCGGTCATCGCCATCGCCGTTGATAGTGACAAGGCTCCGGTGGCACAATTCGTCTCCCAGCACCAGACCTCCCTTCCCGTGTTGCATGATCCGGACATGACCTGCCATGATGAGTACAAGGTATTTTCCTACCCCACCACCTTCCTGGTGGACCGGCAGGGAGTTATTCGAAAGTATTGGATCGGCCCCCAGGAGTGGGATAGCGATTCGTTCGTCACAAGCATCCAGACCCTTGTCGACTAAGCGCTTGACCGCCAACAACCCGAAGCGGCGCTCCACTGTAATCTAAACCAAAACTCATAGTGATGACCATGGCAAACCCATCGAAAACAATCCTCTTGGCAGTGCTTGCCCTGTCCATTGCCGGGGCCGGACTTACGCTTTCACGACAGCGCGAGGTTGTCGGCGTCGATCAACTCGGGGTCGTAGTTTCCCCTGGCGGGCGGATCGCCGTCTACCAGGCGGGGGAACAACCGCTGGTGCTGCCACTGATCCAACACTATGTCCGACTCACGGCAAAGCCTGTCCGATATGAACTCACCGATGGGAAAAGCCTTATTGTCAGCGGTCCGGGACAACAGGAAATCAAGATTGGCTGCCAGGTCCGCTACCAAGTCGACGATGCCGCCAAACTGGTGGCATCGAAAGGTGTAACGGACCCGCAGGCGGCAATCGAATCCATCATCCGTGCCCATCTGACCACCGAAGTCACTGCCGTGCTTAAACAGCAAAATGCCTCCCTTGATGATGTGCAAACCCGAGTCGTCCTGGTAGCAAGCACCCACGACTCACTGAAACAGCTCCTCGCGCCAGTCGGCGTCGGGCTCATCTCCTTTGACCTCTTCTCTTGGTGACTCCCATGATGCGATCTTTCAAGACCCTGGTTTTTGCTGGCTTCGCCACACTTGTCCTCGCCAGCGCCCCCCGGCTGAAGGCCGATGACAGCGCCCCCACCGGCCAAGCTCCACCCGCTGACAAACCAAAAAAGCCGCAAACCATCTGCCCCGTCATGGGTGGCCCCATCGATAAGAATCTATATGTCGACGTCAAGGGGAAACGCATCTACCTGTGCTGCGCGGCCTGCGAAGAACCGGTGCGGGTAGAGACAGACAAATACATCAAGAAGATCGAAGCCCGGGGCGAGACTGTCGAAGACGCGCCATCGAGCAATTAAATAGAGGCGCTAGCGGGCAACAAAAAAACCCCGGCTCAGGCACGCTGCCAGAGTCGGGGTGTTCACAACGGTCAAACAAAGGGCTCAGGACTTAAAAAAATACTCCTTTTCCGCCCCGCACTTAGGACATACCCAGTCATCGGGCAAATCGGCAAAAGCCGTTCCCGGTTCGATGCCAGTATCCATGTCGCCTACCGCCGGATCGTACACATACCCGCAAGGGCACTCATACTTGTCCATCTGACTCCTCCTTTTCAATAAAGATCAATCCATATTTTCCATCAACTTGCCACAGCACAGCGGAACGGATTCGCCGGCCTTGACGTTCATATACTTATTGCAGATCGCGCAGACATAGGTGCTGTCGGTCGCCGAGGCGGACTGAGACCACACAGTCTTTCCTCCATCGCCGCCCTCTATCACAAAACTGAGCTGATTCTTCTTGGTGGGGACATACTCGCCAATCGGCGCTAGGACCTTGCTGGTCCCAGCACAATCTATAATTTTCCGCCACAGCACTTCCATTGCCGCAGTCTCAGCGGGTGTCTCCGGGACAAAATCAACCACATTTTTATCAAGAACGAGTTTCATGGTTCCTCCTTTGAGTTAAGCACTGTCGCTCTAAAGAGACAGCGCTACAACATTTTAAAATTCATTAATTCAATGGCTAAGAATGATAATAGTAAAAATTATTATATTAGATACTACACAGGGTTTTTCCCACTGTCAAGCGTAGATCTACAAGAAATGAAATTAGTCCTAACAGTTACCTTGCACAAACAAAAACTAGCGCATGAGCAATGACTTTCATGGTATTTTTACCCTACCACAGTGTTGGCAGATCGAAAACAGCAAAGAGCACCATCCATGAAGAAAAGAGTGACAAAAAATGAGCTAGGAATTATTATCAGGTAAATTAAAACTACCTCGGAGGTCACATGGAAGAGAAGAAAATTTCCCTCAACAAGACGCTTACCCCACAGCAGGTTGCCGGCTTTCTGCGCCTACTCGCCGACGAACTGGAAGGAAAAACAATCCCTGAGAGTGATAAACTTGAATGGCAGCTGCACGACTTTAACAAGTTGAAGATCAAACTTATCAGGCAAGAGGGCGGACAGCTCTCGCTACGGCTCAAAGTCAAAGACCATAGCAGCCAATCCACCACGACCGCCCCGACCGAGTTCACAGACATCGCTGAGCAGGAGTACCGGCCCTTCAAGCAGGAACTAAAAGCCACCTTTGCCGAGCTCAACGCCTGCGCCGGTCAAGGCCAGCTGCCCTCCCCAGAACTCCTGGGCCGCTTCATGAAGCAGTCCCAGCGGCTCATCGCCTATCCAGGCTTTGGCGACCCATACTACGAGGAGTACTGGCAGACCTGCCAACTCATGGAGCAGGAGGCAAAAAACGGTAGCATCCCAGGATTTCAAGAAAAAATGACAGGAATTGCCAGCATCAAACGATCCTGCCACCGCCGCTTCAAGTGACACCGAACTCCAGCTGAGACGATCAGTCGCCAAAGGGCTGCTCCAGGTCAAAATCGGGGAGATACTGGCCCTGACTGCTCAGCTCCTGAACAAAGACTTTGTCCAGGCCGAGATCCAGCGCGTACTCGGTGATCTGATCATACTCTGCCGCAGTGAGCACCCGATTGAGGCAGGGCCACGCATCGGCTTTGTACTGGGGGGAGTATTGGGACATGAGGCTTATGGTCACCTCGGGGGCAAGTCCCGCCAATAGCCGAAGGCATTGCCGGCTATTTTCCAAGCTCCCTGGCAATACCAAGTGCCGGACGATGAGTCCCCTCCGCGCCACCCCATCCTCGCCAACCTCCAAGTGGCCCACCTGCTCCAGCATCTCGGCAAGCACCCCGGGGATGACGTCGGCATAATCGCTGGCGGCCGAATATTGGCGAGCCAACTCATTGTCCTGATACTTGATGTCTGGCAGGTAGATATCGATTAACCCGCGCACCTGTCGCAAGGCATCGACCGAATCATAGCCATTGGAGTTGTAGACCACCGGCACGGAAAGGCCCATGGCCCTGGCGCAGAGGATGGCCTCGGCCATCTGCCAAATGACATGGGAGGGCGAAACAAAATTGATATTGTGGGCGCCAGCAGCCTCTAGGCCCAGCATCACCTCGGCCAGCGCCTCCGCTGCCAGCGGAGCGGTGGCATCAACCTGAAACTCCTGACTGATCTGATAATTTTGGCAAAACACGCAACGCAGGTTGCACCCGGCAAAAAAAATCGTCCCCGAACCATGGCTGCCTGATATCGGTGGTTCTTCACCGTGGTGCAGCCCCGCATGAGCCACCAGGGCCTGCTCCCCAACCCGGCAGAATCCAAGCTGCCCAGCTCGTCGATCAACCCCACAGTGCCGAGGACAGCAACGACACGTTACCAACTGCTCTACAAAGCCGCCCATCGCCATCAAGGTCTCACATCAGTGGTCATCCCTGCTCTGGGACCAGGTAGTCCTTAAGTTTCTCCAGCGGGAGTCGGGGACCTCCTCGTCATAAAGAAAGGCATGGGCCTCCTCGCCGGCGATCTGCTGCTTGATCTCCACCGGCAATGACCGTAAGATTGACATTCGCTCAGGGTTGGGAGTTCGTTTGGGTTCAGGGGGAGAGTCAGACATGGAAGGCCTCTAAATTGGGCAGCAAACTGTGGCCACAGTAGCGCCCGGAAGTTCCGGGATAGTGTAACGCGGAACGTGATTCCTGCTTATACGCACTTTGCGTTGCCGCCAACATCAAGCGGTGATTGTTCGAGGCATTAGCCACGATCCACCCTATCCCCAGCCTACGGCGATCAACACCGCTCCTGCCCGGAGGGCTGAAATCAAAACTCGATTGCGATCTGCATGGCGGCCTGTTTGCTATTGCTGCCATGCTGAAACTCCTGAAAAAGGTATTCCACTGTCAGTGCCGTATTGGCAAAAAGTTCATACAGCAAGGCGGCGCCATATTCATCCTCGGCAAGGAAGCTTCCGGCCTGGTTGCTACCACCATACCGGATCGCAAATTCAAGGGTATCGACGATCTTTGCTGCTGCCTCCACATTCCAGGCCTGGGGCTTGCAGTTGCTCGCATTGACAAAGCTGAGATCACCGTCGGCAAATTTGTCCATCGCTCCAACATACTCGGCATCAAAGAAATAACGATCGGCATAGGTCAGACTCACAAAGGCGCTCACCCCCCCAACGGTATCGACAATCTCTCCGGAGGAGACAGTCTCCGCCTCCAATCCATCGCTGGCCGCCAAATTAGAGAGATAGGACACCCCGCCGCTCATGGCAAGGACGTCTTCGGCGTCAGTTTTCGGGAGAGAAAGGGTGGCCGAAGCCACAAAGCTGTTGATGTGCTCACTGGATCCCGTTTTCTTTACCTTGCCCCTGAAGACACCGGGATCC